>Ga0209639_1001437_pt1 | contig 23633 bp, 25 predicted proteins | sample EPASupsiteHSE605_FD_187268 | JGI IMG/M metagenome (GOLD analysis project Ga0209639, IMG submission 187268) | Bioremediated contaminated groundwater from EPA Superfund site, New Mexico - Sample HSE6-05 (SPAdes) (version 2) | ecosystem: Environmental > Aquatic > Deep subsurface > Groundwater >...
CCTTAAATGCCTCATAAATAACCTCTTCATCTGTTCCAGCCAGTTTGAAAGTACCAGCTGCCATACCCTCAACATCGCTCTGTCGTATCACACCTTACCTATACTTGGTGCTTCTTCTTGAATGCCCGTCACTATATGATAATATCAGATAAGACTTTCCAAGGTAGTTGCAAAAATCCAGTACATCAAGCCCATTCAATGATAAGAATCCTATCGCAGTTATCGAGATTGTACTGGCAGCTTCCTGTACCCCCGGATTCATATGTATTGAATAGATGACCTTAATATCAGGTATTTCATCTCTTATTTTCTTGATTGCCCTAAACATATTACGCAGTGGTTCACCGAGGTTTTCTCTTCGTGAAAGGAGATGTTCCAGGACTGCGCAGAACGGCGAGCTGAAGTGAACCGTTAATCCGAGTAATTCACCCCATAATACTCAACATACCAATCAGCAAACCTCTGTAACCCTTCTTCTATACTCGTACTAGGTTTGAAATCAAAATCTCTCTCCAAAGGAGAACTGTCACTATAGGTGGCCTTAACATCCCCAGGCTGCATTGGAAGGAACTCTTTCTCTGCAACTATTTCTCTACCGACAGCATTACTTAAAGCTTTTTCAAGTGCAGAGATATAATCCATCAGCTGCTCGGGTTTATTGTTTCCGATATTGTATACTGAATATTGTATACCGTTTAGGATACTGTCCTTATCAACTTTCTTAGCAGGTGGATTACACAATATCCGCGCCACAGATTCAACGATATCGTCGATATAGGTAAAATCTCTATAGCAATCCCCAAAGTTAAACACATTGATTGTCTCGCCATTAAATATCTTCTGAGTAAAACCGAAATATGCCATGTCCGGTCTTCCCATCGGACCGTAAACCGTAAAAAATCTCAAGCCTGTGCAAGGTATACCGTACAATTGGCTATAGGTATGCGCCATCAACTCATTTGATTTCTTGGTTGCAGCATAAAGAGAAACGGGATTGTCCACCTTATCATCTGTTGAGAACGGCACTTTCGTATTTGCACCGTAGACTGAACTGGAAGATGCGTAGACTAAGTGATCTACCGGGTTATGACGGCATGCCTCTAAAATATTATAAAATCCAATAATATTGCTCTGAATATAAGAATCAGGATTCTCAATGCTGTAACGAACTCCAGCCTGAGCTGCCAGATTCATAATAATATTCGGCTTGTACTTCTCAAAGGCGTTAGTCACCGTTTCCTTGTCCGAGATGTCCCCTTTGATGAAGGTATAACGGTCATATCCTTCTAACTGTTTTAGTCTGCTATCCTTTAAAGTCACATCATAATAATCGTTCATATTATCAATTCCAACGACTATGCATCCTTGCTCCAAAAGCTTCTTGGACAGAAAAAATCCGATGAACCCTGCAGCACCTGTGATTAAATACGTCTTTTTAGGGTCTAATTCTTTATATCCTTCAATCACGTTCATTTGTCTCCTTTATCGAAGTGTCTCAATATTAAAGTGGAAAGCTCGCCAGCGGTAATAAATTCTCACCGTGGAATGCCCTCCACTCATCATAACCTATCGTGCGCAGATCATTTCCTACCAATAGAGTAGTATTCCACGCCGCTTTCCTTCATATCGTCCACACCATAAATATTCCTTCCATCATAAACAAGTGGTGTGCGCATCAGCCTCTTATATTCTTCCGGCCTCACGGCTTTAATCTCTCCCCATTCTGTAAAGATAAAACAGACGTTAGCACCTTGAAGTGCTTCTTCAACGCTCTCGACGTATTTAATACTCCCCTTGCTATGCCCACCTTCACTCTCTGTACCCTTCTCAGGAAATTTATTCTTAAAGTTATTATTCCCAACCGGATCATAGGCATAAATATCGGCCCCCTGCTCTAACAACAACGGTACATTTTCCAACGATGGGGCCTCTCTTAAATCATCGGTTCCTGGCTTGAAGGTCAGGCCAAGTACTGCCACTTTAAGCCCATTAAAGGTAATTAGTCTCTGACACGCCTTCTTATATAAGAGTACTTTCTGGTCTTTATTCACATCAATAGCCGCTTTAACCGTCCTAAGCTCATAACCATTTTGCTTCGCCAAATACTCCAGGGCTTTCGTATCCTTAGGGAAGCAGCTGCCACCATAACCAATTCCAGCATTTAAGAAATTACTACCTATTCTGTTGTCGAATCCCATGCCCTTGGCTACGTCCTGTATATCCGCACCTACTAATTCACAAAGGTTCGCGATGTCATTCATATAGGAGATTTTTAACGCCAGAAAGTCATTGGAAGCATATTTAATCATCTCCGCGGACCTTCTTGATACAGATACGATGGGCAAGCCAAACGGTTCATATACCATTATCAAGGTTTCCTCGGCGGTTTTACTGTCTGTGCCGATGATAATTCTTGCCGCCTCCAACGTATCGCGCACCGCTGTACCTTGAGCTAAGAACTCAGGGTTACTTGCTACCTCGACCTTTATGTTCTTATTTTTACCAAGGGCCTCATTCTCAAGGTCAGTTGGCATAAGGTCCTTAATAAATTGCTCCACCTTGTCATTAGTGCCCACAGGAACTGTGGATTTCACCACAACGAGGCAGTCCTGTTCCACGGTTTCTGCAATCTGTCTAGCAACGGTTGCTATATAAGACAAGTTAGCAGATCCATCAGGCTGTTCTGGGGTTCCAACGCCGATAAAGATAGCGTCTGCTTTCTTGTAAGCAGATTCATAATCAGTCGTGTAGGTTAGTCTATCTCTATTAAGATGCATTAACTCCTCTAAGTCCTGTTCATATATGGGAGAAATACCTTGTTGCATCATTTCTACTTTTTTCACATCAATATCAACACAGGTTACATGATGTCCTCTGTGGGCCATACATACGCCTGAGACTAAGCCAACATAGCCTGTCCCTGCTACGGCTATATTAAGTGGGTGGGATAACGTCTTGGGGGTTTGAGTTTGTAGAGATAGTGTTTTAAATGTTAGATTGTTCATCGTTGTGCTCCTCTTATATCCGTGATTTTTCTAGTTTTTTAGGGTATTTCAGTTTATATAAATATCAGTTGTTGATTGATAGATTGTTTTCTTTGTCAATTACCGGGATGGTAGTTGGGCCTAGTTGATGAGCTAACCTACTGGTTTCAGTCCAACACAAGGAATGCTGGGACTACACTCCTACAAATTTTCTGAATTGTTTCCCATTGTGTGAGGGTACGACCCCGACACAATTCCCGACGGAGCGGAGGGGATTGTGCCGAGCACGTATAAAAGTATCTATCGTAATATAAATCTCAACGAATCGGGGGCACCCTAAAGTAATAGCCCAATCCAAGAACCTAACACTATTTAGAATTTTTCTCATAATTGTGGGAGATGTGAAACCCGAGGTATGAGACGTGATGAGGTCTTCGATAAATTTATCTAAACATTATTCCCTGCTCATTTAGTTATTTTAATAGTCCAGTCTTTTTCAATACTTTACGTGCCATAGATTTTGCTTTTCCTTGTATTTTTATTATAATACTACCCGAACAATATTTATTAACTAAATTATCAAATTGTAGACGATCAATATTTGCGAAAAATTTTTTCCTTTTAGAGTTTTCAATTGCCGAATTTATAGCTGATTTGTTATAGCAAATCGCTTCATTAATATTAGCTTCTTTGTATTGAATCCTGTCTTTTATTCCTTCAAACATTAATTTCCCACCGATACTGTTAACAATAACTAAAGAGGTGCCTTTATCATCATCCATCTCCGGGAGCAAATTTTGAATACCCCAAAAATCTGCAAGAGTAATATCACTATCCCTATTTAAATTTTTATATTTACATTTGTAACATGATGGGCGGAGACAAATATCAGTAAGAAATGCTTTCATATATAAATTTTTATCAAACGTTTGGACAAATACCATGTCATTATTGAATAAAAAGGAGACAGAATATCGCTTCCATCCTTCTTTTTTGAGTCTGAAAATGATCTTCCGAATAGGCGACCCAGCTCGCTTTTCCTGATAGGATATATATTTTTGCCATACCTTCGGAGATGGTACTCCATGGCATATAATATCTATACAAATCAAATTATTATAATCCCTTTTTAGGTATGACTTTAATCCACTAATCTGGCACGGCGTTCCAGAAAATAATACTTGCCTTTCTTGTTTTAAAAACTCTTCAACTTGTTTGTAAGTCTCTCCAATTTTGCTTTGGACATATTTGGATCCACGAAATTTTCCAAGTTCTTCTTTTAAGTCTACCCAACTGTGTATTACTGTAAAATATTTATCGAATCCTGCACCGAAAACAATACCCCCACTATTAATAACCTGTTCGGCAATCAGAGAAAAGAGACCCCCAGAAGAACTTCCCATGCGAACTTTTTCATCTATATTATAGCATGCATAAGCTATTGGTTTTCTATCTGTTACAATTTGACAATTTACAGGACAAGCCGAAAGGCAGGAACCACATCTTGTACAATTGTTATAATCTACAATAGGGTACCAAAAGCCTTCAAAATCGGTAACCATATTAATACTATTTTTTTTACATGCATTATAGCATGCATAACAACCAGTGCATTCATTTCTATCGATTATCTGTATCAACAACAACCACCTTCTAAACTTAAAAATTCCCAACAAGGCATTATTTATTTTAGATTAATTAATTCTATATATCAAACTATCTAGAAGGACACGAGGTGAAAGTGTTAAATATTTATTAATTTCTAATCTTAAAATGTCCGACCCGAAAACTCAAATACTAGTGTTTTATATGGTAATTTGTTTTTGCAAATAGAGTTTCAACAAGTGATAAATAGAGCATAAAAAAAAGCAGTATTGGCCGTCTAAAATATTTTTATACTATAACAAACACTCAGTCCAAACTTCAATTTTGTCGCATATGTTATTCAATGTTCATGTCTTTTAACATTTATTTGCAATTAAGTATTCAACAAATATACCGCTCCCCATTGTCAAGACACGATTTTTGAAATTTAAGTTATCTCCTTTCCAGTTTAAATTTAATCGAGTTTGACTAAGGGGCCGTTTGAGGTTGAATTTGGGGAATAGACCTCTCTGGTTAGGCTTGACATGGGACCCTACGTCGGATGCTTGTATGGGTCGAGGAATGTGGCTCATTATGATGTATTCCTTTGAGGTTGCCCCATTCCCTGATTAAGGGTAGCATCTGTAAAGCCTTGATTTTGGGTCAAGAGACGACGAAATTCAGGCAACTTCTGTTGATGACTTTCCATAATAAACATTTACGGGGACTTCACCTCCAAGGGAATCATGTGGACGATAAGTGTTGTACATGACCATATACTCATTAATGCCCTTTCGAAGCTCTCTCGGGGTGAGATAGTCGTTGATATAGATGTCATCATATTTGATACTGCGAAAAAACCGTTCCGTTCTAACATTGTCTAAGGCCTGGCCTTTGCCATCCATTGAAATTCTAATCTCGTTAGCCTCTAGAAGTTATATATAATCCGGATTAGTAAAATGACTTCCCTGATCGCTATTCATGATTTCCGGCTTGCATCGACTAAAGGCCCGCTTTAGACAGCTCATTACAAATCCTTTCTCCAGAGTGCTCGACAGCTCATAATCCACAATCAGCCTACTGTACCAATCAATAACATTAAACAGCAACAGTTTTATGTATTGGCATTCCAATGATTTTTTTTACGATTTTATGCATCGCCTGCCTAATGACATTTATTTTTTTAACAGGGCACAACCTCCTACGGTAATCTATTTTCAATCCATTTCGATGTTGTGAAACAACGCTAGTTAATTTATCCATATGTTCTTTCACCTTTTTTTGTAAATACGTGCAATATTTCTTTTATCATACCAAAATTAATAATTAATAATATAGCAACTACTATAATACCGAAAACCGCACAGATAACACTGTTAAATAGATATACACTAGCTATTTGTGCCCCGAGCAAGACAATCGAAAAAACAAATTTTTTCATTTCTATTTCTATTTGGACAAATTGTTTAGTATTCCTTATTCTCAACAGCCAAACTACGAAAAAGCTAATAGCCGTTGCAACCGCGGCACCATTTAAGCCAATTAAAGAAATGAAAGCAAAATTAAGTATTACATTCAAGACGCCACCAACAAATGTTGTTTTCAATGCTCCACCCGTTTTTCTCATTGCAGTGTAATTTGTACCCAGAAAAGCGGAAAAGCTTGAAAACACTGTACTAATTAACAAGAATGGAACATATCTCCATGTGTCAGTATAACTCGAACTTATTAAAACTGATAACAAAGGTTTTAGGACAATTAAGATTGCGCTTATCATCAAAAACAAAAATAAAGATAAACTATTAAATATTTTACTGTAGAATGCATTTTTGTCTTTAGAGTCACTTTCTGATATAGCAGATACTTGCCATGCTTGCATAAAAATAGTGGTAAATGTTGATAAAATCGTGGGTATTTTACCCGCAACTGCATAAATACCGTTTGCTTCATTTCCAAGTGACAGCATAATAACGTACTTATCCCCTGCATTCATCAACCACCACATTATAGAATTGGGTATCAAAGGAACCGAGTATCTTACCATCATTATTATTGTGTTCTTGCTAACTAATTCAAAATGAATATCATTAAATATTTTTCCACCTATCATCAGTATCACGATTGATGCAACATACCCAACAATCATAGATAGGAAGTATCCGTTTATCCCGAATTCAAGATATTTTAGAAAAATAATATTTGATGCTGCCATAATAAATGTGAATACAATACCAGCAAGCACAAAAACTTTTGTTTTATTCACTCCCCTACAATACTGGCTAAACAGTGTATTAAACCCTTGAAGTACTACCAAAAATAATATTAAAAAAACATTCCCTCCGATAAGGTGGAGAATATCCATTAGAAAACATAATGGTATACTAACTAATACAGAGAAGCAAACTATTAAAGTGCCATTTGATAGTATCACTGGCTTAAGTTGATCTGATTTCAGGCAAAAGCGCAATACCGCATCATGGATACATAAAGTAATAAAAGGCAGAATTAGGGAGATTGTTGTTTGTGTAACATCTATTTTTCCAAATTGCTCAGGTGTCAACATGAAGGAATAGAACGAAACCATCATAACAGATATAACTTTACTGCCGATGTTTCCTATAAGATATATAATTGAATCACCTAAGAGTTTCTTGTATTTATTCAAAACATGCTCCTCATTATCATCAACATAACCAACCATGATGATTTGATTCCGATGGAATCTGTATTTTGCCTTTTAATTCCTGCTTTTTTACTTTGCGCAGCGTGCTCTCGTTATTTCCCTAATCTTACTATCATCACCCCATACGGCTTTACTATCATATGGCCGGTCAGGAAACTTTCCATAGTCAAGTTTTATCTTATAGCCGTTATCTTTGATGAATCTTTCAACTCTATCGGTAAGCTTCTCAGGACGCCCATTACATATATTAATCACACCATTGACCTTATTTTGCTCAATAACTGCTGCAGCTTGTTTGCAGAATTCGTCATAGTCAATGAAGTCCCACTGATTAATACCCATAGTGAACGGAAATAGTTCTTGCCCCTTCTTCTCCGCTGCGGTAATCTTGCTGAAAATAGAAGTGCCAACCTCACTATTACCAACAATATAGTATCCACGTAGCCACTGATATGTTGCACCAGCATTTCTGCAGAGCAATTCTACGGTATGGCGTAAAGCATCTTTTGAAATACCATAAAGGCTTTCTGGATGAGTTGGGGTATCTTCTTTAATACTTCCTTCAAAGAATCCCACCTCGTGCATAGTACCCATTACAGCAATGTGTTTGCAACCGCCATCCAACATTTTTTTGATAAAGTTATAATGTTTTGGTAGATCATTGATGTGCGAAGGATCGTTATGAACAAAGCCATTCCGCCAAGCCATGTGGAAAAGAATATCAGGCTTACCAAAATAATTATTTGGATCTTCTATAGCAAACAAGTCACATTCGTATGTATTTGCTCGTGAGTCAATTTTAGTTGTACGAATGTCGGTTGCTATAGTTTCAATTCCATCATTACAAAGTTGTGCAACAACGCCTGTTCCCAGATATCCATTTGCACCTGTAAACAATACTTTCATACATCATCCTCCGCGTCATTATCAGTTTCCGTACATCTTTTCATAGTAATTCTGGTATTCACCGTTGATAATCGTTTCCCACCATTCACGATTATCCAAATACCATTGGATAGTCTTTTTGATACCGTCCGCGAACTTGGTTTCAGGCAACCAACCAAGTTCATTATGAATCTTGGATGACTCAATAGCATAGCGCATATCATGACCTTTACGATCACCTACGTGAGTTATTAAGCTCTCTGGCTTACCAAGTTCTTTGCAAATAAGCTTGACAATATCGATATTGGCCATCTCATTATGACCTCCGATATTATAGACTTCGCCAACACGTCCCTTATGGATAATGAGATCAATGGCTTTGCAATGGTCTTCCACATACAGCCAATCGCGAACATTCTTTCCTTCGCCATATACAGGCAGAAGCTTGTCATTCAGCGCGTTAGCGATCATCAGAGGAATTAATTTTTCCGGGAAATGGTACGGACCATAGTTATTAGAGCAACGGGAAATGGAAACTGGAAGTCCATATGTGCGATAATATGCTAGAACGAGAAGATCGGCCGCAGCTTTTGAAGAAGAATACGGAGAAGATGTATGAATAGGTGTCTCTTCTGTAAATAATAGGTCAGGCCGATCCAAAGGCAAATCTCCATACACCTCATCGGTGCTCACTTGATGATATCGCTTGATACCGTACTTCCGGCAAGCATCCATCATAATCGCAGTACCAAATATATTGGTCTGTAGAAACACACCTGGGTCTTCAATGCTACGATCGACATGGCTTTCCGCAGCGAAATTCACAACAATATTTGGATGTTCCTCTTCAAAGAGCTTATAAACCGCATCGCGATCACAAATATCTGCTTTCACGAATCGGAAGTTTGGATTGTCCATCACCGGCGCCAGCGTGGGCAGATTCCCTGCGTAGGTGAGCTTGTCCAAGCAGACAATCCGATAGTCCGGATATTTCTTCAACATATGGAAGATGAAATTGCTACCGATGAATCCAGCTCCACCTGTTACGATAATGGTCATTTTTAATACCTCTCAAAACTCAATTTTACACTCAGCAAGTGTAGGATTTTTTTTGTCTTTCTCGTTCAAAATGATTTCACCGACTTCCGGCCACTCTACCCCTACATCAGAGTCATTCCAGGCGATACCGCCCTCATCCTCCGGATGATACAGTTCATCACATTTATAGGCAAACTCAGCATAGTCTGACACAACCACAAAGCCATGTGCAAAACCTCTTGGAATCATTAACTGTCTATGGTTTTCTCCCGATAGCAATACACCAACCCATTTACCATAAGTTTTGCTTACTTTGCGCAAATCCACCGCAACATCAAACACTTCACCAGAAAGCACACGAACAAGTTTGGTCTGAGGATGTGTTTTCTGAAAGTGAAGACCACGAAGCACACCCTTACGAGAAGATGACTGGTTATCCTGAACAAATCGATATATTAGGCCAGCTTCCTGGAAGTCCGATTCCTTGTAAGTTTCCATAAAGTAGCCACGATTGTCGCCATATGTCTTGACATCAATGATATATACGTCTTTGATCTCTGTTTCTTGGAATGAAAAGTTACTCATGTGCTCTCCTTCAATATACGAACTTTCCGTCTGCCACATTTTTTAAATGCTGGCCATAAGGTGACTTACCATAACGTTCAGCTGATTCTATCAACTTGTCTTTGGAAATCCAGTTCTTTATATATGCAATTTCTTCAGGGGCGGAAATTTTAATCCCTTGCCTCTTTTCGGTCATCTGCACAAAATCTGCCGCTTCGGCAAGTCTATCCATCGTTCCAGTGTCAAGCCAAGCGTACCCACGTCCTAAAAGTTTTACATCCAGCAGATTATCTTTTAGATACATGACATTCAGTGAAGTGATTTCCAGTTCACCTCGTTCGGAAGGCTTGACCATCTTTGCTTTTCGACATACCTTGGCAGGGTAGAAATATAAACCTGTTATAGCAAAATTGCTCTTTGGTTGTTTGGGCTTTTCTTCAACAGAAAGGACTTTCCAGTTTTCGTCAAACTCAACAATTCCAAATCTTTCTGGATCATTAACATAATAACCAAAGATAGTAGCTCGCCCAGATTCAGCATTAGTATATGCTGTTGTAAGTACTTTTGACAGTCCATTACCATAAAAAATATTGTCACCCAGAATCATAGCACAAGCCTCATCTCCGATGAACTCTTCACCGAGTATAAAGGCCTGCGCAAGGCCATCAGGAGAAGGTTGAACTTTGTACTGAAGATTCACTCCAAACTGGCTACCGTCACCAAGAAGGCTCTCGAATCTTGGAGTATCTGTGGGAGTAGATATTATAAGAATATCTTTGATTCCAGCCAGCATGAGCGTAGAAAGCGGATAATAAATCATCGGCTTGTCATAGACTGGCAACAACTGCTTGGATGTTACCATTGTTAAAGGGTAAAGTCGTGTACCGGCTCCCCCGGCAAGAATAATACTTTTCATAACTTCATCTCCATATTTTAATCTTTAGATTTTAATCTATCAAAATAGCTTTTTAATTCTTCAATATTTTCACAGTAGTAGTCATAAATTTCTTTGTTTCGTATTGTTAATTGTTCTACTACACTTTCTCTCTGCTCAAGCACTGTATGTATTTTTTTTATCAGTTGTAAATTAATACTCTTCAAGTCAATAAGATAATCGGTGTTTCCATAAATATACTGGCACATCCCTACGCTCTTCTGGCTATAAGAAAGAAAGATTGCTGGAATATTCTCGTGAACTGCATTAATGGCACAATGCATTCTAGCCGCTACCACTACTTGGCACTGCTTTAATTGTTCTTTTATTCCAAGGAAGCCATTTTGATAATTTGCACAATAAACGCGCTCACGATTAGCCATTGCCTCCTTGATGTCTTTCATAAAAACATAGTCATTATCATTTTTATTAGGCGAAATAACATGCGGAACAAACATCAAGTCTCTATTAAAAGTATCCACAATCTCGTCCATAAGTTTTGCTAATTCCGAATGTATATTCAATCCATTGCTTCCATATATTTCAGCAAAAGACAACGGTGACAAGTTAACCCCTATGTACTTTTTTTCTGCAACAATAGTATTTTTTCCATTCACCTGAAAGGCGGGATCTGGAAAGAATTTTACATTTTCAAATCCGAGGTTTGTAAGATAATCTTCTGATTTTTTTTCTCTGCATAGAATTGCCCGGTATTTCTTCATATTAGAAACATAGTAATGTACAGCTTTGGAGTAGTCACCCCATGGTCCAACTGACGCACCGTAAACTACTACAGGTTTTCCCATAGCACAAGCCTTACTGCAAAAGTTCACTAGCGTATTGTAATATGGGTATTTTTCATGTTGTCTATTAACTGCAGGAATAGTATAAATATCTCCACCGATTGAAAAGATAGCATCTACACTTTCTAACATAGTAGAATAATCAAACAGCAAGCATCTATGCTCGATGCCGAAGGCGGTTTGAATTCTGTTAATTATCTTTTTGGGTATGCTTTTGCTGTGTTGGACTTCACAGACATCTATTTGCAAGTCGGATAATACCGCCCTATCATATTTATAATTATAGGAAAAATATAAGATTTTGCTTCCAGGAAACGCAGTATTTATAAAATTTACTGCACCACGAACTATAGCTTCGCAGCCAAAATTATAAACTCCGTATATGCCAAATAATCCGATTATCATTCTTCATTCCTCCATTATTTTCATCACAATTTTATGCAAATCGACGCTATCATAAAAAGCCAAACAATTTCTGCTCATTACATCGTGCTCTTTATCAACATTGTTAATTGCCGTAATGATTGAATCAACAGAAGTGTCCTCGTAACAACATCCAATATTCCACTTTTCAAAAGGCAATTTCAGCCCCAGTACATCTGATCCTATCATCGGAATTCCAAAGCCTGCATACTCGAAAATTTTATTAGGGGCACAATATAATGCATTTAATTCAGACGAGCTCTGTGACTTAACCGGCTTATATGGTAGCACGCCCATATAGGCATATTTTACGAAATTCAAATGAACTGGTGGATTAAATCCTCCTAAATATTCTATTGGATAATTTGAAAGCAAATAATCGATCTTTTCTTGCCCCGATTTGCTAAACACCTTTCCTACAATATATAAAACATAATCGTTACTATTTTTGACAGCTTTTGCGATTGTCTCTAAGTTCCTATCAGAGAAAATTCCCCCGAGATATAGGATGATTTTCCTTTTTTCATTTTTTACTTTCTCTAATGCAGGTTGAAGTTCCTCAGTTAAATTGCCAGTACCTATATCAAAAGGTTTGTTTGGGAGAACCGTTGGTAGTGTGTCTAAATTCCACCAAACCCTTTCAATATAAGCTCTGTTGATTTCTGGAGTTACAACCTTCCATGCATTTTTAGCTATATCAGCAAGTGAATATTTAATATGCAACGAGGTTAAATAGCCATAACGAGTGAGCTCCATCAATTGAAATATATGTTTATATTTTGAAACATCGTGTCTTAGTTCTCTGATTGAATTAATGGAAGTAGTCCAAAGAAAATCTGAGTTCTCCATACATTTTACTGTTTGTGACCTCACATAATGATTGAGTTTAACACGATGTTTGATTTTAGTTATTATTCCTTTTTCTTTAATCCACGGAATTTCATATCCGGTAAAATTTTCATTATTGATAATTGTTCCAGGCAATCCATCTATAGATCTACTAATTAGATTGACTCTGCACCCATTAACTAACAAAGTCTTGATGACATTGTGCACCGGTGGAAAATCAATTACTTTATTTACCTCGACAATAGTTATAGTCTTCATATCTCGCCTCCATGCTTTTCGCATGTATTTATAATAATTTTACTGCCAAACGAACATATAATCTAATACTCTCATATAATTGTTTAGCAATCCATAAAACAAAAATGCAATGCAGACGGTCGTGATAGCAACTTTGATTATTGTTTTTGACTTTTTATCAAAAATATTATTTTTCAACATATATGGGATTGTGATGACAGTCACTATATTAAAATAATACATGAATCGAGCAATATACGCCATTTTCAAGCTTGCAAATGCGAAAATAACTGCCACGGAAAGCGGAAGTGCATAGCACTTTTTGTATTTTGCATCATTTGGCACCAAAAACATAAAGCAAACAAAAATTGCTGAATATACAATCGGTTCTTGTATTCCACCAACCATATCGCGGTACTCATTAAATAGATACCCTTCATACATTGGGAAAAACTGGACAAAAAATACTATTAGTTTGTCGAAATACATCCTGAAAACTGCACTCAGCACAATTGTAATCAAAATGTATTTGATATTGGAAAAGAATTGATTACCGGTTCCCATCGGGCTTGAGTTTTCTTTTCTTCTATCCAAAATTGGAATCAGTAGGTACAATAATCCAATTATCGCAGATGAGTGAAATTCAATTGCAAGGATCAAAAAAATAGCGAATTTGATCCATTTTCTTTCTCTTATGTAATAAAAGGCATTAATCATACAAGCATAAGCAAACGCCTGCCGTATAGCATTAAAAGAGGTAAAATAAAATAATAATGATATAAAAATGAACACGCTATACCTACGATCATTTGACATCTTATATATCGCGTTAAGTATTAGCCCATTAATAACTAAAGCGCATATAATAAGGTAGACCGTCGGATTATGACTTATAGTACGGACAATCAAAACCATTAGTTTTGATAGTGGTTCATATGTTTCATACTTCCAGTCCAGCGTTGCAAAACTGTTTATATAGTCGTATGTGTCGGTACCTACGGAATAGGCTCTAAGTCCTTCAAGTAAACTTAGCACAATCCATACAAAAATCAAAAAGCTTTTATCTTGATTCCAGTATCCAGAACTTCCACGAATCACGACATTTTTCGACAATAGTCCTACTGTTAGGACTATTAAAAAAACTACAAGATATACTGACACGATCTTCTATCTCCTTTAAGGTTACGAATAAGCACATAAATCTTCGGCGAAACACTATAAATCCAAGACTTGATTTTTGTCTTCGCGTAGAAAGAATTTTTTCTTAAATAGTTTGCGTTTATTATATTTGGAGTGTAATCATCTACAAGGCAGATCGCTTGAAGATATAACACTACCATTTGATCGCGGATTACTTGTGCATAAGAATCATCATGCTTGCTTAATATGCTTTGCAGTTCTTTAACAACAGCAAAAAGGTTCTTGCCAGATTCATTATAATTGTTCGAACGGTTGATTGAACCCATGCGAATATAGTGAAAATAAAAATATACATCCGAACAATAAATCGTATCCGCACACAACAATACTGTAGGTGTCCATATTTCGTCTTCGTGTATTAATCCTTCCTTAAATGAAAGCCCGTTAGCCTTTATGAAATCTCTTTTGTATAACGTGAATGGCGCACATGCAGTATAGCTTTCGGTATCTCTCAGTTGGGCCAAGTATTCGTCAATTGTATATTTCCCTTGTGGGATGGTGTAGTAAACCTTGTCTCTTGTGTTACCATAGTCATCGATCGATTTAGCTTTTCCAACCACCAAGTCAATATCATTCTGCAATACGATTTCTCCAAATTTTTTTAACGTTCCCTCTGCAATCCAGTCGTCACTATCGACAAACATGATATAGTCGCCTGCTGCATTTTCAATACCAACGTTCCTCGCTCTAGACAGTCCTCCATTTTGTTGGTGGATTACTTTGATGCAAGGATAATTTATAGCATAGTTATCACAAATTATCGATCCGCCATCCGTGGATCCATCATCAACGACAATGACTTCATAGTCGTGAAAATCTTGATTAACAATTGAGTCCAAGCATTTTTTTATATACTTTTCAACATTATATACCGGAACGATTATTGAAAACACCATTTTACAAGCTCCCATTTTCCCACATTGGTCATCAATCAAAGTTATTCTTCGATAATATTATTCAAGTAACTCTTTGCAGCATGGCTATCCGTGTAGGCTTTAACGGTCTCATAGGCAGCAATACGAATTTTTGCAACATCTTTGCTCTCAAATCTATTAATTCCATTCAATACTGCTTTCAAAGAATCGCTGTCCCCCTGCTTGCATAGAAAGCCGTTCTTTCCGTCGACTATTATCCCATCTACCCCACCATCAAAAGCTGCAACTGTTAGACATCCACAAGCCATAGCTTCTAGGTATACTAATCCAAATACTTCGTTTTCACTTATCATAACAAAGCAATCTGCTTCATTCATTCTTTTTATAACATCTTCCCTTGGTACTCGTCCAACGAATGAAACATTTGAAAGTATACCTAATTCTGTTGCTTTTTTAACTAAATTTTCTTTTTCTGGTCCGTCTCCAACAATCTCAAAAACAAAATCATGTTGTGGAAAAGCTTTGGCAAGCGCATCAAGGGTTGCATCAATTCGTTTGTAGCGTTCTAACCTTCCAACATATATGAGTTTCAATACGCCATTACGTTTCCAATCTGTTCTATTTACTTGATTGTTAACGAACTCATCCGGAATGCCAGAATAACAAACCATTACTTTATCCGACATCAAATATGAATTGCCATAGAGCTTTACCATCTTAGTTCTTACAGACTGAGATCTAAAGAAGAGGGCATCAAGTCTTGCGATTAACGTTTTATATTTATCTGTTATTGTTTGTGGTAGCTCGCCGTGAATCACTAAAGCTTTTTTTGCATGATAATAGTTACCGAACGAATCAATCAAACGCAATTGAGGTTCCAGCCAATGCCCTGTAATAACATCAGGGACAAAAGACAAACTTTTTAAGTAGCTAATTATAAGATTTTTTTGCCGTTCATACTGTTTGCTGGAAAATGCAGCGTGAGGATAGAGTTTGAACATTGGAAGTCGAATAATTTTCACTCCGTTCTTTTCCCACTCTAGCCTTTTTCTTGAAGCAACAGAAGGAACCGTAAAATTCCCCCTTTTTTTAATTGCTCTCAAAATAAACTTAGGCACTTTGTAAAATGCATAGAAAAACTTACTCTCGCTGTTTACAATAACAACCCTATGTCCAGCTGCTTCCCATTCTTTTGCAAACGAAAAAACAATATCATTAACGCTTTTATCTGTATCATCTGGTTGAGCGATGCAGTTTGTCAATAGCAATATGTTCATGTGTTTATCTCCAAATTATCATTCAGGAAGGCTTATAGATGGTATTTTTTAATTTCTTCTAAAAAGCTCTCTGGCTCGTCCATAAACTCAGAAAGTTTTATAAGATCTTGCAATGGCAAGTCCCACCAGTGTGAGTTCAATAGTCTTTGTTTGAGTTCTTCCGAGAACCTAGGCCTTATGAGCTTTGCTGGATTACCACCCCAAATTTCATACGGTGGAACACTTTTGGTTACTACAGCTCCCGCACCAATTATTGCACCAGTCCCTATGATAACGCCTGCTTTGATAATAACGTTGTTGCCTATCCATACATCGTTTTCGATTTTTGTACGCTTATTATATGACTCCCATTCTAGATCACCACATTTTATTGTCTTTAAACCAAGTGGTTTTCGATATCCGCCGTAAAAACTCGGTGATGTTGAGACATAATTGATTGGATGTTCTGCTCCACCAATGATACAATTATTGGCGATTGAACAGAATTTCCCTATATCAGCATAAAGGCACTGAACATTATCCCCCATATAGGAATAGCCTTCAACGATTGAATTAACCACTTGTGCACCACTACCGAGCCACGTGGTTTTATCAACCTTCGAACCCTTAACAGCAGGAACATTTAATATTTTAAATAATTTTGAAAAACAATAACCAAGCATGTTTTAAACCTTAATCCATGATTTATTAGTGGTGTCGTATTTCTTTACAACTCTCGCGGGAGAGCCAACAGCAATAGAATTATCTGAAATATCGCTATTAACCACCGAATTTGCTCCAATCACGCATCCGTCTCCAATATGAACACCTGCCAGAATTACAACGTTCTCTCCAACCCACACATTATTCCCTATAACGATTGGCCTGCTAATAAGTTTCCTACTTATAGGAGGGTCATCCGGTTTCGAGCTTTCATCGCCTGAACCATAATCCCCATGGCTACAATCACTTATAAATACTTTTGAAGCCGCCAAAAAATTGTCTCCAATTTCTACACTATCTATTGCAACTATATGACAGCAATCACCCATCTCGCAGCTTTTTCCTATTTTTAGTGTTGTTTTATCTGGATTTAATAAATCAAACCTGCAACCGTATCCTATATTTAAACCTCGTTCATACGACAAGCTCCTTTTGCCGCGCATATATACAGGATAGCAAATTAGTTTCGCTCGAGGATAAAACAATCTCGTCCACATCACTGAGAAACCTAGCGTAATAAGCTCAAAAAACGACCATCTATTCCTAAACTTGTTATTCGGAGAAAACATCTTTTATCCACCCACTTGCTGTATATCTCTCTAATATCTCCTTATCTACAGGCTCATACTTCGATTCTATAAAACTCAACGGTATATCTATCTTTTCACGGTCTACCACACAAATATTATTAGGGTTGTAAAAGTCATAGTTAACAATATCTTTATTGGTTGTAATCATTTTTTTGCCAGAAACTAATGTTTCGAGCGTTCTTAAGGTTAATCCTTTTTGTAAAATATCGTTTGCATCCAAAATAATGTCCGCTGATGCAATTATTTTTCCTATTTCATCGGTTGATTTAGATTCGAATGAGACAGACCTCAAGCCAAGCTTCCGAAAAGCACTATTTCTTAGCCAATAATACCAAGCCATAAACTTTCCTCTAAGGAAACAAAACGAATAAAAGCTAAGTCCATGTGATTCACAGTATTTCTTAATCTGATATACAATTTGGAATCTGTCGCCATACATAGTCCCATAGAAACAAATATCATAATGCTTCTCAGGCTGTATAGTTGATGTAGAATGTGGATTCTTTATATCGCAAAATAACGGTCGAAACTCAAAACCATATTTTTTGCAATCATTGGGCTCAAAAGAAATAACTCTATCATATAGTTTGGTTTTCTCTAAAATGCCTTTCACATATACAATTGGATCATAAAGATAAAGAACCAGTTGTGCATTTGGGTTCTTCTTGCGTAATAACATGATAGTTTCTCTTGTTATCATTTCACCTTTAATAACAAAAACCATATCATAATTATCCGGCAAGTCCGATAATGCATGTTTGTAATAGTTATTTGACTGATGATAAAAGAAAAGTTTGGGGCTAATTGAATTCAACGCGCGTCCAAAAGAACTTTTCACTGAACGCTCATCAATCCACGTAATCATAGCCCCCTGCTCTCCCAGGATTTGCATAATTATCTTATCAATCCCAAAATATTCCGGAGAAATGAACATTATCTTCTTATTTTCAACAGCACTCATCTATTACCTCGCTCTGAGTAGTATCATTTTTTATTTCTTAATTAGCCTTTGACACATCTTTCTATGCTTAGTAATTCTTTTTCTTCATACCTCTGGTCTATGGTAATCGGTATCATATATCTAGAAATCCAATATTCGAAGTCTTCTTCTTTCATTTCATTCAGCAGATAGCTCCACCAATGCCCCTGAAAATGTTTTGCCTTTTGCAATCTTTCGAGCAATTTATCATCCTCAACAACAAGTGGATACACCATCGGCACACACGAACTATCATAATACCTTGCAGCATCTATACAGTTGATACTATCAAACAGCTTTCTGGCAGTTAGGAAATTGGACTTTCTTCTTTCTGCGATAAATGTGTAATCTGTTCCATCCAGTATTTTTCGAGTCAATTTAGACATCTTCATGCAGTCATCTGTATCAATGCGATGTTCATTAATCTGTCTGCTCTCATAGGCTTTTCCTTCACAACCATATTCTATCCTCTGAAGCATGAACAGTGCTGTATCAGACGAATAACACTGTGGATACTCATTAACATATTTGTGAGCATCTTTCCCAATTACATAAGAGCCGTCTGGCACTCCTACAAATTTCCTACAAGAATAGACATTCATGCAGTTATCCAATGGTTTAGAAAACAATGCCTGCGAATTATCAACAATCACATTAGTCCTGCCACCAGCGAGTTTTTTCATGCGATCCATTGACATAACACCGTAATAGTTAACAAAGAGGACCGCCTCATCTTCTTCTTGATGCAGATCAATGGGGTTAAATTGATTATCAATATGATAATACTGAATAATGACGTTCTTTCTGCTAAGGAACTCTCTGACTCCATCGCATTGATAGTGAGGGAGCCATATTGTCTTACATCCCAAGACGCGAAAAGCATGCCAAATTGCAGCACGTCCTGTATTCAACCTAGCAATGTCTCTTGATTGTGGGTAATATTCTTTCCCGCTTGGAAACTGCAGTTCAATAAAGCTTCCTATTTCCATTGTTCTTTACTCCATCACTTATATTCGTCCCAGTGTTCATACAGCACTTCAAATGGGGCGGGATCATCTTTGTTATTATAATATGTGCCCTTAGCATCCTTTAAGTCTCTGAGCCACTCTGCAAAACTCACCATGCCAGTATTACACGTTTGCCATAGTCAATGACTTCTGACATGTCTGAAAAATCCTCAAAAGTCTTTCGATCATTGTCATCTATATATCCACTATTCATTGATTTGACCCAGAGATAAGATAGTGGCATGCCCGCTACAGTGGATGAGTAGTTCCATGCAGAAGCCAAGCATCGAATCGCATGATATATACCAGCCCGACCAGAGTTCAGGCGGGCTACATTACTTACTGTGTAGTATTCACGTCCTTTAGGAAATTGCATCTCGATAAAACTACCGATTTATTTCCAAGGTGATCCCTCACATGTATCTAAATTTAACCCTTGATTTCGGACTGATAATCTAGCGCTTTTATTATTATATCCCATTCGTACCCACAATTGAAGATATAATCTATGATAGACATATTTGGAAGAAAGTCTCCCCAAAGCTGTGAATATTTCACTGCTCGATATTCCGTGTATTGCAACCGGAGACCTCGTTGGACAAAGTGATCTTCAACCTGATAGGCCCTTGCACCGTTTCCAGAAATGTATGTTTTTCCCCCTAGCATAGAACATATGTCAATAACTCGTTCTTCACGAACAGAACTTATGTTCATCATAGAAGTTCGACAAACTTTCGGTTTTATTCCAAAGCATGTAGCAATATATGAATTAATTGCAATATTCATTTCCGCAAGATTGGGGTAACAACCCAATACCACGTCCTTAAATTTTGGATAATACTCCTTAAAGTACTTTGCTCGGGCATAATTTGCTTCTATTGTTTTAAGATGTTTTTCTTTCCATTTTAGCTCATCTCGTGGACGAACAAGATTAATGGAATTACCAAACTTGTAATCTACCGGAATTTTTAATCTACACTCTCCTTGAGGTGTCTTAACCCGATTCCAGTTATGCATATTATCATTTGAGAATTGAACATCATCTAAGAAAACAAAAACGTCCGATTGCCACATTTTGTAAAAATACCCAATATACGGGACGTAATCAGGTTGATGTATTGAGATTTTCATAAGTTACTACTCTGTCCCGCGTAATTTTTTTGCTTGACAACACCTTTTGTTTGTATTTGAGGTTGTGGTGCTCGCAATGAATCATCCGGCCTACGGTTGAACAAAAGAATAAATATCGTTTTAAAGAAAATATTGACGTCTAGCTTCAATGACCAGTTATCAATATAGTATAGATCTAGCTTAACTTTATCCTCCCATGTCGGAGCCTGCGCTTCATTGACAGCTTCCCATCCTGAAATACCAGGCAGTATATCCTGTCTTCGTTGTTGTTCAGCCGACATACTGTTCACATGATCAGGCATCAATGGACGGGGTCCTATTAATGACATTTCGCCTTTAATTATGTTAATCATTTGCGGAAGTTCATCAATATTAGTACTGCGTATGAAGTTCCCCCACTTCTTAATACGTAACTCGTCGGGAAGCAAATTACCATCAGCGTCCTTTCCGTTAGTCATTGAACGTAACTTATAAATTGTAAAAAGTTTCTTATTGTAGCCGGGACGAATTTGCTTATAGATTGCCGGGGCATCAGGCGATAAGATTTTAATAGTTACCAAAGCTATTAATAGAATCGGCGAAGTGAAAATCAAAAGGAACGAAGCGAAACTAATATCGAATAATCGTTTAATAAACCACTGGATCTTTTTCTTCTTCATACTTCTCATAACCCACTCCTACCTTACGCTTTCAAACGGTTGTATATACTTTCATGCTACGGCATGCAACATGCACTTTAAACGCTCAACATTCTACGGATGTGAAAACATAAAGTTTTGAGAGAGCGCCTCCAGCTTTTTACTATCCCATCTTAATCCATTCCTATAAATGTATTGCGTAAAAACTGCTTAATCGCTGTATTCATAGCCATTCTGCTATAAAATAATAAATCATATTGTTTTATATATTTTTTGTACATGTATCGGCTCCTACTTAATTAAAATTCTCTTCTAAATACACTTTCGAACGCTTCAGCATAGACCATTCCAGCCTGTCCGCCGCGATATGCAGCTAGTCCTTTTAAAGCTTCATTGCTGCGGGGATGGGGGAAATCTCGCATCACTCCCCTGTACTGCTCCAAGGCCTCAATTTTCTTATCTATGCCATCCTCTCCAACTTCAACGAAGGTGTTAGGAGCGAATTTCTCCATCGCACTATTTAACCCCCATTCAGTTGATGAGGGTACTTCCATAAAAAGTAGTTCTTTAAGTGGAGTAACATCTGCTCTACGTTGGAACAATCTAACCGCAGCTTGACAAGCAAGGGATGTGTGTAAATGGTCGTTATTCAAATCAGCCGGATGGTGTGTAATAACAACTTCTGCATCCGTTTCACGAATAGCTTTTTCGATAAATTGAACGAGTTTTAGATGCGAAACGGTGTTCAATTCTATATTTGGAAACTCCCCTGTTATGACTCTACTCACGCCTAAAATACGCATACAACCATCAACATCGTTATTCAATTCATCAGTATCTGGACGATTATTTCTTGCAGTAACTTCAACGGACATAATACAGACATTGACTTCCTTTGCTTCTCGGGAAAGTTTGTACATCGTGGCACCAGCGCCTAAAACCTCATCATCAGGATGAGCAACTACAACTAAATACGACATCTCGTTACCCCCTTGTCTAAACATTTTTAAGAATTTTCTATAGCAGTACTAGTGACCAACCTCAAAGGGATAACCGATTCTTCTTGCATAGACTTGGAATGTTTCTTAACAACTTTCTCTCCGACGACTCCCTCGCCAATAATTACTACTCCGGCCCCAACTTTCTGCAACCGGTCAACTCTACCCTTAACGATCGCTCCACAATCTATGTGACACCCCTCGCCTATCACGCTGTCGTGTTCTACCAGAGCTCTTATGCTAATAATTACTCCACTACCCACAACTGCACCTGAATTTATGGCAACCTTAGCTGCAATGAATGCGCCAGAGGAAACAGTGACTGATGGACTGACATAAGCAGTAGGGTGTATTAAAACTGGTATGCTATATCCCGCTGCAGCAAGTACTCCTAACCACTTTATCCGCAGCTCGTTATTGCCTATAGCTGGGAAAGCATATTGATATTTGGAAATATAATTACGGTAATCCTGACACAAGCCTATGGCCAGCTTACAGTTTGGGGCGTCATCCAAAAAGTCTATTCTGTCGAAGAACTCCATGGCCTCAGCGGTTTCTTTGACTACTCTCCCATGCCCGCCAGCGCCAAGTATTAATAGTTTTCTATTTTCAATTGTGTTGTTCACTCTTCAGCCCCTCTTCTCATCTACCTTTTGCCGCGAGATACTTCCAATAGCTTCGCTTTTACCAACCCTTGTCGCCTGTTCGACATTTCCGCATTCTTATGTGTTTATCACAATCAACTGGAGGGCCAATACCCAATGCCCTGTAAATATATTAAGGTCTAATGTCACGTTGGCGATCTAAAAGGGAAACAAAAATCAGAATTCCTTTACAGTGGTCCCTGTACTTCTTACCTTTAAATTTACATTTAAAAACCATCTTAATTGCCTCAATCAAACGCAAACTGCGCCACTACAGGCTTTCTTGAGCATCCCTTTGTAATCCCCAGTCGTCATATCCCCTTTAATTATGTTCAATAATTGCGGCAGCTCATCGAAACTACTCTTTCTTAAAAACTTCCCAAAAGACGTAATATAACTCTGCGGATCCTTCAGCAAATGAGTCGCCACATCGGGAGTCTCAGTACGCATAGTACGAAACTTATACAAAACAAACTCTTTATTATCTCTTCCAATTCTCCTTTGGCTAAATACCACTGGCCCTTTAGAATCAAGCTTAACAACTACGCTAACTATAACTAACAACGGACTCAAAATCATAAGCAGTATAAGACCAAAGAATATATCCG
>Ga0209639_1001438_pt1 | contig 23622 bp, 31 predicted proteins | sample EPASupsiteHSE605_FD_187268 | JGI IMG/M metagenome (GOLD analysis project Ga0209639, IMG submission 187268) | Bioremediated contaminated groundwater from EPA Superfund site, New Mexico - Sample HSE6-05 (SPAdes) (version 2) | ecosystem: Environmental > Aquatic > Deep subsurface > Groundwater >...
CGTTGATCACTGGATAGGAAACTAAATTTTAAAAAAATTCACCATAAAAAGTGAGGGGGCGCAACCGAAACCTAAAGTTTCGTTACGCCCCCTTTTTATACTTATCATGATTTACGGCTCCCCGGAATAAGCATGGTTCTAAGGGGGGATAAACAATGAGCGTCTTTGTGGTGAACAGAAAAAAGCTGGCGGTGGGGGCCGTGATCCTGATGCTGATTGCGATTTTGGCCGTAAACAAAGAGCAGGCTATATCCGTTGTTACCGGAAATTTAAAGCCAATTTACTCCGTCAAGACCGAAACAAAGCAGGTTGCGCTTACTTTCGATATCAGCTGGGGCGAAGAAAATGTGCAGCCGATTTTGGATATCCTAAAAAAAGAAAATATCAAGGCTACTTTCTTTCTTTCATCTCCATGGGCTGAAACAAAATCGGAGCTAGTCAAGCGCATTGCCGCAGACGGCCACGAAATTGGCTCCCACGGGCGGCGTCATGTTGATTTAAACACCATGACAGCTGATATTCTCATGAAAGAACTCGATACTTCCAAAGAAGTCCTGGAACGTTTAAGCGGCCAAAAAATCACTCTGCTGCGCGCTCCAAACGGGGCCTATGACAACCAGGTCATCTCGGTTGCAAACGAGAGAGGCTACAAAGTCATCCAATGGAGTGTAGACTCCCTGGACTGGAAAAGGCCCGGAGCCGATGCCATCGTCAATTATGTGATGAACGGGCGCTCCAAAAATAAAGGAGCCTCCCCCGGCGACATTATCCTTTTCCACGCTTCTGATTCCGCGCCGGATACGCCCGAGGCACTCCCCACTGTTCTGAAAATGCTCAAAGAGAAGAACTATGAAATTGTGACGGTCGGCAAGCTGCTCAGCAATGCCCAAGAGAGCTGGCCTCCCGGTTCGAGCCTGTAATGAGCACTTGTACCATGTTTTCAATTTACTCGCTAAATCTGTCGATATAATCCTCTTATATTACAAGGCTATTATGTTAGGGCTAGTCTGCGTGCCACAATACCGCTTTCGGCCGTTGTGTCCTCCCTGACACGCCGCTCCTTGCCGTCCATGGCACCGCGGCATTAGGCCATCCATTATGGAGACTAACCCGAACAAAGCAAACGTTTCTTTGTTGATAACGGGATTTACAAATCGCTGTACTAGTGCCCTTTCCAACTCTGAAATCCTTCGCCGACGACTTCGGAAACATCACCGATGGCCACAAAAGCATCCGGGTCATATTTGTGGACAATTTCTTTGACCTGGGTCAGTTGTGCTCTATTTACGATACTGTAGACAACTCTTTTTTGAAAACGTGAATAAGCCCCTTCGGCCTGAAGATACGTTACGCCTCTGCCGACAATATTGATGATATCCTCAGCAATCTCGTCCGGCTTTTCTGTGACGACCATAACGCTCTTGGAATAATCCAACCCGACCTGGACGAGATCTATCACTTTGGTAGCGATAAACATATAAATCATTGCATACATGGCCATTTCCGGGCTAAAGATCAGTGCAGCTCCGATAAAGACAACCGCATCGAGGATTAAGATGATCTGCCCGACACTGAATTGTATTCTTTTATTCAACACGATTGCCAGGATATCGGTACCGCCTAATGAGCCGCGACAGCGAAAGATGATGCCCATCCCGATACCGGATATAACGCCCCCGAAAATAGAGGCCAGCAGCGTATCTGTTGTTATCGGAGCCAAAACATCTGTAAACTTCAGAGCAGCAGATAATGTCCCTACGCCCAGGATACTCCAATAAAACAGCTGTCTGCCGACTGACTTGTAGCCGAGAATGAATAACGGAATATTCAGAAGGGCCACCAGAATGCTTATATTCCATTGAAACAGATAATGCAGCAGAATCGCGATTCCTGTGACTCCGCCGTCAGCAACCTGGTTGGGCAGGATCAATGTATTAATGCTGACAGCTACAATCACTGCGCCTAAAATGATTCCAAAAAATCTTTTGAGAAAATGCCATGGTATTTTTTTCAGGTTCATGTTTTACCTCAAATTAATCTGATCATCCAAGCTTTCTCCGACAATTTGCTCTAAGCTCTCTTCAACATCTCTTCAACATTATTCTTGACAAAAAGAATTCTATTTAGTAAAGTAATGTAGCAGTTTTATTGCGCTCGTAGCTCAGGGGATAGAGTGACGGTTTCCGAGGCCGCAGGTCGTTGGTTCGAATCCAACCGGGCGCACCATTAGAAAAATAGACATTGCAAGTGCTTGCAGTGTTTTTTTAGTATCCTATACTTTTCACGGCATTTTATTGTTTTCAAGCATAAAAACAGATAAATCGTTAAACCTACTATATAAAAAGGAGGATTTAACGATGAATATTCTAGAAAAAGCGACCGCCAAGAGCAATTCTATTGTTCAAAATATAATTGATCACGAACCCGCTAATTATATTGAGGCAGGTTTGCAGTATCAGATTGTCTTGATGGGTCGTTTTCAAGCCTCAGTTATTACTATCCTGTATAATCATGCCGAAGATCCTGAGCTCAGAATACTGCTTAAAGATGCACGTGATGCTCTGGTAGAAAGAACTGTCCAAATGAGTGAAGATTTTTTACAATCCGAGGATGTCAACCTGCCAACCATACAGTTTCCCGAACGGTCCCTGGAAAAATACCAGGATATACCAGACTACTTGCACTTCAGTGATATGGAAATTGCGTTGCTGCTGCTGGAAATGAACAGTACCAGCCAAATGGCCTTATTGACAGCCATTAATCAAAGCTATCACCTGGAAATTGGGAATCGTCTCCGCAAGGAGCTGAACATGGGATTTGATTGGGCTTATCGGCTGGAGCAGCTGATGCTCCAAAGAAACTGGCTTCCCAAAATTGCAAAAATCGTTCATTAACAACAACGTAAAATTCATTTTTTAGTATTCCATATACATTTAATATGCCAGCCTCAAAGAGACTGGCATTCCTTATATTTTGTGTCCTTTTCAGAATTTAATAACACTTACTCCGGAAAATACAATCGGAAAGCCGCAATGATGTCTTGCTGAACCAGCTCCGGCTCCTTTTCCCCATTGATTTCAACAACCGGTTCCCCATTTTTTTGCCACTGTTTGTACAGCTTTTGGTAATTATCTGCAACGTGCCGCAGCGTCTCGCTGTTTTCAAATATTTCAGTCTGGAATCTGCCTGCTGCTATTCTCTTGAGCGATGTTTCCGGGCTTACCTTTATGAAAAGTGTAAGGTCCGGTTTCACCGCATATTGATTGATTTCTCCAATCCAGGATTCATCATTTTTCATTCCCTGATACGCAAACGAAGACCATATATATCTGTCACAGATCACATAGTTTCCCTGCTCCAGAGCAGGAATGACCAGATTGTTGTTGTGATCAAGCCGGTCGGCAGCAAACAGCAACGCCAGACAGTTGTCATTCACGCCGTTGATCCGGCCTGAAAGTACCTGGCGGATCGTTGTCCCGAGCGGACCCTGGCTTGGTTCTCTGGTTAGAATGGTTTTTACTCCGCGTACTGTTTCAAGATATGCCTTCAGACGCTCAATCTGCGTTCCTTTGCCTGATCCATCGATGCCTTCGAGCACAATGAACTTTCCTTTCACCTGCACGATCTTCAACTCCTTCAGGATTCATTGTAATCGATTTCAGCGCAAATAAAAAGATGCCTCCTCTCTGAGACATCTTTATACACTGACTGTTTGTTCGTTCGTTCATTTATCCAACCTTACTCATCACCCGAAGCTTATCAGCGAGCAGTGCAATGAATTCAGAATTGGTAGGTTTTTGACGTTCTATGTTCATCGAATATCCGAAGATCCGCTTCAGCGTTTCCATATGTCCGCGTTCCCAGGCCAGCTCAATGGCATGTCTGATGCCTCTTTCCACCCTGCTGGGAGCCGTATTATATTTCTTAGCAATTGCCGGGTACAGTTCTTTGGTTACAGCCCCGAGTAAAGAAACATCTTCGATTACCATGAGTATTGCATCTCTGATGTATTGATATCCTTTGACATGAGCCGGAATACCGAGCTGGTGCATCATTGTCGTTACTTCTACGTTGATATTGACCCCTCTTCCGACCGACGCAACAGAGGAACAAGTCTGCAGCAGCGGTGGATTTGTGATTTCCAGATCTTGCGTCAGCGTCCTGATGCGTTTTCCCAGAATTTCCAGGTCAAATGGTTTCAGGATAAAATAATCAACCCCCATGACCATGGCCTGATGCGTCAGTGTTTCATGCCCGAAAGCCGTTAATAATATGACTTTGGGTTTCCTGACTGATGTTCTGGCATTGATTCTTTCCAGGACTTCCAAACCATCAAGATTCGGCATCACAAGATCCATAATGACGAGATCCGGGTCATGTTTTTGAATCAAATCCCAAGCTTCAAGTCCATTGTAGGCTACGCCAGCAAGCTCAAAGCTATCATCCTTTGAAATATAATCCTGAAGGATCTGACATAGATTTCGATTATCCTCGGCTACAATAATCTTTACCTTTTTTGACATCTCTACATTTCCCCGCTTTATCATATTTTTCCCGGTTCGTTTTTCCGGTAGTATCATTATAAATCAGCGGAGATGTCGAATTCTTAAAAAATAAGGAACACTTTCTAATTTTGGCATTTATTGCAAAGGCCTGTCCCATCTGCAAAAAACGATATTTGAGAATTATTTTTTTTCGTTAAAATAAGCCAATTTATTTTTCGTCCTACATATTATCCCGAACTTCAAGAGAATTTCAGTGTAAATATTAAAGTTTTGTCTTGTTCTGACGAGTTACCGTATCTGCATGATGTTTCAGCTGATGATAATTGCTTCCGTCGGACAACCGTCGGCTGCTTCCTGCGCTGATTCTTCAAGCGTCTCCGGAACCTGTTCCTGACGCGTTACAGCCAATCCGTCATCATCCATTTCAAAAATGTCCGGGCAAATTGCAGGACATGCTCCACATCCGATACAGGCTTCTTTTTCTACATAGGCAATCATGATGTTCACCCCAAATTATTTTTGTCAATCGTCGATTGTATTGTTCCCAAGGTGACTAAAGATATGCAAATTTTCTATTCGGGACTCATCTCTACGATTTTCAGACCATCGTCTTGTTGTTCTACTATAATCTGGTATGTAAGTACTTTTCTTTGATCAATGGATGACCCCGTCGTAATTTCAACCAAATAACTATTTTGCGCAGAAGTGTTTTGAATCTCCACGTTTTGAACACTTAAAAATGGATTATCCTGAAACATCTGCTGCAGTATGCTATTCGTAGCTTCGGCCTGTCCTGATGCCAGAGCCGAAGCAAGATCAAATTGCCTGTAATCAAGCTTTTCCCAATAATCTTCAATCACTGCCTTCGGATTTGCATAACTTTGCCCATTGGCTATTGCTGAAACTGCAGTATTCGGATTCTGCCACCAGACAATGACGCCAATAAAAAAAACACTGCAGACAAGTATAAAAAAATGACGGTTCAATAACATAATTTCCCTCCTAGACCTTTTACTATAATATAGGAGGGAAATTGGAAATTCATGACACCCGGCAATTATTTGTTGAAGATTTTTTTCAGAAGATTAAGTACGGACTGAGGCAGTTTGATATAGTACATTTTCATAGGATTTTTCCTCCTTCCAGCACTGCTGTCTTGAGAATAATTTATGCGGCAGCCTGATTTTATACAACGTGGTAATTTTTAACAGCATCTTCAAGCTGTTTGACTAGTTCGATTTCCTCCGCAGTTTTTGCCGTGAAATAAAGTTTTCCTACGATTGACGTCAGCATTTTCAAAACATCTTCAAAGGTCAGTTTATCTGTTAGCGCCAATTTTTCACTTGTTTCAATCATTGCAATTCCAAATTGATGTCCGACACCGTCTTTCATCATCTTCGTACAGGATTTTCCCAACAGTTTCATGACAAGTGCAGCTTCCTGCGTATCGAGCTGCCGTACGGCATCAATGGTGGTATAAAATCCCTGGACGATCCTGACGCCAACATTGGACCAATCTACCGGCTGAACCATTTCCATTCCTCCTCAAAAAATAACCTGTGCCTTACTATATGCACAGGTTAGATGAGGGGTGAAATCAGTTCCTGAATATTCTGCGTCTTTACGCTCTTGAATTGCCGATTACGGGTACCTGAACCGATGAAACCTTTTGGAGGACGCGCTCCGAACTTCCCTGATAGAAAGAAGTAATCGGCAGGGCCTGCAGAAAATATCGGCCATACCTTTTTTTGATAATCCGGTCATCCAGAACAATCACGACGCCTTTATCCTCTCTCGTTCGAATCAAACGTCCAAAACCCTGCTTGAAGCGGATAATTGCTTCAGGCAAATTTAACGCATAAAACGGATCAAGTCCCTGACTTTCCAACAGGCGGGCCTTCGCTTCCAGAATGGGCGTATCCGGCGGCCAAAACGGCAGTCTGACCATGATCACACAGCGCAGCATGTCCCCGGGAAGATCGATGCCTTCCCAAAAGCTGTTCGTTCCAAGCAGGACACTGCTGTTGTTCTGCATAAACTTCTGCAGAAGGTCTTCCCTGGTGCCGTCAATCCCCTGGGCCAGCACATTCAGGTGCCGGCAGCATTCTTCATTCCCCAACAAGTGATATACCCGCTGCAAATATCGGTGGGAAGTAAATAATACCAGCGTGCCTCCATCCATCTCTTCGGCAATTCTCCCAATAAATGAAGCAGTCTTTTCTGCGAGGTTATCCTCCGGTAGATTCACAGATAAATCATTGACGACACAGAAAATCATTTGTTTCTCATAATCAAACGGTGAGTCCAGCTTCAGGCTGATATAGTGCTCTACCCCGATATCCCTGGTCAAATACGTAAAATCCTCACCGACACTTAAGGTGGCAGAAGTTAAAACCGTACAATTATTTTTACTGAATATTTTTTTATTTAATACCGGAGCAACATTGATCAGTGTGTTTTTCAAATAGACTGTGTTGCTTTTTTCGAGATAGGTTACACGTTCCTCCTCACTTTTACTAATGATCTTGCCAAATCCGTCAACGATTTGGGCAATATCACTTTTTATTCTGCTAATCTCATATCTGGTTTCTTCCAGCTGCTCACTTTCAAGAGCCAGAAAGGCATTAATTCTATCCAGCACCTCCACAATGCCTTTGAACCTGATGATCAGATTTTCCGACGCCAGCAGGATCATCTGCAGGATATCTTCGCCGACCTTCTCTGGGTCTAAGCGAAGACTGAACTGTCGTCCGAGCACGCTTTGCAGCATGCTGAAAAGTTCCTGGGCCTGATCTGCAGCCGCCCTGCAGCGATCCGGAATCTCTTCAAGATTGCTTTTGAAATAGGTCCAGTTGAAGGCAGGAAAGACCTCTGCCCAAACAGCATGATTCCTTTTCAGATAAGCGAATAGATTGCCTTTCCCACCATAGATGCTGTCCGTCAGCCGCAGCATCTGTTCGAGGCAAATTTCAAATCCAAGTTGTTTGAGCGCAGTCTGGTAAATATTATGCGCCTCATCGATGATAAGATTGCTGTATTCCGGCAGAATCTTATAATTCGTTTTGATATCGGCAAGGAGCAAGGAGTGATTAATCACAAGAACATCAGCAGCCTCGGCTCTCTTCCTGGCATTATAAAGGTAACAACGTGAAGTAAAAGAACACTCTCCGGGTTGACAGGCTGGATTATCCGCGCCAAATTTCCGGTAAATCGGAACGAAGTTTTGATTATTCGGCAATTCTCCAAAATCCCCGGTTTTCGTTTCAGAAGCCCAGGAAAAGAATGCGGCCTGCCGGAGTTGTTCATCATGGGTTGTATCATCCGTAAACAGCGATTCCTGATAAAGGCATTTCAGACACAAATAATTGCTTTTACCCTTAAGCAGTGCTGTTTCAAATGGAAAAGGCAGGATTCTCTGCAGCAGCGGAAGATCTTTGCTGAAGAGCTGCTCCTGCAAAGTGATGGTGTGGGTCGCAACAATCACCTTCTGCTGATGCCTTTTGGACCACCAGAGTGCTGGAATCAGATAGGCAAGCGTTTTCCCTGTTCCTGTACCGGCTTCAATCACAACATCTGTCGCTTCGGTAAACCCTTTCAGGATCTCAGCAGCCATGACGGTTTGAATCTCTCTGTTTTCAAACCCTGGAATATTGCTGGCGAGTAAGCCGTCCTGGCCGAAACACTGCACAGCCCAAGCCGGCAAATCAGGAATTTCAGCCAAATCATCCGGACCGGGGCTAAAAAGATTTTGGGCCGTCTCTCCCTGATAAGGTGCAGTACGGATGGGTCTGTCCGGATACGTCCGCACAATTTCTTTTTTTAATTCGGTTAGTACAGGCTGACAGGAGAGGCCTTTTGTATATTCTTCCAGCTTGCTCAAGAAGCCCAGATCAGCCTTCATCCCCTTTTCCCAGCACTGCAGAAGCAGGTCATGGGTCAGCCGGACCCTTTTCTGGGCCGTAGATATAAGCCCGTGATGTTTCTTTGTCTTAAGTTTATCGGTTATTTCCTCTAAACTTTGCTGGCTGACTGCCGGGAAAAAAACTGCGGCAAGTTCCTGAACCTCAATCACGTTCTGGTTCAAATTAATTTCAAAATATTTTTTCAAATCCGGCAGGATTTTCTTATGCTCATAAACGAATATAAGGGCATCATGGGTAAAATCTTCAAGGCTTTTTGTATGCTGCTCCATTCTGCTTGGGGCTTCACCTTCGCCCTGGAACGAAAATACCAGATACTTTGGGAATACCCCTTTTCCCAAGCGCAGAGCTGCCAGGTACCCGCGTTCTGAGGGAGTACCCGGACGTATTAGAGATAGGACTACACAAGCCTGATTCAATCAGCCAAGCTCCCTTCAAAAAAAATATACGCACTTAACAATAAATCATAACATTCCTAATAAACTAAATACAGAGAAGATCATAAAGAAAATTTGACTGGTGCCAAATCGATCAAATCATACGAATTTTAGGAGGAAAAGGATGAAGCCAATCTATTTGCGAACGGATTTCCCCGACGGCCGCTCTCACATCCTGATCAGGGATCTCGCCTCAGCGAATACGGAACTGCATCACTTTATTTTATTTTTGACCAATAAGGGAAAGCTCTGGATCGATGTTTTTTGGCCGTATGACGAGGAATCCGAAAAGTATACGGTCAGTATCTCCGAAGAAAAATTCTGGCATACTTTCCGGGAATGGCGTCTGCATGGACTTGTGCTGGGCAGCAATGAACGCGTGGCTGAAATATTTGCCCAGAGGCATTTGAATAAAAGGACTAAACCAAAATCAGTTTAAGGCGTATCCTTCTTCGTCCCCTTCATTTTATCCAAGCGATAAATAAAAGCCAGTACTTCAGCAACCGCTTGATAGAGCTCAGGCGGTATTTCTTTGGACATCTCTACCTGCATCAAGGCTTCTACAAGGGTGTCGTCATTTTGGACCGGAATGCCCTGTTCTTCAGCCAATTCGATTATTTTTTTGGCCATATGCCCTTCCCCTTTGGCGACAATCCTCGGAGCACCAACATGATCATAGGCCAGGGCAGCGGCTTTTTTAATATTTTTTTTACTATTTGGACTTACCCTTTTCATCCTTTGATATCCACCCCTGAAAAGTTTTTTCCAGTTAGGAAATGCACAAACTGGGGAAATTCATCGTAGGTCTTCAACAATAGTCTTTCTAAAGATAAGCCAATATCCGCGAAGTTCTGCTTGATTTGATCATAGAGATCTTCAATGAGCGGATTCAGCTCCTCGGGATGATCGTTTAAGAGGCAGATATGCAGTTTGTTGTCGTAAAGCGTAAGGTCGGCTCCGAGCTGGTCAAGGTGTTCCGTCTCGACCTGCAAAGCGAGATGGCAGTGTTCAATATCCATTTTATGGCCTTTACGGGAACTCTCCACTGCAAGCGAACAATTATATATCTCACTGTTATTCTGCAGCGGGATATGCATAAGCAAATAGGCGGCATTTTCTTTATTCCCGGTCTGGATCCAAATCTGCTGTCCGGTAATCTCATCCAGAAAACTCTTCAGTGCGCTTTTTTCCGGAGAAACAGAATCTTCTGCCAGCGCGTTTAAGAGCATTGTTTTTACATTTTCAGTTTGTTCTGCTTCCTGACCGGCGTTATTCTTTAATTTGAGCAGCAGCTGATTCTCGTGCTCGATCCCGAGGCTTTTGAAATAATGCAGGATGTTTTCAAACTGCTCGCCGCTGGTATCCTCCCACTTCGGGATGATCTTCCAGAGCAGGTCTGCAAGCGTATTGAGCGGAGATTTCTGGTCTACCGGACTTTGACTCGCTGAACTTTGATTTGTTAAGTTCTGATTTGCAGCATTCTGATCCGCTAGCATCGTTTTAAGAACTCCGCTGTTTTGCTGATTCAGATATTTTGCCAGGATCACAGAGATCTCAGGAGTCAGGTTGATTCCCCTGTTTAGAATCGTTGTGATCTGCTCCGAGGTCAACCGAAGAGCTTGTCCGGCTGCCTGGCTGGATACCCGCCCTGCGCCAGCATTTGTCTCCTGCGGCGCTGTTCCAAAAGCTGTCTTGCTTAATAAATTACCCTGGTTTTTTCCTTCCCGCAAAATCGTCCACAGCTTATCAGCGGCCTGGTATAGTATTTCAGGCGGAGCACTCTTGCTGCCTGCTGCCGTGTTCTGATTGACCATGCTGTTGACCAGAAAGTCCGCTTCCTCGGCTGAAAGGCCAAATCCTTTGGTTATCATTGAAGACAGTTGTTCCGCAGACAAGCTGCTCAACTGGCCGGCGCTCTGACTAACCCGGCTCAAAACAACGCCTTCCGTATTGACCTCTTTGACGACCGCCAGAAATCTTTCACCTTCCAGAAACTGCGGTTCCAGCTGGGCTTTAATTTTTTGCCCGGCAATGGAGATCAGCCCCTCCTGATTCCCATTTCTGCTGATAATTTCCACCGGAAGAAGCTGTCCGGTTTTCAATTGTGTAAAATCTATCAAAGGAGAAATCTTGCCAATACTCTGGATATTGTTTATGATCATTAGAGACTCCCTCGCAGAGAAATCTACCATAATAAAATGATAACAAAAATTATCGTAGTCTAGAATTAAAGGAATGATTGTGTTGAGTATTTTTGAAACGATTATGCTGCTATGTTTTGGTTCGGCCTGGCCTTTTTCGATCTACTCGTCCTACAAAGCCGGAACAGCGAAAGGAAAAAGCCTGTTTTTCCTGGTTGTATTACTTATCGGCTATTTATCCGGCATCCTGCACAAGATGATTTATTCGTTCGATTATGTCATTATACTATATATCCTGAATTTTTGCCTGATCGCAGTTGATACGGGGCTTTATTTCCGGAATAAACGATTGGATACTTTAAGAAATATTGAATAATCCGGGGGATGTCTGCATGCCACAATACCCGCGTGCCATGGATGGCACAATCCTTAAAAAGTCCGCGCTTCGCATCGTGCTCCGCTCGCGGCGGAACTGTGGCACGCAGACTGATCTCATGCTTAAAGCACGTTTGTTATGTAATATCCCGTTCATTTGTGTAGTAGAATATTGAATGTCTTAATTATAGGTTAAAAACGTCTTATTTGTATAATAAGACTAAAATAAATATTTATAGGAGATATTGCGATGAATAATGAATTTAAGCTAGTGGAACCTGAGCAGTTAACAGACAACCCGTTTAAGCTGGTTGGAAAGGACTGGATGCTGATTACAGCGGGAAATATGGAAAAGTATAATACGATGACGGCCAGTTGGGGTGGATTCGGAGTCTTGTGGAATAAAAAGGTATGCTTCTGTTTTGTCCGGCCTTCGCGTTATACCTATCAGTTTATGGAAGAAAACGATACTTTCACGCTTTCGTTTTTTGAAGAAGACTATCGAAAGGCTTTATCTTTCTGCGGAGCAAATTCCGGAAGAGATGTGGACAAAACAGCCGCTACAGGGATTACACCCGCTGAAAGCACGTCCGGATCCGTCTATTTTGAGGAAGCTAGACTGGTTATGGAATGTAAAAAGCTCTATTATCAGGATTTAGATCCAAGTCATTTCCTTGATTCTGCGATAGAAAGCAACTATAAGCAGAATGATTATCACCGTGTTTATGTCGGCGAAATCATTCAGTGCTATGCTAAAAATTAAGTTTAACTCAATGAAACGCTTCAATTATCAGGGGCGTCATATCTTTTTTCTAGGGTGTTGTAGCCTCGTACAGCGCAGAATGCGCCGCTCACACGTGAGTTGTTAAACAATCCAGTGGAATATTTAACAACTCACCATCTCGCAAACAAGAACCCTCGCTAACATGTCAAAACCTCTGGGTTTTACAATAAGTTAACCTGATACTAATTTGCGTATAAAAGGTTACAATATTTTCCTATTTATGATATAATGTTGATTATAGTTGATGAAACCCTGTAAAATCAAGGGGTTTCAATATATTTGTTACTAACCTGATATTAGTTCAGTTCTAAATTTCACCTTTGAACAGTTAATTTCAAAGGGATGGAAGAAGGTGTTGCACCCAATAAGTGCAGCACCTTTTCCAATTTAACTTGCTATTAGTTCAATGGCAGTTTTCAGTTCTTCAAGTTTTTTATGGGTGTATACTCTTTCACCAACTTCTTTTGATTTATGACCCATCATCAGGTCAATACAGACTTTGTTTGCACCTGCTGAATCAAGTCTTGACCTGAAAGTATGTCTGCATTCATGGGGTGTTTTCTCAATTTTCAACTGAACCATGATTTTATTCCATTCAACATAGTATTGGGAAGATGACATCTTCTTTCCATTATAGCTGAATAGATATTCATTACCTTCTTCAACTTTCTTTTTTACTATTTCAAATATCTTAGAATGGATTGGAATGATGCGGTCTTTTCCTGCTTTGGTCTTTGTGCCACCTTGAATTGTTCCTGCAACCAGGTCAACATTTGCGGTCTTAATTGCAAGCAGTTCACTGATTCTGAATCCAGTGTAAAGAAACACCAGGACTGAATCAACCCATTCTTGGTCTTTGATTTTCCACACTGACTTGACTTCTTTATCAGAAAAAGGTTGTTTGCTTGTTTCAGGTATTGGTTCAGCAGTGGTCAATTGTGCATAGGATTTGTTTATCACATCAATTTCAAGTGCAAACTTATCCAGGTGACCAAATAGGTTCTTGATTGCCCACTGGGTTGAATACCCACACCCACAACTGTCAATGACATCCTGCATGTGAAAAGACTTAATTTCTTTATACTTCATATTCTTTATTTTAGTACAATGCTTGAAAGCTGACTTCAATGAACCTTGTGTTGATTTACCCATCTTTGGAAGTTTCTTTTCTGACCACTGTTCAAATATTGCATCCAGTGTGACTTTTTCTGCATCTATATCCCAAGGTGATTTATTGTATTCAGCAAGGACAATCATTCCTGCTTCCTTTGTTGGGTAATAACCAATGGTTTCATAAATAGGATGACCCTTTTCATTCCATCCTGTTGTCTTTCTTACTGCAAAGGGGTTTCTTCTGTTGCCTGATAATTTGACAACACTACCCCATCCATTAGGGTTTTTCATAGTTACACCATTCCTTCCTTCTTGATATTCCAAGCTTGAAATGGTATAATAGAATAACCATTTCATCTTGTTTGCTTGTTGGCTTCTTGCTTGATTTGGTTGCTTTTCTGAATTACCTGGTGCTGTTACACTGGGTAATTCTTTTTTTGTTTGCACCTGCTGTTTATCAGTGGGTGCTTTTTTATTTACCTTCTTTTAGGTACTTGGGATGTTCTGTCAAATCTTCAATATAAGATACAGCTTTTTTTTGTCCAGTTTCATTCAAAGTCGCATAATCTTGAAGTAAAATGACAGCTTCTTTTCCATACTGCCTTGAAATTGCATCACAGAAAGCTGAATCAGTAGCTAATTCCCCATTTGGATTGAAAGTTTCTTCCCACCCCATCAACTCATAAGTTTGGACATTTAGAGCAGCAGAGATTCTTTCAATTGTGTCAAGGGAAGGATTAGATTGTTCTCCACTTTCTAATTTACTAACCATGCTAAAACTTAAACCACTTATTCTTGCTAATTCCCTTTGACTGACTTTATTCTGTTTGCGTAATCTTTTCAAGTTTTCCTTTAATGGCATCATATCACCTTCCTTATTTATGATAATACCACTATCAATGGGATATGTAAATATTTAATTTTGATATTTACCATTATACTATTGACTTATCCCATTGTCAATGGCATAATATTAAATATAGATACCATTGGCAATGGTTATTAGAAAGGTGGTGAGTTAAATGAACTTGAACTTAAAGATGGCAAGAATTAAAAAAGGGTACAGTCAGAAAGAACTGGCAGAATTGCTTGATGTTACTTCAAAGTATATTTCTAAGTTGGAAACATCTGAAACATATCCCAGTGCATCCCTGATGAAGAAGTTAGCTGATACTTTAAACAGTTCAGTCCAGGAATTATTTTTCAATAAAGTGTAACAGCACTTAAAATCTTTCAGTAATGAAAGCAACTAAAGAAAGCAGGTGAAACAATGAGCAGAGAAAGCCAACAAGCAATTATCAACCTACTATTAGATAGGATTCAGAAAGACATCAATGTAATACTTGAAAATCGCAACTAATCAAAATTAAAAATGAAAAGGATGGTATAAACCATGAAAACTATTAAAAATTTGGAAGTCATTAACAAGAAGAACATAATCAACATGGAATTGATAGCATCAGTCCAGGATGACCCTGCAATTGCCATTACAGAATTAGTTGATGGCATTGAACATGAATTCCATTTCCCTTTAACACAAGGATTTCAAATCCATGCATGTAATGAATTTCTTCGTTCGTTGGGAATCAAGGATTCCTGGGAAATTACTTTTGATAATTACAAGCAATATAAACATCAGCTTCAAAGATTGAATCACATGTTTCCAGTTCAAAGATTGATTGATGAAGTAGGTTCGGATGCAGCAGCAATTGATGTATGCAACCTTCTACTTGATGACAAGGGTGACTTTGGATTCAATGCACATGCAGCAGGTCTTGAAAATGGTAACCTTGCTGAATATGTTCAAAAGGCAATTAAAATATTAGAAGAAAGACCCATTGAAAAGGTGAAACATGAAGAAAATGACTTCAACATTATTATGGACTAATGGAATTTTACAAAAATCTAAAAGAAAGGGGGTTAATGCATGATAGACGGTATTTGCACAGCAACAGGTAAGCACCCAAACCAAAAGGAATCTGAAAGAAAATACTATCAAGGTTCAATTCCTGGGTGGAATGGTGATTTATGTGCAAGATTGAAATCAGGCTTTGTGAAGGTTGATTTTGATGACATAGATAAAAAGACAGGTGACCTGCTTGAACCAGTGAAAGGGTCACCAAGAAGTGAAATTGTCAGACAGATGCTTGATGACCATGGTATCAGATATAACTTGATGCTTACTGAACATGGAAAGCACTTTTATTTCAAGTTGCCTGAAAATAGCATAGATTCAAACAAAATTAACTGGTATTCCCCAATTGCAATCAAAGCTGAATGGAAACTGGGTGGTGGACAATCTAAAGAACATATTCCCTACAAGGTGAATGGTGTTATGCGTACATGGTTAAAAGGCAGCCTGGACAATGATGAAATTGATTTCCTTCCAGTGTGGTTGTATCCATTACAGAAATCAGCCAAAAGACCATTTGACTTGGAAATTGTATCAGGTGACAGAAACAATGGGTTTTCAACTTATGCATTCCACCTAACCCAAACAGGTCTTGAAGCGGAACAGGCAATTCAAGTCATCAAGCTAATGAACAGCTATATTCTTGAAGAATCCCTGTCTGATAAAGAAATTGACATAATTTTAAGACCTGAAACAGTTGAAAAGCTGAAAGGAATCCAAGACCACCAAACTGAAAAAAATCTATCCCATGTGGCAGCAGGTGATGAAGTTATAAAAAGATTTGAATTGATAACTGTAAATGACAACTTCTATACCTATGATTCAGGTGTGTATACACCCATCACAAAGGAAAAGATAAATTCATTCATTACAAAGAATCACCCAACAGCAAAAATCAACTTCAAAAGGGAAGTCATTGACTATGTAAAGGGTCAAACCTTCAAAGAATGGGATAACATCAAGACCGATTTCATCAATGTAAAAAATGGAATGCTGATGATTGATGGTGATTCTGTTGAATTAGTTCAGCACACAAAAAACATAGTTCAATTCACACAAATCAATGCAACATATGACCCTGATGCTACTTATCCTATACTGGATGAAATGCTTTTGAAGGTGTTCGACAACAGTTCAGAACAGATTGAACTGTTCAATCAAATGCTTGGTTACCTTCTGATGAACCATGTCAATTATCAAAAATGTTTCTTCATGATTGGTTTACCCAGTTCAGGAAAATCAACAGTCATTAACATGATTATCTGCTTTTGCGGAAAGGACAATGTTTCAAGTATTGACTTGAATGCCTTCAACAAAAGGTTTGCTATTTCTGACATTGTAAATAAAACAGCAAACATTGTTGCAGACCGTCAAAAGTACAAAATTGAAACATCAGGTATCTTCAAAAGCCTGGTCACTGGTGATGGAATCACAGTTGAAAGAAAATATCAGCAATCATTTACCTACTACAACACAACAAAGTTAATCTTTGGGATGAACCACTTCCCTGACTTTTCAAATGACTTTGATGGTGTTGAAAGAAGGGTCATCTGCATCCCTTGCAATCATGTATTCAAGAAGTCTGATGCAGACTTTAACCCTAAAATTGAAAGAGACCTGACTTCTGATGAATGCATGTCTGCCTTACTCAATAAAGCAATTAAAGGGTATCAAAGCCTGATAAAAAACAAGGGATTTATTTCAACAGCAGCAGCAGATGAAGTCACAAAAGAATTTGAAAAAGAAAATGACAATGTTTTAAGGTGGCTTGAAGAAACAGAAGATATTATTGACAGACTTGAAAGCGAACCGATAAAACTGGGGCATAAAGGTCTTTACCCTGAATATCAAGCATTCTGCATCAACATTGGTGAAGAAGCTAATATGAAGGCACAGAAGGACTTTTCAAGAACTATTTGCAACAAGTTTGGATACAGAACTTATCAAAAAAGGGTTGATGGTGAGAAACCATATTTTTACAAAATGAAATAAAATTTTGTCTTTCTGTCTTCTATATATATATAAATAATAACTCCTTTCACTTATATCTTTTATTTTTCTAAAAACTTTTTCCCTAATAAAAGATAGTTGTGAGAGCGAAGTCAGAAAGACAGAAAGACAAAACCATAAAATTTGAAAACGAAAGGATGATTGAAATGAAATTAAATAATCTATTGAACAGACTATTCAACAATGAAAACACAGAGGTAATTTGCAAGCACACCCAGGTGATGAATGAAGGTGAAAAAGGCGAATACTATATTGATTCAAGAACCCAAAGGAATGAAGACGGTTTCAATGTGGTCAAACCTATTGCTTGGTTAGGTGGTTACTGGTATGTTTGCCCTGATTGTGGTCAACTTCACATAACTGATATGGTTGGGAAAGGTAAGATTCAACCTGGATGCTGCCTGGATATTGATTGTGAAAGGCATCAGTATCTGAATGGTGAACACTACTTGATAAAAAGACAGCCTATAATCTTTGATGATGGAATGTGTGATTCAGATGTCTAACACTGCATCAATCCAAAAGGTCAAGGAATTGATTGGAGATGAAGCAGTTCAGGTGATGATTGATAATTTTGCAGGAATGCTGCTTTACATCCCAAAGAAAGGAATTGACTTCCCTGACCAGGAAGCAAAGGAACTTTATATCAGGAATCTATTCTTTGAATCAGGCAGGTCTATTGAATACATTGCAGACAAGGTTGATTTGAGTATTGACAGGGTAAGGAAAATAATCAATAAAAGATAATATGTAAAACACTATATGTGGTGGGTATTTCCTAAATTATAACCACATATAGTGTTTTTTCATGACAGTGCATGGTGAATCTGCTAAAATAGTATTATGGACAAGTTGACATCCAATGCTTGTTCAAAAGTTCTTCAACTTTGTTTCCATCCTTATTTCATTTTTTTCATGGTGTGTGTCCTGGTTATTCATATTTGCCATTTATGAAGACCAGGGCATACAAATACCCAAGGAAGCAAAGAAAACCGCTAATTGACCGTTATATGAGTTCTGACAGGGATTCAGATAGGCAAGGTAAGTACAAGGTAAAACATAAAATGTTGAGAAATGTTGAACTCAATAATATATAAACCACACAGAAAGGATGGTGATTAGATGACAAAGAAACAAAAGGCATTTATTGAAGAATATCTGCTTGATTTGAATGCAACCCAGGCTGCTATTCGTGCAGGGTATTCTTCACAGACAGCAAATGAACAGGGTGCAAGATTGTTAGCAAATGTTAGCATTTCAGGTGCTATTGATAAAGCTATGGCTGAAAGAAGCAAAAGAACTGGTGTGAATCAGGACAGGATTGTTCTTGAACTTGCCAAGATTGCTTTTGCCAACATGGCAGATTTTGTGAATATGAATGATGTGACAGTCAAAGATACTGCAACCAGGGATGATACAGCAACTATCTGTTCTGTCAGAATTAAGACCTTCACAACCAAGTCAGGTGAACTTGGAACTGAAAGAGAAATCAAAACCTATGACAAAATCAGAGCATTAGAACTGCTTGGAAAACACCTTGGACTGTTTAGTGATAGGTTGAAGATTGAAGGTGCAATTCCTGTTATCATCCAAGAAGACTTGGATGCTGATGAAGATGATTAAGGGGGATTCATGATTTTAGATTTTAACCATATTTTGAATGAAGCATCAGAAGTAAATATCAAACATGTGACAGCGGTCAATGTTCTATGTGGCAGAAGATACAGAACGCTGTTCCTGGATGATAGATGCAAAGTATTCCAGGAAACAAAGCCTTTTGCATACAGTGATGGTTTTTACTATGTGTGCTGCCCCTGCTGCCATCAGATTGAAAAAGTAGCTGAACATTACTTTCAGGATGCAAACATTGCAAAGATTCAGTGCAGCAACAGAACAATTTCACAGAAAGTCATGTTCAGTCAAGGTTCAAAAGGAATTGAAACAACTGCATTCAAGACCCTTGGATATAAACTGAATTTGGAAGACTGGAAAGCCTGATAATAGCAGGTTAGTAACAAAACCATTGAAAAAGCCTGTAAAATCAGCACTTCAATAATATTAAGTCATAATTATCCCACCCAATTTGGTATTTCAGGTGTAAAACAGAAAGACAAATGATACTGGACTGAACCAGGTTAAAAATGAATTTGAACAATCAAAACAACGACAACAAAAAAATCAAAATTTGAAAGGAAAGATGAAAAATGAGTATGACAACACAAGAAACAAACTTCGCAAAGGAATATGTATTCCAGTATTTTAATTCTGATGAAAGAAATGACACAGTAATTGCTATCAGAGCAGCTCTGATAGCAGGTTACACAGTACCAATTGACAAGGTGACTGGGGATTCCTTTGGTAAAGCACTACTTAAAAAGGATGAAATCAGTACCTACATCAACACCCAAATTGAAGAATTCAAAGTAAAAATGAACCCTGCTAACAGAAGAACACTTTGGACTGCAATTAGTGAAATGGACACCCCTAATACTGATGTAGTTGAATGGGGAAATTATGGAAGAATAGACCCAAGGGTTTAATATGAATGACTTTATTGCACAGCAATTGGATAAGATTTTGCTACTGAATAAAGAAAAGCAGGAAGCATTAAAAACCATAAAGACCGCCCAATCCAAAAGGATTGGGCGGTATCAGGTTTCAATATCCGATAAAGAAAAGAACATCATGTCCAAGAAAGCGAACAAATTCTTTGATGCTAAGATAAACAGCATCTATGCATCTATCAATAAGCAGCTTGAAGATGCAGGACAACCAATGCTGCAAAATCCATTTATGAAAGGTGAAAAATAAAATGAAAATTGAACTTGTAAAAAAGATTAAGGAAATTATTGATGCTTACCATGGTAATTCCCAGGTGCATGAAGCAGAAATTCAAAAGGTCATTGAACCATTCATGGTAGCTGAAACAATAAAGAGGTATACACCTGATGGTTTGAAGCTGACCATCAATGAAGGCATTGGTGCTGTCATTGATGCCTGGAAGAAAGTTGATGTGGTCTACAATCAGAAACTAAAGGCAGTTATTGCAGAAGCAAAGGGTCAGTTGCTTCCAATGGTGGTCAAGCCTGTCACCAAACCTGCTGACTATGCAACAAAAGTCAGTAATGCTTTGCAGTTTATCCAAATTGAAGGTGATGACATCACTGATATGGCAGCCTTCAACATCTTGCAAGACTTCCTGGGTGACTACAATCAAATGCGTTTGTTTAAGCAGGTTATAGGCAAGAAGGTTGAACTTGAAGATGCTATGGGTAACAGCACATTCCCATTGACTTTTGGAAAACTGAACAAAGTTGAAACAACATTGAACACATTCAATGAGATTGAAGCACTTGCCAACATTCTTTTCATCCATGCCAAAGAACAGGGTCAGGAAGTGTTGCGTGTTCATAATGTTGGATATTCAATTCCAATGGATTCATATGAACAATTGGAAGGTGAAGCTGCTGTCATTGACTTTGCAAGCATCATTGATTCCATTGCAGAAGAAATGACTGAAAATCCAATTGAAAATTAACTTTCAAAACTAAGGGAAACAGGACAAAACCGCCTGTTTCCCTTCCTTGATAGTAACAGGGTAGTAACAAAATCAGCATGAATGCCTGTATTTTCAGGGGTTTATTGTTATGACCTAATAATTTTCAATGAAAGGCAGGTGAAGTTGTTTGACCAATGAAGAATTAGTTGCATTGATACAGTCAGGGATTGATGTGAATGTGAACATGACTGAACTTTATGAACAGAATAAATGGTTAATGCACAAACTGGCATACCCATATAAAGATTCTGTTGAAATAGAAGACCTGATGCAAGAAGCATATTTTGGTTTAGTAAAAGCGGTTGAATCATTTGACCCTGGGCAAGAATTGAAATTCATGACCTATGCGGTACATAAAATTAAAGCACAGATGTCACGATACAATGCAGATTGTGGAAGAACCAAAAGGATTCCAGTCCATATGCTGCAAGAAATGTCCAAGTATCACAGTTTCAAAAAGAAGTTCATTCAGGACAGTCATATAGACCCCACAGATGATGATTTCATGTCAGGCTTAGGAATTACCAAAAGGAAGCTGAAAAGCCTGGAAAAGTGCATATATGAGTGCAACACCATGAGCCTGGAAGCAATCATCCTTGGTACTGATGATATGAGTGTGGCTGACACCATTGCTGATGACTTCAACCTTGAAGAAAGCATCATTGAAGCTGATTCAATTGAATATGCATCCAATAGGCTTTGGGCAGCGGTTGATTCACTTGAAGAAAAGCGAAAGAAAGCCATTGTTGGTTTATATAAAGACAACATGACCCTGGGTGATATTGCACAGGAACAAGGTGTTTCAACAGAAAGAATCAGACAACTTGAAACTGATGGCATTAGGAAGCTTCAAAAGATGGATGAACTGAAAGAAGCTGCTGAAATGTATGGATATGACTGCTCACAAGCTTATCATTATGGGGTTGGTAGGTTCAAAGACACTGGAATGTCTTCTACTGAATTTGTTGCACTGAAAAGAATTGAAACCAGTGCAAAGAAAATATCCATCAATAAAAGCTATGACCATTTAATTGAACAGATATTGAACTATTGAACAATGAAAGGAATGAATTGATATGGATACACAAGCATATTTGGAACAGTTCAAAGGGTTGGAATACCTGATAAAAGCAAAGCAAGAAACACTTGAAAACAACACTGCCTTCTTTGGCAGTTTGGCAATAACAGACCCATCAACAGTTGCCCTGGTCAATGACCTGCAATCTGAACTGGATGCAGATGTTCAGAAGTTGGTCTTGTCACAGAAGGAACTATGCAAAAAGATTGACCTGCTTCCTGATAAGGAATTGAAAGCAGTCCTGGCATTAAGATATGTTTCCATGAAAACCTGGGAACAGGTTGCAAAGATATTGGATGTATCTATTCGGTGGGTTTACAACCTGCATGACAGAGCATTGGCAGCCTTTGAAGTTGTCCTTCATTTGGAACAGGATAATAACAGGTTAGTAACAGAAACAGCTTAAAACCCTGTAAAATCAAGCAATTAGAAATATAGTCACATAAATTCAAAGGAAGAAGGTGAAAAAATGAATCCAAACATTAAAGTGATAAATGATGACCTATGGACAGTGAACTTCCACCATATCAAGATGGGATACATCAAAGACTTGACCTTGACTGAAACCCAGGGTGATGACTTTGTCTGCATCATCAAAGAAGGTAAATTTCTTCTGAACAAAGCAGACCCCAATTGTGAAAAGGCAATTCCAATTCTTGAAGCAGTGATGACCCTGCCTGATGACCTATTGGGTACAAAGAAAGGTTTCTATTCCTGTATTAGAAAGCTGATGCCCAAGATAACAAACAAAGATGATAAGTATGTTGAACTGTTCATCAAATACTACAACCTGGAAGGGGTTGAAACCCCATACACTGTTTCGTGTGACTGGGAAAAGAAAAGAAGAAGCATCAAGGAAAATTATACCAAGAGCAACAGAAAGTTCTTTGGTATAGGTACATTTATCAATTATTTCAAAAGAAAGGTGGTGAAAAACTATGGCAAGTATTAGTACACAAATTGAATTATATGACAGGGTTTCTGCCCCAATGCACACAATCATGACTGCAATAAATGGAACTGTCAGTGCTTATGAATCATTGAATACTGCAAGCAGCAATGCTTTTGATGGGGCAAATTTTGACAGTGCAAGGTCTTCTATTGATGCAATCAATGCTTCTGCAAACAACCTTGAAAGCAATATCAGACAAAGTGAAGATGCACAAGAACAATTGAACAGGGATATTCAGCAAGGCGGTTCAAATATGGATGGCTTTGCAAAGAAAGTCATGGGTGTTGCTGCTGCATATGCATCCATTCATACAGTTGGAAAGCTATTTGAACTTTCTGATTCAGTCACCCAAACCACAGCAAGACTGAACATGATGAATGATGGATTGCAGACCACAGAAGAACTTCAAGAAAAAATCTTTGCTTCTGCACAGCGGTCAAGAGGGGCATACCTGGCAACAGCAGATGTGGTTGCAAAATTAGGACAAAGGGCAGGTGATGCTTTCAGTTCTAATGATGAAACTATTGCCTTTGCTGAAAACCTGAATAAAATGTTCGTCATTGCAGGTGCTTCACAGGCTGAAATGTCCAGTGCATCCTTGCAGTTGACCCAAGCCTTGGGTTCAGGTGTCTTGCGTGGTGAAGAACTGAATGCAGTGTTTGAATCAGCACCAAATGTCATCCAAGCTATTGCAGATTATATGGATGTTCCAATTGGTCAAATCAGAAACATGGCATCAGAAGGTCAAATCACTGCTGACATTGTAAAGAATGCAATGCTTTCATCCACTGATGCTATCAATGCACAGTTTGAATCAATGCACATGACTTGGGCAC
>Ga0209639_1001441_pt1 | contig 23593 bp, 16 predicted proteins | sample EPASupsiteHSE605_FD_187268 | JGI IMG/M metagenome (GOLD analysis project Ga0209639, IMG submission 187268) | Bioremediated contaminated groundwater from EPA Superfund site, New Mexico - Sample HSE6-05 (SPAdes) (version 2) | ecosystem: Environmental > Aquatic > Deep subsurface > Groundwater >...
AGGGGTAAAAGTTTATTATTAGAACAGAACACACTTTATCGATTATAATTAATTTCTCTGCGCCCTCTGCGTCTATCCTGCGGTTAAAATTTTTAAGGCTTGCGGGTTTTCAAATAATGCATGGACATTAGATTTACAAAATGACCGGAATTTTGCAGGAAATAGCTGTATGAACCCGAAATATCTTAACAAACAGAACTGCTTCAAGTATAGTCTGCTGGGTAAAATTGGGGAGGGAAGACTTGGTACCATGGTATACACACTTGTAAAGCTTTTGAGCCGCGTTATATGCCTATTACCAGATAGGGTGTCATATAAACTGGGAAAATTTATTGGTGAAATATGTTGGCTGATTGTGCCACGTTGGCGGCGTAACATGGCGGTGGATAATGTTATAGCCTGTCTTAATGTAGATAAAAGCAGAGCTACGGATATTGTCAGACAGAGTAGTACGCGTTTTGGCCGGATGTTTTTGGAAGTATTAAGACTGCCAAAGATTAAAGAAGACATTCGGCGGTATACTGTAATCGAGGGACGAGAGCATCTAGCAGATGCTTTGGCCCATGGACAAGGGGCAGTGCTAGCAACTGCGCACTGTGGGAACTGGGAACTATTAGGAACAACACTGGCGTTGGATGGATTTCCGTTAGTAGCGGTGGCTCAGAAACAAACGAATGCAGAAATGGATAAGCTAATTAATGAATATCGTACTTTAGTGGGCATGCACGTTGCTTATAAAAAGGGAGTACGTGATATCCTTCGTCTGCTAAGTGAAAAGAAAATTATTGCTTTGCTGATGGACCAGAACGGAGGAAAAACCGGAGTGTTTGTAGAGTTCTTTGGGCGGCAGACTTCAGTACCGCCTGGCGCAGCTGCTCTGGCTCGCATGAAGGACGCACCTATCATCCCGGCATTCATTACTGAAACTGGTCAAGGCACACATACTGTGATTATTCATCCACCGGTATGGGTACATAAGACTGATGATCGTGAACAGGATATTTTTATTACCACCCAGAAATTGACTGGCATTATTGAGCAGCATATACTTAAATATCCCCACGAATGGTTCTGGCTGCATAACCGTTGGAAATACACAGACAAAAATAGCACGGTCCCTTCAAAATGAGGGGGCGGTTGCATTATATTCTGCCTTGAAAATTTATAGATGTTAAAAAAATGGAAAGATGTTCAAACCTTCGTTGTACGGGGGAGAGACATCTTTTTTTTGTATTAGATAAAAAAACCTATTGATTTTAAAACTATTATTTGCTATACTTTAAAAGTAATCATTACTAAATAGTAATAAATAAATTTAAAAAGGAGTAGAATTATGAAAAAATTTATATGTAATGTTTGTGGTTATACCCACGAAGGTGAAAACGCTCCGGAAGCTTGTCCCCGATGCAGGGCATCTTCTGAAAAATTTCGCGAAAAGTCTACCCTTATTATGAATTGGGCTGATGAACATCGGATTGGCATTGCGACTGGTGTCGATGCTCAAATAGTTGAAGGCCTTGAAACAAACTTTTTAGGAGAGTGTACTGAAGTTGGTATGTATCTGGCTATGAGTCGCCAGGCTGATAGAGAGGGCTATCCGGAAGTGGCTGAAGCTTATAAAAGAATTGCATTTGAAGAGGCGGAACATGCCGCGAAATTTGCAGAACTGCTGGGTGAAGTGGTAACGCCTTCTACAAAAAAGAACCTTGAGCTTAGAGTTGACGCCGAATACGGTGCTTGTCAAGGAAAGCTGGATATCGCTAAAAAGGCCAAAGAACTTGGACTGGATGCAATCCATGATACTGTCCATGAAATGTGCAAGGATGAAGCCCGTCATGGCGCTGCGTTTAAAGGACTCTTAGAAAGATATTTCAGCAAATAAGCGTTAAATTGCAGCGGGATAGAATGACACCCAGATTACTATATACACGATTGATAAATATTTGTCAGTTTACATATTCTTAAAGGAATTTATTAATAATAAAGGGTGTATATAGTGATAAGGGGGAGCAATGAATGGAAAAGTGTACGACTATTATGGCCATTGTGCAGGAAAATCGGGTGGAGACGGCTGTTAAGGTTCAAGATGTACTAACAAAATACGGTTGCTTTATCCGGGTGAGATTAGGGTTACATGATTCCGCGATAGGTCAGTGTACTAATCATGGGCTTATTTTATTACAGCTTTGTGGTGATGATTTGCCAATTAGTAAAATTGAAGAAGAACTTAGTGCAATCAATTCAGTAAAAGTGAAATACATGACACTTGACTCTTGATAGAAAGGAGTGATTTCGTGGCTAAATACAAATGTATGGTATGCGGTTATATCTATGATGAGTCCGAGGGTGATCCCGGTCATAATGTGTCTCCTGGCACGAGTTGGGGACAAGTTCCTGAAGATTGGGTTTGTCCTGTTTGCGGTGTTGATAAGGATCAATTCGAAAAAGAATAGACAGTCTATCGCTCCGGACAAAAAGTAGTGGAGTTATTAGAATAGTAGTATTGATAGTAATATCGAAACCGTGCAATTTTTGCACGGTTTCTTTGCTATTTAGATTCATTATCGGCACGAAAGTAATCTCTACGCAGGAAAAAACAAACGCTCCTCGAAATAAAAAGAAGCAAAGTGGAGAAGGGCTGGAGTGATATTATGCAAACTTTTAGAACCTATGGACATACATTAAAATTAGCTGAGTATCAAAGAAAGTGCCTTAATTATGGAAGATAACGGGACTATGCCGCTCAGAGAATATTTGCAGACCCGCCGACCAGACATGCTTACCTTTTTTTCTATTGCTATTCAATTAACAGAAGCCCTGGGGGTACTTCACCAAAAAAGTATTATTTATAGAAAATTAAATACAGATGCTATTTGTATTCATCCCGGTACGGGCTGTGTAACCATAGCAGATTTTAGTAAGGCAGCCCCCATGGCTGACAAGGATAAACCTGAGTTATTTACCGGTACTTTCGCAGAGACAAGGGGCTTTTTGTCGCCGGAGCAGATCGGTTTGATGCAAGGGTCTATTGATTATCGCAGCGACCTATATGCCCTAGGTGTCGTACTATATGAAATACTGACCGGGCAGCTACCGTTACAAGCGGCAAATTATATACAGTGGGTCCACGCCCATCTGGCCCAAAAACCATTATACCCCGGAAAAATCAAGCCGGACATTCCACCGGCGATTTCCACAATTGTCATGAAATTACTTGCGAAGGCGGCTGACGAGCGCTACCAGAGCGCATGCGGACTTTTAGTGGACTTGGAAGAATGCCGGCGGCAGTGGACTCAAACTGGCGTGATTAGATTATTTGCCCTCGGAAGGGCGGACTTTTCCCTTCGTTTGCAGCTGCCTAAAAAACTCTATGGGCGCAAAAAAGAGGCAGCGGCTATAAAGGCTGCTTATTTGCGTATATGTACCGGTCTGCCTGAATTATTGCTGGTACATGGAGCGGCGGGTACTGGTAAAACCATTTTAGTTCATGAAACACTTAGACCGTTTGCGGTAAGGCGGGGTTATTTTATAACCGGAAGATTTGCACAGTTTCAACGGGACATGCCCTATGGTCCCCTCGTACAAGCTTTTGCTGGTTTAATAAAGCAAATTCTGACTGAGCGTCCAGAGAACTTTACAACATGGAAAAGAATACTTGTTCCTGCTCTGGGTCGGAGCGGAGCGGTTATTACGGACGTCATTCCAGAACTTGAATTGATTGTGGGACCTCAACCACCCGCTGAGAAACTTCAACCTCGGGAAGCCCAAAACCGTTTCTACATGATCTTGAGAAATATGGTGCGGGTCTTAGCCCGCAGGGGGTGCCCGTTGGTCATATTTCTAGATGATCTGCAATGGGCGGATATGGAAGCATTGAGTTTTATAAAGTATTTGAGTGAAGATGCGGATAGTAATTACCTGCTCATAATTGGTGCTTACCGGGACAATGAAGTAAGCGGGCAGCATCCGCTGCTGACTACGTTGGCGGAACTTCAAAAAACGGAAATACTGGTTCAACATCTTCCGCTGATGCCACTGGGGCTAGACCACCTCAAAAAATTCGTCGCTGATACCATCGGGGGTTCGGAGGAACAGTTGCAGCCATTGGCGGAAATCCTATACTTAAAGACAGGAGGCAACCCCTACTTGCTGGGTCAGCTATTACAGGCGGGCTACGCTTTAATTCCAATGGAACAAAAGAAAATGGCGCATTTACAGATTACTCGTTTAATCAGGCAAAATACGGTTCAAGATGTATTGGAGGAAGAGATCATTAATGTGAGGGAAGGTAGGTCCACTAGTGATCCAGTCCTGTATGCCATTCGGGAAGCAGTACAAAAAACAGTGCAGGAGACGGATACGGAAACATTGCTTAAAAGTTTCTTGGAAATGACCATTGAGCATGCAGGGGCCGATAAAGGATATCTGATGCTAGAAAAAGCCGGGAAAATGTATATTGAAGCCGTCAAAGAGTGCGATACGCAAACTGTTTCAATGATTACGCCGCTATCCATGGAAAAAAGCGCAAATCTCTCCCGGGCGATGGTCCGATATGTCATTCGGACCCTTGAACCCATGGTGCTGAATGACATAGAGCAGGCTGGCATTTTTGTCAGAGATCCCTATATCGTTCAGTCCCGTGCTAAAGCCATTGTATGCTTGCCTTTGTTGTTTAGAAAAATCCCTGTCGGAGTTTTATACCTGGAGAATAGTCAGTTGAGCGGAGTGTTTACACCCGATCGGCTGGAGATTTTAAAAATCTTTGCAATACAACTAGCTTATATCAGGAAAATAAATAATTGCTTAACAGAGGATACCATAGGAACAAATGATGAAACACCTATTCCACTGATTGAGCCTTTCGCGGAACGTCTCACAGAACGGGAGCTAGAAGTCTTAAGTTTGATCGCTGATGGCATGTCAAACCAGGAAATTGGGCAGGAACTTCAGTTGACGGTAAGTACAGTGAAGACCCATATCTTAAATATCTATGGCAAACTACGGGTGAACAGAAGGGTTCAGGCTGTAACCAGAGCAAATGAATTAAGACTCTTAAAAACACGATAAGCATATGGTAAACATGTATTAAGGTAGAATATTAAAAATATTCTATCTCATACTTTTGGCTGATGTTCAAGGAGAGTATGTGGTGTAATCTATAAACAGACAAACGCATATACATACTTCCGATTTATTATCGTCCCATCGGTTAGTTAACGCAGGGGATGTAATAAACGTCAGGTGCGGTAAGTAATTATCGTGCCAGCCAATGCGCAAAGGAAGAGGAACTAAATTTTATTTTAGTGCCTCTTTTTTTATTGTAAATTCAAGTTAAATTATTCTCAAATTAAGTAGGAGGAGATTGTATGAGCAAATTTATCCGGATCGACATGACAACCAAAGAAGTAACCACTGGTGAGGCTCCCGCAAAGTACGCAGGTCTAGCAGGCCGTGCACTTACTTCCAACTTCGTTAATGACGAAGTAAAGCCCACTTGCCATCCACTTGGCAAAAACAACAAGATGATCTTTGCCCCCGGCTTTCTAACTGGTACAACCGCTGCTAACTCTGGTCGTCTATCAGTAGGCGCTAAAAGCCCACTGACCGGCGGTATCAAAGAAAGTAATGCTGGTGGAACTTTTGCTCAGCGTATGGCCAAAATGGACATCAAAGCTTTTGTTATTGAAGGCATGCCTGCTGAAGACAAATTCTTTATCATTAAAATTGATATGAATGGCGTTACCATTGAAGATGCTCCTGCTGAAATTCTCGGCGGTTGCGGCAACTACAAAGCAATTGAAATCTTAAATGCAAAATACGGTGCTAAAGTCGGCATCGCCATCGCTGGTCCTGCTGGCGAATATGGCCTACCTGCTGCTAATATCTCGATTAAAGACCCAGAAAACAACATCCGTAGTGCCGGCCGTGGCGGTTTAGGTGCTGTAATGGGTTCCAAGAAAATAAAAGCTATTATTATTGATGATGCTGGCGCTGTTGCCATTCCTGTTGCAAATCCTGAGGCATTCAAGGCAGCTGCAAAAGTATTTACAAAAGGACTTCTTGATCATCCAGTTACCGGTCAAGCTTTACCAGCATACGGCACCGACGTACTTATCAACATCTTGAACGAAGCTGGCGGCCTGCCCACTAAGAACTTCACAACTGGACGTATGGACTGGAACGATAAGATTTCCGGCGAGACAATGAATGCTACGATCACCGAGCGCGGTGGCGACGGTAAAGTTTCCCATGGCTGCCATGCTGGCTGTATCATTCGTTGTTCCCAGTGGTATGCTGATAAAGATGGCAAATACATCACCAGTGGCTTTGAGTATGAAACCGTTTGGGGCCTCGGCGCCGACGCTATGATCAAAGACTTGGACGACTGTGCTTACCTTGACCGTGCATTTGATGATGTCGGCGTAGACAGCATTGAAACTTCCGTAGCTATAGCTACTGCCATGGAAGGCAAACTCCTTCCTTGGGGTGATGGCAAAGCTGCACTGAAAGCTATCGAGGAAATTGCTACTCCTACTGCATTAGGCCGGATTATGGGCAGTGGTGTCTCCGTAGTAGGTAAAGTTTGCGGATTGTTCCGGGTTCCTGTAGTTAAGGATCAAGCTATCCCTGCTTACGACCCACGTTCCGTAAAAGGTATTGGCTTAACTTATGCAACCACACCGATGGGCGCTGACCACACTGCTGGTTACACCATTGCTACTAACATCCTGAAGGTTGGCGGCTATGTAGATCCGCTTAAGAAGGAAGGTCAAATTGAACTTTCCCGGAACCTGCAAATTGCTACCGCTGCAGTTGACAGCACCGGTTGCTGCCTCTTCATCGCCTTCGCAGTTCTGGATATTCCAGAGTGCTTCCAAGCTCTTATCGACATGATTAATGCTCGATACAACCTAACCTTGACTGCTGACGACGTAATGGCGCTCGGTAAGTCCGTACTTAAAGCAGAGCGCGCATTCAATGCAGCAGCTGGCTTTACCAACCTTGATGACCGTCTCCCTGAATTCTTCGAGTATGAAGCCATTGAGCCACATAATGCTGTTTGGGACTTCACTCCTGAAGAAATCGACGAAGTCTATAATTTCTAATCTAACTACTAAAAAGCCGGGCTTGCGCCCGGCTTTTTTCTTATGTAAAGGGCTGTTGTGCGTGGGGAATAAAGTAAATCAGTACAAAAATAAGTAAAACAGGATATGCTTAATTAATTTGTGAAAATATACATATTGATTTTTGTGCCACGATGAGAAACTTTTACTTAACGAACTATGCGGGTCGCACTGATATTTAATTCATAGATGCTTGCAAAATGCAGACCTTAAACCTTCGGATGTTCTAAATATATGTTTTATATGCTGGGCATACTTTTCATGTGTTTCCATATATATTAAGGAGGAGATTGCATGAACAAGATTGTCCGCATCGACATGACAACCAAAAAAATTACTACTGATGATGTCCCAGAAAAGTACGCAGCATTAGGAGGTCGTGCCCTCACTTCAACCTTCGTCAACGACGAAGTAAAGCCCACTTGCCATCCTTTGGGTAAAAACAACAAGATGATATTTGCTCCTGGTCTCCTCACCGGTACTTCTGCTTCCCAGTCCGGTCGGCTTTCTGTGGGTGCCAAGAGTCCGTTGACCGGCACCATCAAAGAAAGTAACGCCGGTGGAAGTTTTGCACAGAAAATGGCGAAAATGGGCATCAAGGCGTTGATTGTTGAAGGCATGCCCGCTGAAGACAAATTCCACATTATTAAAATTGACATGAAAGGTGTTACGATCGAAGATGCTCCGCCTGAAATTATCGGTGGTTGTGGCAACTATAAAGCTATAGAAATATTGAGCGCAAAATATGGCGCTAAAGTCGGTATGGGCTTAACTGGTCCCGCCGGTGAACATCGCTTGTCATCTGCCAATATTTCTTTTAAAGATCCCGAAGGAAACATTCGCAGCGCTGGTCGTGGTGGACTTGGTGCGGTGCTTGGTTCCAAAAAGATCAAAGCCCTCGTTATTGACGATACCGGCGCACCTGGTGTAGTCGTTAAGGATCCCGAGAAATTCAAAGCTGCGTCCAAAGTATTTTCCAAGGCGATCATGGATCACGCAGTTAGCGGTTCGGCTTTGCCAACCTATGGCACCAACGTGCTGGTCAATATCCTGAACGAAGCCGGCGGTCTGCCCGTCAAGAACTTCACCGGTGGACGTATTGATTGGAACGATGAGATATCTGGTGAAAGAATGAACGAGATTATTACTAAGCGCATGGGCAAAGTATCACATGGCTGCCATGCCGGCTGTATCATCCGCTGTTCCCAGTGGTATACCGACGAGGAAGGGAAGTACGTTACCAGTGGCTTCGAGTATGAGACCATTTGGGGTCTGGGCGCTGACTGCATGATTAAAGATTTGGATCAAATAGCCCTGATCGATCGTGAAATGGACGACGTAGGCGTAGACAGTATTGAAACCGCAGTGGCCCTAGCTGTAGCCATGGAAGGCGGGCTGCTTCCTTGGGGCGATGGCAAAGCCGCGTTGGATATTGTTAAGCAAATGGCCGTGCCTACTCCGCTGGCCCGGATTATTGGCTGTGGTACCACCGTCGTTGGTAAAACCTGCGGCCTGTTCCGTGTCCCTGTGGTTAAGGATCAAGGTATTCCCGCTTACGATCCGCGTTCAGTTAAAGGTATCGGCTTAACCTATGCGACTACAACACAGGGGGCGGACCATACCGCTGGTTACACCATTGCTACCAATATCCTGAAAGTAGGCGGCTTTATAGATCCGCTCAAGAAGGAAGGTCAAATTGAACTTTCCCGGAACCTGCAAATCGCCACCGCCGCTGTTGACAGCACCGGTATGTGCCTCTTCATCGCTTTCCCTATCCTGGATATTCCGGAAGCATTCGATGCTCTGATCGATATGATCAACGCCCAATCCGGCCTGTCCCTAACCGGTGATGATGTTACTAATCTCGGTAAATACGTTCTCAAAACTGAGCGTGCCTTCAACAAAGCAGCTGGTTTCACCAACGCCCATGACCGTCTGCCTGAATTCTTCGAGTATGAGACATTACCACCACATAACGTTGTCTGGGATTTCACTCCCGAAGAAATTGATGAAGTCTACAATTTCTAAGCAAACAAAAGCCGGGCTCAGCCCCGGCTTTTCTATCGTATAAGAAAGTATATAATTTTTGAACCGCAGAGGCGCAGAGGACGCAGAGGAATAAAAGTTTAAGCTATATATTTATCTATATAAAGTAACCCTTTGCGTCTTAGTATCGTGGTGTTCAAAAACTATTTTCGACGGGTGCAACGAAGAAAAATCAGATTTAACACCACGACGCAAAGACGCAAAGGGAATAAATATTGTTTAATTTCTTTTTCTGCGCCCTCTGCGTCTATGCGGTTAGAATTTTTTAAGGCCCGCGTAGCGGGCTTTTTTAGTTTATGGCGTGTCACCCATATTTAAATAAATTGGCTTATTTTATGATATTATTGTACATAGAATATGTTGCGTTAAGGTAGGTTGATGCAAATGGAGTTAAAAAAGTTCGATGATGTAAGCAATAATGCGTATTGGTTTATATTTTATAACGACGAGCTTTTAGTTAATGAAAATGCTGGCAGCCCTAATATACCGTTTATCAGTGCTAACGATATGGTGGATTTTGAGCTGACGGAGGTTCAGGATATTGGATCATTAGATGGGCATACGTGTTATGTTGCAAGTTTAGCTACCAAGAATATCCCCACAGGGTTTGCTCTTAAAGGAGTAAGACAACTTTACGGGCATACCGATGATAGATTCTTTTGGTTTGCGTTTCGTGCCTTTCATGTTCTATACTGGCTAAAAAACAATAAGTTTTGTGGTTGTTGTGGATGCAGGATGAATGTGCTAGCTACGGAACTGGCTGTGGAATGCGTGCATTGTAACCACCTTGAATATCCTCGCATTTCTCCAGCCATTATTGTTGCTGTCGTCAAAGACCATCAGATTCTGCTGGCACATTCAACGAGGTTTCCCGCTGGCATGTTTAGTGTCATTGCAGGCTATGTTGATCCTGGGGAAACACTGGAGGATTGTGTAAGAAGGGAGCTACAAGAAGAAGTCGGAATTGAAGTAAGCAATATTAAATATTTTGGTAATCAACCCTGGCCATTTCCCGATTCCCTGATGGTGGCCTTTACGGCGGAGTATGCGCATGGGATCATTACTGTTGATAATGTGGAGATTGTAGAAGCCGATTGGTTTTCGGCCCACGATCTTCCTAATATTCCGCCCAAGGAGAGTATCGCAAGGAAATTAATAGATTGGTTTGTTGAAAGTGAATGCCCTTGTACTAACGGCTAATGTATTATAAAATTTAGTCATTAGCCATATTATGGAACTGAAATTGCCTGACAACAGGAGGAGCAGTATGGGAAATGATCGGGAAAGGTATAAAGAACTAGCCGACTTTTTAAAGACGCGTCGCAAACGTCTATCTCCAGAACAAGTTGGGTTACCCGCTGGTCAGCGACGCCGTACTTCGGGGTTGCGCAGGGAAGAACTGGCGCAACTTGCAGGCATCGGCGTGACTTGGTATACCTATCTAGAGCAGGGTCGGCCAATACGCGTGTCCGCGCAGGTGCTGGAAAGCCTCGCCCGAACCTTGCGACTTGATGCGGAAGAAAGAGACTATCTTTTTATGTTAGCCCACCAGCAGCCTCCTCCCGTACCCAGTGGACACCTGGATGGCAAAAGTTTACCCACTCTGGCGGCGTTACGGGTCAGTTCTACCAGGATTTCCTATGCACAGATGGACAGCATCAGCCCGACCCTCTTAAGGACGTTGGAAAACTTGGGCGTATGTCCGGCTTATGTTTTGGACCAGTGTTTTAACGTATTGGCCTGGAATCGTGCAGCCAGTGCGATATTCGGGGACTTCTCCAAAATAAGCGGGTGGGATCGCAATCAGGTTTGGGCTATGTTCACCAAGCCCAGTTACAGGAAGCTGTATGTAAATTGGGAATATCAGGCCCAGTTGACTTTGGCCCAATTCCGGGCCGTTTATGGACAAAATATAGGTAATGAATGGTTGAAAAAAATTGTGGAAGATTTAATGCAAGCAAGTCCGGCGTTTAATAGCTGGTGGCATGATCACGACGTGCAGGGCATCGTTGAGGGAAACGTTGAATTTAACCACCCCAAGGCTGGGTATCTGAAACTGGATCACATTACTTATGGGGTTTCCGGCAACCCGAATCTGACTTTAAAAGTATATACGCCGATACCGGGTACGGACACGGCGGATAAGATTAGACAACTGCTGGAGACATCTCGCAATATTACGCTCGTAAGGGAAAATACTATAAGAGATAGCGATACTGTTACAAATAACGTTACTATATCTGAAAGATTTATTTCTAATATGAAAGTTGCACGGCCTGGCGTAAATTCACAGAGGGCGAAAAGTAAATTATATTTTGCCGCCGCTGGCGCAACTAACTGGGCTGAAAGCAGAGTGGCAAAGGCCAAGGAATTGTTTTATATCGCCGGATTTGACAAGTCCATCAAACATGGCGATTCGGTCGCTATCAAGATCCATTATGGGGAATGGAATCGCAGCGTGTGCCTGCGTCCGGAAGATGTAGCCTGTATCGTGGAAGAAGTCAAGAAGTGCGGCGGTAAGCCCTTCGTTTGCGATACCACCACCCTGCCTTTCCACCCCTTTACCTCCCGTTCTGACGAATTGCATGCCCTGAAGACTTGCTACCGGCACGGCTTCAGTCCGAACTCCGTCGGCTGCCCGGTAATCCTTGCCGATGGCTGGATCGGTCATGACGATGTGCGCGTTGACATCCCCGACGGACATATCCTGAAGGAAACCTACATCGGCCGGGCGTTGGCCTGCGCAGACGTCTTGATCGCCCTGTCTCACGCCAAAGGGCACCCGATCACCGCTTTCGGCGGCGCGATTAAGAACCTTGGTATTGGCGCCCAGTCCAAGCGGGGCAAATACTGTACCCACCTGGCCATGTGGGGAGATCCCGCCGACGCTATCGGTTGGCCGCTCGTTAATCCTGAGAACTGCGGCGGCACCAGTTGCAAATGGCATCAAATCTGTCAAGACGGCTGTCCCGAAAATGCCATCAAAATCACTGAAAAAGGCATTGACTTCGCTTACGACAAGTGCCGTCTCTGTTATAGTTGCCAGGTTACCTGCATGTACGTCGGCGAAAGCACCATCGGCTTCCGTGCTGAATACTTCCCTTATGCTCAGATTGCCATAGCCGACGCTACGAAGGGATTCTTGAGCTTATTTGATCCCGTGAAGGTCAACTACATGACCTACATCCAGGATGTAGTTCCTGAGTGCGACTGCTTTCCGTGGTCCGGCATCCCCATTGTTCCCGACCTCGGGATTATCGCCGGTAAGGACATCGTGGCCATTGACACCGCGACCATTGACATGATTGACGCCGCTCCAAACATGCCCGGTTCCCGGGCCGAAGCTCTCGGCCTGAAGCCCGGCGACGACAAATTCAAAGCTGTCAATCTGGCATCCCCGAGGATCCATCTCCGTGCAGCAGAGAAATTGAACATGGGCTCCATGGAATATGAAGTCGAGAAATACGAACCGATCCTTTCGCCGGAAAACATGGGCAAGCACCAAATCGAAACCTACCCGGCCACCCTCATCCTGCGTAAGCACTTAGCGGCTGGCGGACACATCCTCAACGAAGCGGGCATCCTACCCTTCAAGCGCGTCAAGTTCGAGGAAGGCTCCCTGCAAGACTTTACATAAGAACACAGTCTCAATAGAGATAGAGGACAGTTAGCTGACCCACTGGTTTCCAGTGAGTCAGCTAACTGTCCCCTTTGATTCGTCCCATTACAGCCTTTTTGGCATACTGGTAGTTTTAATTCTAGCATAAATATAGTCCTGGTTATAGATTGAATGCAATTTTATGCTTAAACAAGAACTAAATTTTAAGGAGGTAATTTTAATGGGACATGGTGCTAATGCCAAAGAAGCGGTATACATGTTACTTGCGGAACGTCTAAATAAGAACCCGGTGGGAACACCCGTAAACGAGGCACTGATGGAAATACTGCACCGCTTATACACCGAGAGTGAGGCCATGGTGGGCAGTAAATTTTCTGCAACTCCTCTGCCGCTGGAACAGATTGCCGGCATCACCGGTATGCAAGAAGATGAGTTACAAAAAACACTGGGCAGTATGGTTCACAAAGGGCTGGTGCTGGGGCTGCCCACGCCGAACGGTATGGTTTACATGCTGTCCCCAATGGTGATCGGTTTTTTTGAGTTTACCTTTTTGCGGATGGATCAGCCGGACTTTGTAAACATCAAGGAAATGGCAGAACTATTCGACAAATATCTCAATAACTCTGAGGTGAGGAACGAGCTGTACGGCAGCGATCCCAGTCTGTTTAGGTCGCTGGTGTACGAAAAAGTGATCCCGCTTGCTGTGCAAACGGAGGTTTTGATGTACGAGAAAGCTTCAGAGATTATCCGCCAGGCTGGGTACTGGGCCATTGGTCTTTGCACCTGCCGGCATAAGGCCAGCCATCGGGGCAAGACCTGTGAGGCGAATATGCCTATAGAGTCGGAAACTCTCCTGGGTGACATGGCGCGCTTGGCTGTGCATCTGGGCTGGGCTAGGGAGACAACCATGGACGAAATGCTTAAGTTGCTGGAACAAGCGGAAAAGCTGGGGGTGGTGCACGTTGTTGACAACGTGCTCAACCAGCCGGCCTTCATATGCAATTGCTGCAGCTGCTGCTGTGAGCTTATAGAAACAATTAAGAAGTTTGGCATATCCTCAACCCAGCCCAGTAACTTCATCCCGGTTTTAGACATGGATAGTTGCGTTGGGTGCGGGATCTGTGCCAAAAAGTGCCCCATTGATGCCATCGCCATGCGTGAAACCGGAAGCGGAGCCGAAGTGCCGGAGGTTAACGAGCAAATCTGCCTTGGATGCGGTATTTGCGCATCTAAATGTCCGCAGGATTCGCTGACCATGTCCCGCAGGACGGTATTATACGTACCCCCGGAGAATTCGATGGATCTGCAAATGCGCATTGCCAAGGCCGGGGGCAAGGTTTAAACTCGGTGGCAGGCCGACATCATCATGAAAATCCGTCCTGACATTCACGATACATACAAAAAACCGTTGGCAGCTCAAGTGCTAACGGTTTTTTGCGTTGCTTTAGGATATAACTCAAGGACAACGCCACCCATTGTATAAATGATCCATACCTACACTCCTTAGTGACATAAGGACTTTATCTTGACATTATTCTACTATATTTTCATCGATTTCACCCTTTTAGGTGATGCTCAGATTGGAATCATATCAAAAGATTATTCTAATATCAGCGTTAGTTCACCTATGTGGGTGATACTATGGGGAAACATTTGCTGTAACTTAGAACAAGAAACATAATATTTTCTTCCGATTTATTGATCTCCCCTTGGGAGATAATAAACGAAGGGTACGACGGGTAATCGACGTGCCTGCCAATGCGCAAAGGAAGAGGTTCTAAATTAATTTTTAGCGCCTCTTTTTTGTGTGACCAAAGCCAAAATAATTTTAGGAGGGGTCTTATGAAGAAATTTATTCGGGTAGACATGACCACAAAGAAAGTTACAACCGGTGAAGTTCCTGAAAAGTACGTAGGTCTAGCAGGCCGCGCACTTACTTCCAACTTTGTTAATGACGAAGTAAAGCCTACTTGCCATGCACTGGGCAAAAACAACAAACTTATCTTTGCCCCTGGTTATCTTTCCGGCACAACCGCTGCTAACTCTGGCCGTCTGTCCTGTGGCGGTAAGAGCCCGCTGACCGGTGGTATCAAAGAATGCAACTCCGGCGGCACTATGGCCCAAAAATTAGCCAAAATGGGCATCAAAGCTTTCGTCATCGAAGGTATGCCTGCTGAAGACAAGTTCTTTATTGTTAAAATTGGCATGAACGGTGTCACCATCGAAGACGCACCTGCTGAAATTCTTGGCGGCTGTGGTAATTACAAGGCAATCGAAATCTTAAATGCAAAATACGGCGCTAAAGTTGGTATCGCTCTCGCCGGTCCTGCCGGTGAATATCGTATGGCTTCAGCCAACATCTCCGTAAAAGACCCAGAAAGCAACATCCGTAGCCTTGGTCGCGGCGGATTAGGTGCTGTATTAGGTTCCAAGAAAGTTAAAGCTATTATTATTGATGATGCCGGCGCTCCAACAAGTGTTCCAATCGCTGATCCCGAAGCATTCAAGGCTGCTTCCAAAGTATTCTCAAAAGCTTTGACGACTCATCCGGTTACTGGCCAAGCACTGGCTGCTTATGGCACCGACGTTCTGGTTAACATCCTCAACGAAGCTGGCGGCCTGCCAACCAAAAACTTTACTTCCGCTCGTAATGACTGGGCCAACGTTATTTCCGGTGAGACCATGAACGCTAACATTACTGCCCGCGGTGGCGACGGCAAAGTTGCGCATGGTTGCCATGCCGGCTGTATCATTCGTTGTTCCCAATGGTATCCTGATAAACAAGGTAAATACATCACCAGTGGTTTTGAATATGAAACCGCTTGGGGTCTTGGCGCTGATGCCATGATTAAAGACTTGGATCAATGCGCTTACCTCGACCGGGCAATGGACGATGTCGGTGTAGACAGTATTGAAGCATCTGTGGCTATTGCTACTGCTATGGAGGGTGGTTTACTTCCTTGGGGCGACGGCGAAGCTGCATTGCAAATTGTTAAAGATATGGCAGTACCTACTCCTCTAGCTCGGATTCTTGGCGCTGGCGTTAGCGTTGTTGGTAAAACTTGCGGTCTGTTCCGGGTTCCTGTGGTTAAGGATCAAGCTATCCCTGCTTACGACCCACGTTCCGTTAAAGGTATCGGCCTGACCTATGCTACCACCCCAATGGGTGCTGACCATACTGCCGGTTATTGCATTGCTACTAACATTCTTAAAATCGGTGGTTATGTAGATCCGCTCAAGAAGGAAGGACAAATTGAACTGTCCCGGAACTTGCAAATCGCTACCGCAGCGGTTGACAGCACCGGCATGTGTCTCTTCATCGCCTTCGCAATTCTCGATATTCCAGAAGGCTTCCAAGCGCTTATTGATCTGATCAATGCCCGCTTCGGTTATTCCCTGACTGGCGACGACGTTACGGCTCTTGGTAAATCCGTACTTAAGGTAGAACGTGCATTCAACAAAGCCGCCGGCTTCACTAACCTGGATGACCGTCTGCCTGAATTCTTTGAGTATGAGGCCTGCGCACCTCATAATGCAATTTGGGACTTCACACCTGAAGAAATCGACGAAGTTTATAATTTCTAATCAAATCAAACAACATAACTTGAACTTGAAATAGTTAGCGAGTAGAAAAACTCCATACCAAAGGGTATGGAGTTTTTCGTGTGCTAAGCACTACGATGAGGACCATAAAAATACACATATACATTTCTAAATGCGCTTTTTAAGTATATTAAAATGCAGGAAAAATCAAATGTCCATTGAAATGAGAAAGAGCGACATTAAGAAGGGCCGGTGTTTCCATGATATGTACTTTTAGAGTTGAACAAATTGCATTAGAATTAATTAAAAATATAAAGTTGACGGACTAAGCAAATGTTTACACTGCCAGGTTATAAAATTACCGAAGAAATCCATGAAACCAATCGGTTTAGGGTCTACCGGGGTAAAACAATTCAGAACCAGTCGCCAGTTATGATTAAGGTTCTCAAGACCGGGGCCAATCCGGCTGACATAGCAAAACTCATGCATGAATATGAGATCACGCGAAGCCTCCGTAACAGAGGGATTATTAAGCCGATACGGCTGGAATGGGCCGGAATGACCGTTGCTTTGATTATGGAAGATAGCGGGGCGATACCGCTTAGGCAACACCTGCAGACCAGCAGTCCGGAGCTGCAGGCTTTCCTCTCAATGGCCATTCAACTTGCAGAAACGCTGGGAAACCTTCATCAGAACGGTGTTATACACAGAAACATCAATCCCGATGCAATTGTTATGCATCCTGGCACGGGAGATATAAAAATAACTGATTTTAGTATGGCAACCCTTTTATCCCGTAAAGCTCAAAATGAATCGATGCCAAATCCATGCACAGGAACGCTCGCTTATATGTCCCCGGAGCAGATCGGTCGAACGAGCAAGGCTATTGATCAGCGTAGCGATCTTTATTCCCTGGGGGTTGTCTTTTATGAGATCCTAGCCAAACAGCTTCCGTTACAAGCAGGTAGTCACATGCAGTGGATCCATGCTCACATGGCCAAAAAACCTGTATATCCGGGGGAGATAAAACCAGCTATTCCCCCGACAATATCCGCGATCATTATGAAATTACTGGCTAAAGCTGCCGGGGAGCGTTACCAGAGTGCCTTTGGGCTCTTAGCGGATCTGGAAGAATGCCGTCGACAGTGGGTCCAGACTGGCATAATTGGGTCATTTGCACTTGGACGGGAGGACCTATCAGGTCTTTTTCAGCTTCCACACAAGCTATACGGGCGTGAAAAAGAGATCGCAGTTTTAACTTCTGCTTTCGCATGCGCATGTTCAGGACAACCTGGGTTATTGCTGGTACATGGATCGGCTGGTACCGGAAAGACGGTATTGGTTCATGAAACAATTAGACCGCTTGCAGCAGAGCGGGGATATTTTATCACTGGCAAGTTCGACCAACTCCAGTGGAATATTCCCTATGCCCCTTTCATCCAAGCCTTGGGGGATTTAATGCGGCAACTATTAACCGAGAGCCAGGAAAATCTCGCCGAATGGAAAAAAAGGCTGCTTCGCGCCCTGGGCCGGAGTGGGGCGGTTATTACTGAAGTCATTCCGGAAGTTGAATTAATTGTGGGCCCCCAGCCTCCGGTTGAAGCACTAATGCTTTGGGAAGCCCAAAATCGATTCCTGATGGTATTCCGGAGCTTCATCCTCGCTTTTGCCCAAAAGGAGCACCCGCTGGTTATATTTTTGGATGACCTGCAATGGGCGGACCAAGCATCATTGAGTTTGATTAGATATTTGAGCAAAGATACGGACAGCCGTTACCTATTAGTGATTGGTGCTTACCGGGACAACGAAGTAACGGGAACGCATCCTCTGCTGTTCACGCTGGAGGAAATGGAAAATACGGAGATCGCGGTTCAGCATTTACCGTTAGCACCTCTGGATCCGATCTGCGCTAATCAATATGTTGCCGATACCTTGCACTGTGATAAGGAGCAGTCCCAACTGCTGACAGATATCCTTTATCGCAAGACCGGCGGCAACCCCTTCTTTTTAGGCCAGTTATTATTATCGGCATATGAGGAGAATCTCCTCAAACTCAGTACGCAGGACGGTTGTCTGAAGTGGGATTCAGACTCTATTCGTGAAATGCCCATGACGGACGATGTAATCAACCTCATGTTGGGCAAGCTGCAAAAGCTTCCGGAGGAGACCCTGAAAGTTTTAAAATTGGCCGCTTGTATTGGCAATGTTGTTGACTTGAAAATATTATCCTTTGCTGCTTGGAAGACACCCGGTCAAGCGGTTGCTGACCTTTGGCCTGCGATTGTAGAAGGGCTTGTGCTACTCGTCACCGATAAAAATAAGAACATATATCGTGTTGCTGACAACTATCCAGTCATTGATTTTGTAACCAAGTATGAGTTTCTACATGACCGCGTTCAACAGGCGGCCTACTCTCTGGTTCTCGAGGAGGAAAAGAAAGAGGCCCACTTGAAGATCGGCCGGCTGATTTTGGCATTTACGACTGAGGATTTGCTGGATGAGAACATTTTTATGATTATGGATCACCTCAACCGAGGGCTGGATTTAATTACGGATCTTGAAGAAAAAATACAACTGGCGGGATATAATTTACTGGCCGGTCGGAAGGCCAAAGCAGCGACGGCCTACGACTCGGCGTTAAACTATTTTAAATTTGGCATGGAATTTCTTCCGGATAATGCATGGGATACGGATTACCGATTAACTTTTGAGCTGCATGCAGAGCGCTCTCAAAGTGAGTATCTCTGTGCCCATTATGACAAAGCAGAGCAATTATTTGATTTACTTCTGTCCAAGGCCAAAACGGACCTGGAAAAGGCCGATATATACGTTACAAAAATATTATTGAATTCAAGCATGGAAAGATATCATGAAACGCTGCAACTGGGCATCAAGGGCTTAAGCCTGCTGGGGGTGGAACTGTCGGCTAATCCTGGGAAAATTGCCTTTATCAAAGAGATCATACTTGCTAAATGGCGCTTGCGCAGCCAGCGCGATTTCACTGATTTGCAGGAAATGACTGACCCGGTACAAAAGAGAGTTATGCTGCTTTTCCTAGCACAGGCAGGCGCGGCACGCATGATTAATCCTGAATTGTATGCGCTGATTATTCTAAAAATAAGCAATCTTTCTATTAAATACGGAAACTCCGAGTTCGCTTCTATTGGTTATGCAGGCTATAGTTTCTTCAACGGAAGCGTGCTGGGAGATTATAAAAAAGGGCGTGAGTTTGAGCAAGCGGCCCTAAAACTTGTTGAGAAGAGTGGTAATTGTACCACACTGTGCAGCTTCTATTTTTTACTTGGGGCATCGGTTAGTCACTGGACTGAACACGGAAAAATCAGTGTTAATTACTTACAAAAGGCTGTTAATTACGGTATTGAATCTGGAAATTCCCTTGTTATGGGCTTTGCTCTTAACTTGATGATTGAAAATAAATATCTTTTAGGCGTTTCTTTAGACGAGCTTTACAAAGAGTGCCGGAGTTATTATAAACGTACTAGAGCGGTACGACTGTTACACTATCAACTATTGATTGAAAGCATGACAGGATGTGGTGACAATACAACATGCGATGGGTTGAAATTCATGCGCACGAATATCCCTGATGAGATGTCCCCAATTAACAAGGAATTACGAGCATTTAAGAACGGCGAAATCAATAACAATATGACCTATGATTTTTTTAAAATGCAATTGTGCTACCTAGATGGCGATTATGCGAATGCATTGTGTATAGGGGAAAAGGCGCAACAAAATCTAACTGCAATCAGGGGATTTTTGCTTTCTGCCGAATACGTTTTTTATTATTCCCTGTCAATCACCGCCAGGTATGATAATCTGTCGTTTAAAGAGCAGCGAAAATACCGTAGCATACTAAAGCAGAATCAGCGGCAGATGAAAAAGTGGTCTAATTCATGCCCAGCGAACTTTTTGCACAAACAGCTGCTGATTGCTGCTGAAACTGCCCGTCTGGACGGCCAGGATAGTGAGGCCATGTCTCTATATGACCATGCCATCGAATCTGCCCATGAACATGGCTACCTACAGAATGAAGCAATCGCCAGTGAGTTGGCAGCTAAGTATTATCTGACCAAAGGTCGGAGAAAAATCGCCCGAGTCTATCTAACCGACGCTTGCCAAGGGTACTACAAATGGGGGGCTGTCAGAAAAGTCCGCATGCTGCAAAGCCAGTATCCTCATCTACTTGCTGGGATATTAATGGAGGAACAAAAGCTTGAAGCCGCGGAAATATTACAAAATACCTTTCGGTTGTTCGATGTTTGTGATTATGATGCTACTGATAATCTTGATCTATACACCATCCAAAAAGCTGTGCACAGAATTTCTGAGGATACGGACCCAGAAACATTGTTAAAAAGCTTTTTAGAAATTGCAATTGAGAATGCCGGGGCGGATAAGGGATATCTGATTCTAGAAAAAGAAGAAAATTTGCTTATTGAAGCCGCTAAAGAGAGCGATAATGATACTACAGCGGTGGTAGCGCCGCTGCCATTGCAAAAAAATACGAACATTTCCCAGGCAATGGTTCGCTATGTCGCCCGAACCCTCGAAACTGTGGTGCTGAATGATATGGGGCAAACCGGGATCTTTGCCAAAGATTCGTATATTGCCCAATCCCGCTCTAAATCTATTGCTTGCCTGCCTTTGTTGTTCCAAGGGATACCTGTAGGTGTTCTATACCTGGAAAATAGCCTGATGGCTGGCGTATTCACACCGGATCGGCTGGAATTATTAAAGTTATTATCCCGGCAAATGGCCTATGTCCAGAAATTGCAGTCGTTTTTAGAACGAGATAACAGCAGCATCCAGCATGAAACAACCCCGCCGCTGATTGAGCCCCTTACCGAGCGGGAGTTGGATGTATTGAATCTGATTGCTGAGGGCATGTCTAACAAGGAGATTGCGCTGGGGTTATATTTAACTGTAAATACCGTCAAAACCCATATTCTCAACATCTATGGAAAGCTTCAAGTGAACAGGAGAATGCAAGCTGTAACTAGGGCGAGGGAACTAAAACTGTTAAAAAAGGCAAAAGAAGCGTAGAAGGTCCATAGTTAGTAGAAAGCGGGGTTGGCCTAAAAAGAAATTAGGCCAACCCCGCTTTATTTTGAACAATTATTTAGTGCTATTTCGGGTAGTTCTCTCGTAATAATGCGGTCTAGTATTTCTGCAGTTTTTACAAGGACCTGCAGGCATTTTTCTCTGTCTGTTCGATACTTGATCTTCAACTTACTGCAAGTGATTTCTCCCATCTCCTGCCGGAAACTGATCAGCAATTCTTGGGTCAGTTTTTTAATTCGCCTGCTTTCATGGGCGGACTTGTCTACAAACAATGTACCCAATACCATGACTGCACCTGTCAGAGTGCCACAGACACTGCCCAGACCCATACCTCCACCGAAACCGGCGGACAGTTTAAGCGTCTGCTGATTCAAACCTAAATTATATGCCTGATTCGCGCCGTGTAAAATCTTTTCGGCGCAATTAAAGTCTTCCGCTTCGCCAAAGCCCTGTTTTATTAAATCAGTAAGCATGATAACCTCCTTTTGATCTTCAGCGTGGGTGCAAAGATTGTGAGTAAGCCGCGCTGATGGAACATTAAGAATAATTCGTCGAATAGCGGTAGTTTACCTACCTGTCCAGTAGATTATTTTCCTGTATTATTAATATCTAGGAACCTCGGGTGTGGCAAATGATGCATATTTCCGGTACAGCAACATATATTTGAAAATCTAAGAAAAACCATGAAGGACCGTTAGGACAGGCTGGTAATATTTTCAAAAATATGAAATATAATCACACAATTATCACATTTCTAGGATATATTAATTATAGAGAATTGGTTATGCTTCGGATAGCACGGCAGTTTCAGATATACATCCAAGGCATAGGCAATCAAAGAATAAGTAAAGGAGGTAAGATAATGAAAAAGGTACTATCGACTTTACTAATAGTAGTTTTACTACTTGGGAATATTTGCTACGCTCAAAATGTAACGATGGATATTGATCACAATACTTATTATGCAGTCGCTAACACTCAGCAGTATGAGTCGCCAGGACTTCACAATCCGCAGGAATACAGGCATGACAGAGATGACAGGCATCGTAGGCATAACAGGCACCACAGGCACTACAGGCACCACGATAATGACGATGATATCGACGCAGGTGATATTGTTGCAGGTATATTGGTTTATGAGATTGTCAAGGAAATAGTGGATGATTAGACAGCATCTAAAAAGCACCGGCATTGCCAGTGCTTTTTGCTATTTATGCCATTTATGTCTCAAGGGCCTTTTTCGCCGCCAATCGTCGCCGCCCCCGTTGCTGTTACGCCAGATCATCCAGGCCAGCACACCAAGAATTAACAGATTACCGAGAAACACGCTGATGATGCCCAAATCTGTAAGCACATTGACAGCAGTAAGCCCTCCCAGAAACATCATACTGCTTTTATAGTCTACGAGGGGATAGCGGCGCAGCAGCAAATAAGCAATACCCAAAACAGCCAGGTCGATGCCCACCCAAGCCCATTTATAATAAACCAGGTATTTAAGCAGACTACCCCCGACCATAACAGCTAAAACCTGTAGCCATAATGAATGCATATTCATCCTCCTTTGTGTTCCCATAATATTCGTTTCTACACTGGAAAATACCTGCTAAAACAGTAGAAAAAGCATACATTAGAAGCCAATGATGCATTGTCGCTGATGGCAAAGGACTGTAACCCGCTTTAAAATTATAGAAACTCACAAGCCCTGCACTCCCGCATATTATGTAATATAGCAGATGTTTTTTATGCAACTTATGTAAGGAGAGTGTGTATGAACTATTTTTATGATGCTGAATGGGAATTACCCCAAATTACGGATTGGTATGATGATTATTCGTCAATGAGCTCCTCGTATGATGATTATTCGTCCGAATACGGCTATTATCCCATGCAACAGCCCTGCAGTCCAGGCGCGGTAACCCCGTGTGCTCCTATTTGTGCCCCGATGCGGTGTCAGCCTTTTGTCTGTACACCGGTAGCATGCCAACCCCGCAGGCCTTGTGTACCGAGAACCGCTTGTCCCCCGAGGCGAGGATGCCCGCCCCGTACGCCTTGTATGCCAAGAACTGCTTGCCCTCCGCGACAAGTGTGTCCTCCTCGCGGGCCCTGTGTACCAAGAACCGTCTGCGCGCCTGTACGAGGATGTCCGCCACGTGTGCCATGTATGCCGGTGCGGTAA
>Ga0209639_1001442_pt1 | contig 23592 bp, 15 predicted proteins | sample EPASupsiteHSE605_FD_187268 | JGI IMG/M metagenome (GOLD analysis project Ga0209639, IMG submission 187268) | Bioremediated contaminated groundwater from EPA Superfund site, New Mexico - Sample HSE6-05 (SPAdes) (version 2) | ecosystem: Environmental > Aquatic > Deep subsurface > Groundwater >...
TTTCTGTCCACCACCCTATACACATTGCCGGCATTGGTGTGCTTCTTGGGAATTTTGTTCTTTAGGAGCAGGCGGCCGAAGCTGTTCATGGAGGTGTTGCTGAATTTTGTTTTGCTTCGTTGCTGGAGGAGTTGGAGTATTTCGATGGCGGGCAGGTACTCGCCTTCTTCATCGTTGACCGGGGCGCGGAAGTGTTGGTGGAAGAGTTGTTCTTCCAGGGGTATTTGCTGGAACTGGGTGTTGCTTTCGGTTGTTTCGGTTTCTTCTTCTTTCGTGAACCAGTAGCGTTGACCGGCACGCAGGGCGGATATGGCCTGGGCGTAAAGTTGGGCATGATCTACCGGGTGGCTGTGGTTGATGGTGCCTTGGATTTCTATGCAGAGGTAACGGCGACTTCCGGTTGGATCGGTCAGCAAGTCGAAGTTGTTGCAGGTAGCGATAAAGGAGGCATAGCGTTTCAGTATACCAGCGCTGCGTTTGAAAGGTAAACGGGTGTTGAGCTCGGGCTTTTGCAGGAGGTGTTTCAGGAAACTCTGGTCTTTGCTTTTAATAGAGTCGTACTCGTCGATGTTGATCAGGGCGTAGCGGTTCAACGCAAGTTCGGCGTTGCGCTTGTTTGAAAGGTCGATGCTGTCGGTATAGTATTCCTTTAGTTCGAGGGGCAACAGGTTGCGGCACCAGGTGGATTTACCACAACCTTGGTCGCCTATCAGCAAAGGCAGGGAGCTGTTGGCGTGCGATTGATCCATTTGTTTCCAGTGTGCCACCATGCTGAGGAACCAAATGTAAAATAGCTCGCTCCACTTGGGATTGGTACAAGTGATGGTGCCGGCAAGCGGACGTATCCTGTCTTTGCCATCCCACTCGGGCAGGCTATCCAGGTAGTCGTCGATGGGATTGTAGGTCGGAATCTTATTGGAAAAAACATAGCGTTTCACATCGCGGTCCCACACTTCGATTTCCTCTTTGTGCGCCATGATGCCAATGCCGTTCAACTCTTCTTCGGTTACAGGTTTAAAATCAAAATAGAATGATTCCCGCTCGCGGTACTCCACATCGCCCCGGATAATGTTGCGCCGGAACTCGTAGCGCCGCTGCATGAATTCCTCCAGCTGCATGATAAGTGTCCGTGCCTTATTAACGCAGGGATTTCCTCCGAAGTTTTTCCCTACCTCGTAGGTTGTGCGAACCGTGGCACGCAGCTCGGGGTCGAAGCGGTTAAAAGGGGTATGGACAAGCGACCACTTGATGACATCCTCTTCGGGTATGGCCGAGCGAAAACAGTTTTCGGCCAACCGGATAAGAAAGGGCTTCGGGTCTTTGTCGTTGGCCGTTATACCGGTGGTTTCCATGGCATCCTTCAGGCAGCTTTCGAAAAGAAGGGAGATGATGCGGCTTCGTTCAAGTCCGGGCATCATACGCAGCAACGGATCGGATTCCTTGTTTACGGTTTCCGTATAGGTTACCTCATCGGGAAATTGCAGGGGTTGCTTCATCTGAATGGACACAGCCAACGGATTGTAATAAAGGGAGGGATCAACCGAGATCCGGCACCCCCGTTGAAGACCTGGTTTCTTAATCTCCACATGTTTTTGCAACTGTTCCTTGTAATAGGCTGCCGCCCGTCGATAGGCATGGGCATGAAACAGCTCCGCCTGTTTCTCGTTTTGTGGCAATGATCCGTCGGGAAGGGTAAAGGGTACGACAATTTTGACGCTTCGTCCGCCCGAACCGATAAAAGCTACCATGGTTTGAAGGGATTCCGAGGCCAGGTCGCGGACACGGCGTGCTTCATCGTTGTTCATCAGTCGGTTTACTTCCAACAGTATCAATCCGTTGTAGCCGGAAAACCGCATCTGTTCGTTGTGATTCCGAAAGGTGGTTGCAAAGGTAATAACAGGAAGTTTGTCCGCGCTATCGCAACGGATTCCTCGTATGCTTTCTTTTATTTGTTGCCGGAGCCGGGAAACGGGGCTTCCCTTCCCATCTGTTTTCATTGATTCGATAAGTTCTGATAACTCAACACTCTTTTGGGTTTTCCCATCACCGCTAAACCGGGTTACTTTCATAGTATTTATTTATAATTAGTAAAATCGTAAAGATAACTCTTTAATTTATACATTAACTATTAAATAGTCAAAAAATGAATTTTCCTCCTTCAAAAAGAGGATGTATTTTCAGTTTTTATCCGAAAAGTGAAGGCTATGAAGGCAAAAGTGAAGGATTTTTAGCGAAAAGTGAAGGCTAAAAAAGCCCAGCCTTCACTTTTAATTTACTGATTGTCATATTCTTAAAGGCAAAAGTGAAGGAGTGAAGGCTATTTTTAATATAAACTTTCCCGGGAAGAGAAAAAAAAGTCCCGGGAAAGGTGAATTTTCCTCGGGACTTTTTGGTCAGAAAGTATATACTTTGAGTCGCGAAAGTATATACTTTGGCAACTCAAAGTCCTATGTTTGAAAGTTCAAAATTATATTAAATTTTTTACCGCAAAAACCTTTCGGCGCGACCGGGAGTGTATAGTTCCCATAGGGAAGCAACTGTCCAGCCCGGAGCGAAAATGTCGTTGTAGAATCCTTTGCCGTTTTTACCGTAATCCCACTGGGTATGTTGTACCACTTCTGGATAATAGCCTTTGGCGGCTACTCCGCAGAGGTGTCCTTCGTAGGGTAGCAATTGCTTCATGGAACTGGAGATTACTTCGGCGAATCCTGCAAAACGCGGTTCGTTGTATTGGGTTGATAACCAGTTCAGGATGGAGGCAAATTCGAAGATAAATACGTCGATGTGATTATTTTCGACCGACACATTACCCCATCCTCTTGTTTTCATGCCCAGGTCGCCAAGCATTTGTCCGCGGGCAAAAGGTACATCCCATACGTAGTACCACGACAAGGCAAAGTAGGCTGCTTTTTTGGTGAGCGACGCATAGTGTTCTTTTTCCTGTCCCTTGGATACCAACGCCAGGTAATAGGTGGCGGTGGCTGCGTAAAGGGAAGCTTCCTTATCTTCGCAGTTGGCGTCGAGCGTGGAAGAGAAATAGTCTGCTTTGGAGATCAATTCCTTTTCCAGGTAAGCGGCTGTGCGTTTGGCCCCATCGAGGTAGCGCTTGTCGTTGAAGTATTTGTAACCCATTACCAGGGGCAATGTTGCCGAAGGAGTACTTCCGCCGCTTTTGTCTACAGTGGTAAAGTCGTCGTTGAATTTACGGGGGAAGCTTCCGTCTGCTTGCTGAAGGCGAAGGAACATGTCGAGCATGTGTTTCATCTTCTTATCCCACTGGGGATGTTTACGTCCTTGTTCTTTTTCGTACTGCAGGTAGTGAAGCATGGCATATACGCCTTCCGACTGACGGCGGATGCTATGCACCGGTTCTTCGAATCCTGTTTTAAAGTCTACGAATTCCTTGAAGAATCCGGCAGCTGTAAATCCGTTTGCCAGATAACTTTCGAATATACGGGAACTTTGTTCGGGCAGGTCGGCGCGCTTTTGTTGTTCGCCGTATTCGAGGGCATTGAAAGCGTTTAGCAGAACGCGTCCCACAAATCCCACCTCAGCGATACCCACCGGGGTACAGTTGGCGGTTGGTAAATGCACGCCCGAAGTGTACACCAATGGTTTATCGCCTACAAAACTTTCGGTAAAGTAATTACTCATCACCTCTTTCATTCTGTCTGTCGTGTAGTCTGTTGCCACTGGTTGTGGCTTAAATGCATCGAAGGCATATTCCCACATCCGCTGTACAAAGGAGGAATAGTCGGCCGACTGGTTTTCCTGAATCTCCCAGGTAAGGATGATGGTTTCGCCTTTTTCCATGTGCTGGAATGCTCTTACAGAAGGTGCCAGTGTTAATTTACGGATGTAGGTCTTGGGGGTTTCCTGGTAGGGAAATCCGAAAGACAGATTGGCTACTCCTTCTTTGTTTTCGAAACCGGTAAACCCAAGGGATGTCTTACCGGATATAACCACATCTCCTTCTTTATGCGAGGTAAGGGCTTCGTGGGTAAAGGCATCTTTTCTGGCAACGGTGAATGACTTACCGCTTTTTTCGTCGTAGATTCCTGTAAGGGGTGCACTTAAACGATCTTCGCGCACAGTCCAGCTATCGGACGTATGGAAAGAGGGTGCTTCTTTGGGCGAACGAAGGTTGCGGCGGTACCAGAATCCGGGCAGATAAAACAGACAGTCGTCGTGGCGGAAGCCTGTTTTTAGCTGCTGACCGTAATGGAGGTATACCTCTTCGGTAGCTGTAATATATACGGTTAGCTCTTTGAGTGCACCTTTTTCGGTTACCTTCTGGAAGATGGTTACCGGAAGTGGTTTGGCTGCCGTGAGCTGGTACGTGAAATTACTGTTTGAAAGACTGCTGAACGTTAGCGGATACTCTGTGGCATTGTTTCCGGGAACTTTTAATGCCAGGCTGGCGGTTGTGTTCTGCGGCCCATAGGTATCTGCACGTAGGCTGAAAATTGAAAAGGCGGAAGCGAGCATGGCTCCCATCACGAATTTTTTACAATCAAATTTCATATAGCTTGCTTATTATTTAAATACAGGTTTATCCGATCCGGTTGAAGGAGAACTCGTTTTGATGAGGGGCCAGCCATCCTTCCACTGCACCTGATCCAGCAAAAGCACGCGGCCATGTGGATTATTTACATCTACCCCGTGGTAAAATACCCAGTCGTTTCCGGCTTTGTCCGACACGATTTCGGAATTGTGACCGGTTCCCACAAAGGAGGCATTCTTTTGGATAAGCACTTCGTGATGGTTCGTAAGCATGGTCTGTCCGCTTTTATCGAAATAGGGTCCAAAGAGGTTTTCCGAACGTCCCACCACCGTTGTATAGGTACTTTTAAGTCCTTCGCAACAGGTACCGGTGGAAGCAAAAAGGTAATAGTAGCCGTTGTGCTTATGGATATAGGTTCCTTCGTAAGCGGTTCCGGCAACTTGTTTCTTTTGGGCTCCGGCTTTAACAGAAAGTCCGTTGTCCGTCAGTTCGATGGAGTAAATTCCACGGAAGCTTCCCCAGAACAGGTATTTTGCTCCGTTATCTTCAATAAAAAACGGATCGATGGAGTTTTGCACACCTATTTCGTTGCTTCTGAACAGCATCCCTTTATCAACGAAAGGTCCTTCGGGCTTATCCGAGGTTGCCACACCAATACCACAGGTCCACTCTCCTCCCCAAACCGACATAGAGTAATAAAGAACGTATGTGTCGCCAATGCGGTTGATATCCGGAGCCCAGATTCCACCTTTGGGTTCGAACGAGGGACGTGTCTGGTCGGTGAAAGCGGTTCCTATCTCTGTCCAGTTAATAAGGTCGGACGAATGAAGAATAGGCACATTTCGGATATCTTCGGTGGCATAGAGGTAAAAGGTACTGTCGGCCGCTTGAATGATTGTTGGATCGGGCAGACTGAAGTTGACTACCGGATTTCTATAACCGGGTTTAACTACCGGTACTTCTTCCGGTACGGTTTCGCCGTATGATCCCGACGAACAGGATAGCATGCTGCAGAATACCAATAAATTTAAAGCTGTTTTCATGAAATTATTTTAATGTATAAATACGTTACAATTAATGGGCTGTTCCAGACAGAACAGGGGTTATGTAATTTGGATCAATCACAAGTTTATCGACACTATCCGTGGGTTGAAAGGACGCGCGACCAATATACATGCCTCTTGGATGTATTTTTTGCTTATCGTAATGGGCATGAAAAACGATGCGCAACGAACCTTCTTTGTCTGTAAAGAACGCGCTGTGTCCGATTCCCACCAGATTTCCGGGTTTTTGCAGCTGTGGATTGTCGGCATATTTAACCCAATCGCCTTTAATGTCTGTGGCAGTGGCACATCCGATACCGTAAAACTGACTTTCGTAGCTGTTGGCCGAATAGGTCATATAGTATATGCCATTGTGCTTCATCACATAAGCTCCTTCATTTACTCTTGGCCAGACCTCTTCCCAGGCTTGCGATACATGAATACAAGGATGCATGGTTTCTTTCTTTATACTAAGCAGGTCTTCGGTTAATTCGGCTACCCAGATATTGAGGCCGTCGTTAAACCTGTCAAAAAAGAGATAGGGTTTTCCATCGTCGTCGATAAACAAGGAATTATCAATGCATTTTTCGCCTTCAATCATCGGTTTTTGATCTGCCTGCACAAAAGGTCCCACGGGCGAATCGGATGTGGCAACACATATATGCTCGTCGGCCGAGTAGTACATATAGAACCGACCGTTCACATGGTATACTTCCGGAGCCCAGAACCATCTGTCCGCCCAAACATCTTCTTTTTTGAGTGCAAGTCCGCCGGGTATCTGATCCGACAGTGTCCATTCATTTAGATTGTCGGAGGTATAAACCTGAATTCCATTCTGTGCATTGGTTCCGTATGCATAGTAGGTATCGTTATAAAGCATGATAAAAGGATCGCCCAAAGGAACCGGAGCTGCTTGCACTTCCTGAACTTTCTCGCTTTTGCATGAAAGGAAAACAGTAAAAAAGCCAATGGCGATGAATAGAATTTTTCTCATATATTAGTTTATTAAGTTTGATAATAAGTTTTATTATTTTGTTGATCCGGGTATATGATATCTCATGATCCCATTAAATACTGGCATACAACCGTTAGAAAATAAGCCCACCTGTGCATTCCCAAATGTTTCATCCATTCGGAATATTTCGGTTCCGTCCACGAAAAAAAGCAGCTTACCATCTCTTTTAACTGCCCGAAGGTTATAAGAATCTTTCCAGACCTCATGATAATTAACTTTGTAAAATTCCTTCAAATTTACATCATTCTTTACATTGAGAAACCGAATTGCTTCTGCTTTCACTGGCTTAAAACTGATTTTGAGTACATCGGCTGGCAACTTATCTGTTTGCAATGGCACCGGAAGGGAGCTCCAGATATCGTTACTCAGGTATTCCGAAAGAACGTTTCCTAACTTTACAGAAACTGATTGAATACCACCGATCCAAGTGGGGCTAGCAAATGTATGACGTAGCTCCAGAAAGTCAGTATAGTTCATATCCGCATATTGCGGGCTAGTTGTTTCAAGAGTAAATTCCTTTAATGCGATCTCTTTTCCTTTTTTCACCACCCGTACTTGCAACTTGCGGGTCGGGTAATTTAGACTGGTGGCAATGTAATTATCTTTATCCACGTATACAGGAAAGATTCCAGAAGTTCCCTGATCCGAAGCGTTGGTTACTTGTAAAGAAAATTCGTATTGGCTTAGCATATCCCCTTTAAACGACTGATAGTCGCTGGATTTGCACACCTTCATACCTGAGGGACCATTTTTTGCATTTCCCACAGAGGGTGTGCCAGATTGTGCGTTTCCCCACGAGGTTATCTCGTCGTCCGATTCATCCCAACCCAGTGTATAAAGAAATCCATCAAAAGAAGCCTGACTGTTTTCGGTAAAAAACCCGGATACGCCTGAGTCGTTTATTCCCGTATGAAACAGGTGTTTGCCGGGTGCTGGTATATTATCCAGCCGGATATTGAATGATTCACCGTTTCGTAGAATTGTAAGAGAATGGTAAACGCCCGGTTTAAAATCGGCAGGCAGTGGAAATGCTTGCTCTGCTTCCACTCCATCGAGACAGGATTTAAAATACCAGATGAGGTCTTTGACATTTATGCCCACCCGAACCCAGGTTTGTGAATTACACCATAAAGCAACTAGCCCAGCGTTGCCGGTCGTTTTTATTCCTGCTTCCACATACCTAGATGTTCCAGACAGTGATTCTTTTAATAGTGCTTGAGAGGTTTGACCTTTTGAATACGTAATTTCATTGTTTACAACAGCCCATGATTCATCAGACAAAGTCCAATAATCTCTCAACCTCAGTGCATTATCGAATGTCTCTCCATAGGTAGGAGGTGTTGGTTCGGGGTAATATCCTTCTGTATTGGAACTTGAAATTCCTTCCACATATAGTGTTTTATTGAAAAAATGGACCCGATTGATGTACTGACCTCGTGATTCTTTATTTTTATTGGCCATATAGATTAACCACCATTCAAATCCATTCGGACCTCTTAGAATATTGGGTTGTCCTGGTGAAAAAAGAATATCATCAGCTTTTTTATGCCGCATATCGAACAACGAAATATCAAGGTAATTGCTTCGTCCTTTCTCGCTCTCTACAGCTATCAAATTAACTCCATCTCTAAGTACTTTACTTAATTTATTATCTAAATTAACCAGACAATAGCCGGCAACCTTTTTATCATAAATGGTCTGACCATTTAGGTAGACTTTAGTTGCTCCATCGTGAGTTATACGTAGAGCCAGGTTATCAATTTTTTTTCGTGTGATATTAAACTTTTTTCGTGTATATAGCTTTTGTGTTTTCCATTGTGTGGATATTCTACGAACCGATGTTCCTTCTATACTATCAGATCCAAAACCCGGTAAGCCTTTAGTCCATGCCGAATCGTCGAACAGAAGGGTACTGTTCCAATTTTTTTCAGGAGGGGTTTGTGTATAATTAAAAAAGGGTTCTTTTCCAAACCGGAGTATGTCTGCATAGGTATCTTCGAGTATTACCTGATTAGATTGGAGTACAGGATAACTATATTTCGTACCTTGATTGAAAGTCACCGGCGAGTTTGCTTCGGCAACACCCAATTGATAATTCCCCCATTGGGTACCAGTATGATTGGCATTATACATCATATAATATCGGTTTCGGTAGGTTAAAACCCAAGGACCTTCGTTTACGCGATTATCCATCGTTTCCCATGTACTTGGCAGCGACGAAAACTGAAAAAGAGGGTCTCCGTCAAATGTTTGCGCATCCTTCATCGGTCGTACCCATATAGCATTCCCATCTGAAAATCGGACCATATACATATACAAACGACCATCATTGTCGCGAAATACCATAGGATCAATCCGGTTATCCATCCATGTTTTCTGAACAGGTTCATGGTAAGGCCCTAAAATACTGTCGGAAAACGCATGTCCGATATGTACACTTGTCTTATCATTACCCCAGTAATTTACAGACCAGTACATGTGAAATTTACCGTTTAGATATATTATATCATTTGCATGTATTTGACTGTCTTTTGCTGAGAGAGCATTTGTCCACTCGTTATTCATTGAAAAGACATGAACAGGTCCGGTCCAATGTACCAAATCGGTCGATTCGTACAAAGATCCGTTTGTATATACTCCTCCTATATAGTATTTGCCGTTATACTTTATCACTCCGGCATCTGCTACCCGAGGTAGTACTGGATTGGCAATGGATTGCGCGAATAGAATATTCTGATTCAACAAAGCTATACCACCTATCAGAAATACAATTTTGCATAAACGAGTAAGGAGTGATTTCGTATTTTTCATTTTCATTTGACTATTTATATAATGAACATCCTTTATCTGGGCTATACCAGCTAACCTACAGATAAAGGATATTCGATAAATTTATACGTTAATAAGAAAGATTCTGAGAAAGACCTCCTTCACTATTATCAATTTCGATTTGAGGAAGAGGTAGTCTGTTATGCTTTCCTATGATGAAGTTTTTGAAATCGTCATCCCTGTTTTTTAGCTCATTTATACCTTCCTGATTATCAAGCAATCCCCATCGTTTTAAGTCAATCCAACGCCATCCCTCAAAACAAAGTTCGAGAGCGCGTTCCATTTGCAATCGTTTCATAAACGTATCTTTGGAAGCAAGACTTGAACTAAACTGACTCTGTGCAATTGGCAGCATTCCTGAACGTGTTCTTACTTTATCAACATAAACAGCTGCCTCTGTCGGGGTTCCGCCGGTTTGAAGTATACACTCCGCATAGTTAAGCAAGATATCGGCATACCGAATGATGCGATAGTTGTTCGGAGCAAAATAATCTTCGCGATCACGGTAATAAGCAGTGCAATATTTACGTATAAAACAATCGTCACCCCAACCTTTTACATCCCACTGTGTTTGTGTATTCACTGAGTAATACATTGGATTACCATTAGGGAAGTCGGTTAAATAGTCGCGGTAGATAATACTGTTGTAAAGACGGGTATCGTTTGTTCCATCAGCTCTTTTTTCTTTCAGAAATTCGTCAACCAGCCATCTTCTGGCTTTACCATCAGCCCAACCAATTCCGTTCGGGGCATAAAACTGTGTACGTTGGTAACCGGTTGCCATACTAGCATTATTCCCTGTACCTCCTTTATTGGTGTCGTCAAACTGAATCTCAAAAACTCCTTCTTTGTTGTTTTCATTAAGATGTGTAAAGTTTTCTGTCCAATCCGTCATCAAACCATATAATGTTCCTTCTTTCCCTATTAACCATTCTATCTCTGTTTTTGCCTGCGCATATTTATCTTGCTGCATATAGGCTTTAGCCAACAATGCTTTGGCTGCCCCTCTGGTTGCTCGACCAAGATTAGAATCATCCCATTTTTCGGGAAGAACATTTCCATCGAGTGCTGATGAAAGATCTGCTTCAATTTGTGCCCAGATTTGTTCTTCGGATGCCTCTTGGGGTACATACCCGGCATCTGTAGGTTCGAGAACAAGCGGACCCTTTTCCCACAAGATATTGATCTGAAAATACCACAAAGCTCTCAGAAAATGTGCCTGAGCTAATATCTCCGCTTTTTTGGTGGCATCCATATCAATTTCAGGAACAAATTTCAATACTTGATTACAACGGTAAATAGCCATATAAAAGTGCTCCCAATGGATGTTATTCCCTTCGTAAAAGTTATAATTGGTATAGGTGAATCTGGTCCAATCACCAAGCTCGATCCACGGGGATGTACTTTTACCTTCATCCGATGTTAGGTCGTACCGAAAAGAAAGCCAACGCATCCAAGTTCCTTCTTTATAGAATGCACTGTAACAGGCATTAATACCAGCCTCTGCATCAGCGGAAGTCTTCCAATAAGTACTTACTGTTGCCTCATTAGGGTTATCAATATCAAGCAAACCCGCATCGCAACCGTTAAACATAAGGAGCACACTCACTATAAATAAATATATCTTTTTCATTTTCTCTAGTTTTTCAGATGTTATCATATTAAAAAGTAAGATCTAATCCAAACATTACAGAACGCATGTTAGGAAATGCGAATGAATCGGTTCCTCTGTCCCAAACGTCTGTGTTAACAAAATCCGGATCAAGACCTGAGTACCCAGTGAAAGTAACCAGATTATTTCCTGCTACGTACAACCGTAATGCATCTACTCCTATATTTTTCAATAATTTTTTATCTAGATTATAACCTAACTGAATGTTTTTCAGTCTTAAAAAAGATCCATTTTCAAGATAACGGTCGCTGTCATAGTTGTTTCGTGAATCTCCATATATGATTCTTGCAGTAGATGAACTGGTGTTTTCCTGATAAGGCTCTTCTCCGCTATTGAATTTCAGGTAATTTGAATTATCAGAAAATAAGTGTCCCTGCCATTCTGTAACATTGTAAATGTCGTTTCCGAACTGTCCATACCACATCATGGAGAAATCGAAGTTTTTCCAGTTTGCGTTAAACATCATTGACAATTGCACATCCTGCCATGGATTACCCACAATCTGTCGATCGTTGGCTGTAATGTTTCCATTTTCATCTGTGTCGATATAGCGTACATCTCCTAATTGAGGACGTTTGGATCCTATAAGTATAGGTGCACCTGTTGTTGTAACATAATTATCAATATCTTGCTGGGTTCTGAAAAGACCATTTGTTTTATACAAATAATACATGGACAGTGGCTGACCTATTTCAGACTTTGTGCGGCCAGAATAATACACATCTTTTCCGTATCCTAAATCAAGAACTTTATTTTTCAAAGTAGTAACATTGGCAGTAACCCCATAGGTAAATTCGCCTATTTTGTCTCTCCAGGAAGCTGTTAATTCGAATCCTGTATTTTTAAGACTTGCTGCATTTGCAAGCGGAGAGCCTCCCTGATTACCTGTTGAAATGGCAATTGGCATGGTAGTGAGGACATCTTTAGTCTTGGAATTGTAGTATTCAGCACTCAAACTTAAACGTTGATCCAGAAAAGATGCATCCGCTCCAATATTCACTGTTTCTTTGGTTTCCCATCTAAGATTGCTGTTTACCATTTTAACCTGCGCGGCACCCGAAACTAGTGTTCCTCCAATTACGGTTACCATACTTTGATTGATTGTTCCAAGATAATCCCAGCTACCAATAGCTGCATTACCTAGCTTACCCCAATTACCTCTAATCTTTAAATCATTGATCCATGATACATCAAAGAATCCTTCTTTTGAAATCCTCCAAGCTCCGGATAAAGACGGAAAGTTCCCCCAACGATTGTCTGTAGATAAACGGGAAGTACCATCACGTCTGAATGTTGCTGTTAAATAGTACTTGTTATCATAAATATAATTTAGACGACCTAAATAAGATATCATGGCATTTTCGTCGATGCTGTTTGCATTCTGCTGACTGCTCTGACCGGCATTCAGCACTGTTAAATATTCGTCTCCTAACAATGGGAATTTTAGTCTGGAGGCCCATAGCGATTCCCAATTATAAGACTGGTAGGTCATACCCGCAACGGCATCAAAATGGTGCTTACCATAATCGTTATTAAAATTTATAGTGTGTTCAATCAGCTTGTTATATGAATTAGCTCTTTCTTTCTGACTTTCCGGATCACGATGTTCCTGATTACGCGTCCAGTTTCCTTCTCCTCTAAACCATGACTTTTCAAAGAAATAAAAATCCATCCCTCCATTAAGCTTATACGACAGAAAAGAAAATGGCTTGAATTCTAGCCAGATAGACCCATTGATTCTATTTTGTTTCTCTTGCTGCTTTTCTAGATTTTCGCGTGCAATCGGGTTGGTTCCAAAGGTGTTTGCATTAGAATCACCATAACCATATCCACCTGGATTATTCGCATCGTACAAGGGGATGGTTGGCATCATACGGATCACATCGTTATAAGGATTTGTCTGCAACGGGTCTTTATCAGTAAATGAATAGGATAAATTTTCACCAAATGTAAACATACCTCTTTTGCCTTCTGTATTTACACGAAAACTATATCGATTAAAACTATTACCATAGGTTACACCTTCATTGTCATAATACCCTCCAGATACAAAATAAGTTCCAGAATCACCTCCACCGGATAACGATACGTTGTAGTCCTGAACTATGCCGGTTTGAAAGACTTCGTCCTGCCAGTCTGTATCATTTGCAGCGTGTTGTTGCAACGCTCCGCTCCAACTTCCACTCTTTATTCCCTCGGTATAAGCCATATCATTGTACTTTTTATATTCCGCGGCATTCATCAAGTCGTAACGAGGCGACCATTCCAATGTTTCTTTTACATTTACGCCGATTTTCATCGGACCTTTCTTCCCTTTTTTTGTCGTTACGATAATTACACCGTTAGCTGCTCGAGATCCATAAATCGCTGCTGCTGATGCATCTTTCAAAACTTGAATTGATTCAATATCCGCTGGATTAAAGCTTACACCCGGCGAACTGATCATTCCATCAATAATCCACAAAGGTGTACGGTCACTTAGGGTTCCGACACCACGGATTTCTATTGAAGCATCTTCGCCAGCTTTACCTGTTGACCTGACGTTTACTCCGGTTGCAAGTCCTTGTAACTGATTGGCTATGGTACCAGAAGCACTTTTCTTCATATCTTCTGCTTTCACCATTGATATGGCTCCGGTAAGATCTGATTTTTTTACTGTCTGATATCCAATAACTACCACTTCTTCCAAAGCTTTAGAATCGTCTATGAGAATCACGTTTATAGGTTTTCCTGCATAAACGATTTCTTGTGAATTCATTCCAATATAAGTGAATACCAGCGTTTGTCCTTCTTTACCGGACACAGTGAACTTACCGTCAAAATCAGTAACAGTACCTTCGGTTGTTCCTTTAACCAACACATTGACTCCAATCAACGGGGTATTTTCTTTGTCAACAACCGTTCCACTAATATTTACGTTCTGCGCCTGCAACGACAGGGTAAATAATGTTAGCATTAAAAATAAGATTTTTTTAATCATTTCGTGAAAATTTAATTTTGAATTTGTTTTCAGAATTGTAAAATACGTTGCTTTAAATAGCAATTTCTTGTGCTAGTAGTAGTGAGCACAATCTGGAGAATTTCATTCGATTAACATGGAGCCCTTTTCATAACTGATTTTTTTTAATAGATGGTTTTCATTTTTCTTCAATTCGATTTCGTAGTTGCGGTTGACACGCAGTAGAATCGAAGGCAAATGTATCTGATTAAGAAAAAAAAGAGTGGAACAATCAATCCAATCTATAGAACAATCGAATCAAATATCCTTTTCACAAGGTTTTTTGATTCGATTGTTCCAATAATGAAACGTTTAGGTGTATCTCTGCGTTGTATAAAATTTTCCATTTAACGTACTACAAAGTTGGTTTCACAAAATCTTTGGGTAGCACTCCGAATTGCTTTTGGAAACATTTGGTAAAGTAAGACGGGGTATTGAATCCTACACGATAACAGATTTCGTTTATTTTGCATTCTCCTTCCTGCAACAGTTGAGCGGCTTTCTTTAGTCGTTCGAGGCGGATGTAGTCGTTGGGAGTCAGATCAAGCATTCCTTTTATCTTTCGGTTAAGGCTTGAACGGCTCATATTCATAATACCTGCCAGATCGTCCAGACAAAAATCCGGATCATGCATGTGGATGTCTACCTGAAGGTTCAGGTTCTTAAGAAATGATTCGTCGGCTTTGGTTATTGCCATCGAATTAGTGCTTACGAACGGTGAGCTTACAAAGGTTTGTCTCAGCTTCTCGCGGTTGGTAAGCAGGTTGGATATACAGACCTGCAGGTATTCTACCGAAAATGGTTTTTCTATATAGGCGTCCGCTCCGGATCTCAATCCTTCGATCTTGGATTGCAGGTTGGATTTGGCCGTTAGCAGGACAACGGGAATATGGCTGTAAGATAGATCTGATTTTACCCGGCTGCAAAGTTCCAATCCATCAATTTGAGGCATCATAATATCGCTGACAATCAGGCTTACATAGTTAGCATCAAGCAGCTCGATAGCCGCTTGTCCGTTTGCTGCCGATAATACGGTGTAGAAAGGAGACAGATGACGACAGATATAGGCATTCATTTCGGGGTTGTCTTCCACAACCAGCACAACGGCCATTTGATGAGTATCGGCTTCGGGCAGATTGATTGTACTAATTTCCGTTTCATCTGTGGAAATGCTTATCTCCGGATGCAGCTGGATTGTTTGCTCATGCTTTACAGGTAGCGTTAGGATGAAGTTGTTTGTTTGAAGCGAATCGTCCATTTCCAGCGTTCCCTCATGCAGCTCGACTAGCGAGCGCGAAAGTGCCAGTCCGATGCCTGTACCTGATGTTTGTTTTTTATTCCCTTCTTTGTATTGCACAAACGGTTTAAATATATCGTCGCGTACTTCGGGGGGTACCACCTCTCCGTCGTTACTTACCCGGATGGAAAAACACGTACCAGCATCCGGAAGCGAAAGCGTTACCTTGATGTAGCTTTCGGCATGGTTTACAGCATTGGAGAATAGATTGCTCACTATTTTTATCAACGCTTCACGGTCGCAGGAAGCATAGAGGCTGTGTTCAGGAAGATCCAGGCTGAAATCAATTCCCCTCTGTTTGGCAAGGGGCATAAACCGAATGTGGATGGCTGATAGTATATCTGAGATATTACAATCCACATAACTAAGCCGGAATTGTTCGTTTTCCGTCTTTCTGAAATCCAACAGCTGGTTGGTTAAATCGAGCAGCCGGTTGGTATTCTGACTCATTATCTGGAGGTCTTCTTTTACCTCCGGTTCAAATTTATTTTCTTTCAGTACGTTTTCCAACGGGCTTTTGATCAGGGTTAAAGGTGTTCTGATTTCGTGCGCCACGTGGGTAAAGAAATCTATTTTTGATTTATACAGTTCACGTTCTTTTTCCCGTTCAAATTTATCCATCTGAAGGCGGTGTTTCTGTGCACTCCGGTTTTTCAGGTATCTGAAGATTCCATAAATCATGAGTATACCAATCAGAAAATAGCCGGCAAATGCCCAATAGGATAAATAGAATGGCGGAAGAATACGAATCCGTAGGGTGGTTGGTGTTTCGTTCCACAATCCGTCGCTGTTCGATCCTTTTACCATAAAGGTATAGGTGCCATAGGGTAAGTTCGAATAGTTGATAACCGGTGCTTCTTTTGCACTAAACCATTCTTTGTCGAATCCCTCGAGCTTATACATGAGTTGGTTCATTTTCGGAGACTGATAACTTAGCGCTGCAATACGGAATGAAAATGAATTCTGATTGGATTTTAAGGTTATTTGGTCCGATAAGGTAATACTTTTTGTTAACGGCGATTTTTTGGTACCTACCGGAACCTGACGGTTGAACAGCAGAAAGTCTGTTATTACAACCGGGGGGATGTAATTATTCTCTGTAAATTGAGCGGGATCGAATCCGATAAATCCATTAATGCTTCCTGCATATATTTTTCCTGAATCGTCTTTATAGCCTGACTGGTAGTTAAACTGGTTACTTAACAACCCGCTGGAAACGGTATATATTTTGGTGGCCAATGTTTCGGGATTAAAAGAAAGTAGCCCGTTGTTGGTGGTTACCCAAAATATACCGGTATTATCTTCAATTATATTGAAAACAATGTTGGATGGGATACTTAAAGACTTAGAATCGTATCGAATAAATTGTTTGTTGTTTTCATCGTACTGGCAAAAACCTCCTCCTTGCGTAGTAAACCAAAGCCTTTTCTTGCTGTCTTCGAGAATACTGAGAACTTTATCGTTGGGCAAACTGTGTGGATTGTTTTTATTGTGTACAAACTGATTCCATCTTTTTGTTGACTTATCTAAGTAATAAACACCATTTGCATAGGTTGCAATCCAAAGATTTCCGGAATAATCTTCCTGAATATCATAAACAAAGATTCCATTCAGTTCACTTATCCGGGTAAAATCGTCGGTCTGTCTGTTATAAGTAAGCAATCCGTAGGTAGTACCTACCCATAAAACACCTGTTTTGGAACGGTAAATGGAAAAAATATCGTTCGAATTTAATGTATTCTCTCCGATTGCTTTAACGTAAGTTTTTACTTCTTTATTTTTTAAATGAATCCGGTTAAGTCCTTTCGAAAAGGTTCCCACCCACAGGTAATCGCCGTCGAGACAAAGTCCGTGCACATTGTTATGTATCCTGGGGTTAACAAAAGGTTGAATCCTGCCTGTTGACGGATTAAAATTAAATAATCCTTTATCTTCTGTTCCGATCCAAATAGTGCCATCATTTCCTTTGCAGAATTCGCGAACCCTTTTGCCGAATTTGAATCCATCTGCTCCCTGAGGATAAAACTTCTCAAAGTAAGTATACCCTTTGGGATAATAATTAAGTCCTCCGAAGAAAGATCCAATCCACATCCCTCCTTCCCTGTCTTTATAAAGGGAATAGATTGCATTGTCGGACAATGAATAGTTATCTCCGTCGTCGTTAAGCAAATGAATAATTTTCCCTGTATACATAGTGTATATATAGAGTCCCGACTCTGTTCCTATCCAAAGTTCATCGTCCGAATTGAAAGCAATTTCACGCACGTAAACAGGTTCTTTTGCTTTTATCTCGGATAAGAGGTCGCGCACTTTACCTGTTTGCAGATTGATTTCCTTAAGTCCCCCTTTCGAAGATCCTACAAACAAGGATTGGTGAGGACCAGCTATAATCTTGTTAATGATGTCGTCCTTAAATGGGTTGTCGCCAGTATCGGAAACAAATGGTTTGAGGGTTTTAAAGTGATCGTCTGTGTAATAGAGATTATCTGAATAGATGCTTATCCAGCATCTGCCTTTTTGGTCGAACAAAAAATGGGTAACATTTCCTGAGACAGTCTGCTTAGATTTGTTGAACAAGTAATTTTGGAGCGCATTTTGTTCTGGTTGATAACAGAACAGTCCCTGCGAATCGACTGAAATCCAGATATTACCCTCTTTATCTCCGATAATGCTTGTTACAGGATGCATTATAACCGTATTTTCACTGCTTTTGACTAAAAACGGTCGGAAGGATTCCGTTTCGCGGGAGTACACATATACTCCCGCATCTGTACCTACCCAGATATTTCCTTTGGTGTCTTCGTAAAGCGTGGTTATAAAATTATTACCAAGTGTACCTCCTTCTTTACGAAAAACCCGAATAGAAAGACCATCATACCTGTTTAAACCGTCTTTGGTTCCAAACCACATAAATCCCTGACTATCCTGCAAAATATCATGGATAGTATTTTGAGAGAGCCCGTCGCTGATATTCAATCGCTGGAAATAATATTTTTTATCTATATCTGTCGTTATCCCCCAGACAAAGTTGGTTGCCAAAGAGAATATGAGTATACAGACTATAGAGTGAAAACGTTTACCCATTTTTACTTATTTTTGACCGATACTCTTTCCCAAATCCATCTTGGAACCAGTCGCCAGAAGAAAACGATTACCGCGTATCTGTAGTCGATCACCACAACTCGTTTCTTATTTTTCAGTGCTTTCATGATCAGTTTTGCCACCTTACCTGGCTTCATCAGCATGGGATAAGTTCCGGTTTTTAAAAGATCGGTTTCCACGAAGCCGGGGCGGATATCTGTAAAGGTGATGTGTAGCTTTTCCATGTGTGCTTGCTGCGCCAGAGCGTCCATGTAAAGATTCTGAAACCCCTTGGTTGCCGAGTATGCCGGAGCAACACCCAAACCTTTGGTGCCGGCAACAGAACTGATTACAGACAAGTGTCCTTTGCCCTGTTCTTTAAAATAATAAAAAGCGGTGGTTACCATGCGAATAAAACCTACCACGTTGGTTTGCGCGGTGTTGATTTCTATCTCAGGATTTAGCTGCCGGTTCTGGTGACCTATACCGGCACTTAACACAAACAGGTCCATCCCGCCCAGCTTATTTATAAGCAACTGCAATTTTTCGGAAGCATCTTCGCTGGTTACATCCAACGGTTGTATTTCTATCATTTCAGGAGCTTCTGCACGTAAGGTTTCCAATTCCTTTTCGCGTCTGCCTGCCACACCTACCCTCCATCCTTTTTTTAGATATCCTTTCGCTAAATGGTATCCAATACCAGAGGTACCTCCTATTATTATTACTCGTTTCATTTGATAGTGCTTTATTTCTTCAAGGTGTTTTTTTGTGCAAACCTCTATTTGGATATAAAGATAAATCAATTTAAGAATCTTGCAACACAATAAAACCTGTGATCTTTCGAAATTGATTATTCAGTAACATAGAGTTTGACTTCAGGTATTTTATTATCTTTGCCAATGATGAGTCGTAAATCGTCGGGTTTTTTCCGTTGTTCATCGCTTTTTAGCCGCTAATGGGCTAATTTCTATTGTTTAATGAAAAGACCAGCTATACATTTGCCGTATATTAATTTAATACAAATGAATTATGGAAATTATTGATCCTCCTCAGCAATCTCAGCAACCGCAGGAACCCAGACAACCTAAGTCGGGCACACCTAAATCTGTTCTTATCCCCATTCTGTTTATTATTGGGGGCTTCCTGTTCCTGGCTAGAAATATGAACATGATCGATCATTCGATTTTTAGTTTTCTTGTTTCCTGGCAGACGCTATTAATCGTTATCGGAATTATTTTGCTTGCCAGCAAAAATTATCCGGGTGGTTTTGTGCTTCTTCTTTTAGGTTGTGTATTTATGGCTCAGGATATGGGATTCATTGATCATGGGATGATGTTTACCTTCTGGCCGATAATCTTTATTCTTTTAGGGATCGGACTCCTGATGAAAAAAAGAAACAGAGATGACGGGTATGAGTCTCATGAACGTCGTGATCATCATCACCATCACGAATTCACAACGGTATATGAAGGAAAAGACGGGTATGTTGATTCCAGGAATACCTTTGGCGATGTACAGCGTATTGTACTGGATCCTGTATTTAACGGTGGTTATATTGAAAACGGATTTGGTGCCACCCGGATTGATTTACGTAAAAGCTCATTGCCTTACGGAAACACCGTGATAAACGTGAATTGCTATTTTGGCAGTATTGACTTATATGTTCCTGTTGATTGGAATGTCCGTAACGAAACACGTCCTTTCCTGGGTTCGTCGGAAGATAAACGGTTTATGGCGAGCACGGAAACTGACAGTAGCCGCACACTTGTTATACGGGGGACGGTAACTTTCGGAAGCCTGGATATAAAAGGATAATCTAAGAAAAGCATGCACCCATTCCTTGCATCTACAAAGGTAAAGATATTTGGCGGAGTACTGATTCTGCTTACAGCTTCCGTTCAGTGGGCGTTTCTTATGTATTACGGAAACGCTCCACTGGAGGAAACTGTGGCCGATAGTCTCTTCTCTGTTCTTTGGTTAAGTTGTTTCGGCTATTTTCTCTGGTATATGCTGGATGTAAGCCGTTCGCTGTTGCTGGATGTGTTGCTTACATTCGTTGTTATTGGCTTCTGGTTATTCATTACGTATGCCAGCTTATATCTTTGTCATTTTAAAGATCAGGCTATCTATTCTTTTTTTATTTATTCGCTTCCTTTTCGGGTTATTGCGGGGATTTTGACCTGGGTTATCTTGCTTCAATGGTACAGACTATGTCGAATTACGGAAAACAATGAGGTTGCTTTGGTTCAAGAAACACAAAATTCGCCCGCATTGGCTGAACAAACACAAGAGATTACCGACCATGTAGCAGTTAAGTCGGGTACCCGTATTCACATAATCAGACTGGAGGAACTTATTTACCTGCAGGCTGAGGGCGATTATGTTCTTTTATTTTCACCCAACGGGCAGTATCTTAAAGAACAAACGATGAAGTACTTTGAGACTCATTTGCCTTCGAACCGTTTTGTACGAATACATAGGTCGTGCATTATTAACATTGAACAGATTCTTCGTGTAGAGTTGTACGGTAAAGAAACGTATCATGTGTTGCTAAAGAACGGGACTTGCCTGCGGGCAAGCAGTGCCGGATATAAGCTTCTGAAAGAAAGACTTGCTTTATAATATATTATAACTTTCGGGGCTGAGGGATACAGATTCGGAATTCATCGTTTTGTTTGAAATGATTGGCAAACTCGATCCATCCTTTTTGCTTTTTAGTAATCGTTTGTATGTAGGATAATCCCATTTCAGGCTGACTGATTTTCTTCATTTCACCTTCTTTCGTTTCCACATAATAGCTGTTCTTCTCTTTATTTATCTTTATTCCATCTGCAAAAATTGAAAGGGAAAAAACGTTTTTTTTCTTATCCGTTATCAGTTGGATATAGGCACTTTCGGGTGAGTGTCTGAGAACAAACTCAATGGCTAGTCCAACAAAAAGCAACAGGTGTTCTTTATCTGCTTCAACCAGCGGAGACTCTAGTCTGTCGGTTATTCTGATAGTAAGCGGAATTGCTGTTTCTGATAAATACCTGTCTTTAAGAAGTTCCAGTTCTTCTACCACATTAAACTGCGACATATTGACTTCCAGCAAACCTTCCTGTTCCTCCGAAAGAGCCATAATAACCTGAAGAATGTTGTTGCCTCTGTGTAGTTCGGCTAAAGTTGTTTTTAAATCGCTGGCATGGTAAGCTTTTTGAAAAGGTTCTTTCAACTGAAAGGAAACTTGCTTGAAAAAATCTTTTTTTAAGCCATCCAACGATCGTTTGTTATAAAACAAATACAATAAGAATAAAGAGCAAAAAACAAAAATGGAAAAAATCAATAACGATGAAAGGACAAGAAGAGCCATGCCATGAGAAAAATGGTCCATCAATATATCATAGCTGTTATAGAGCAGTATTCCCTGCAAAACGATAAGAATAGCTGCCAATATGCAGCAAACTAACCATGGTATATATGTATGCTTTATTTCCATTATGTACTAAAACTACAAATATATTGAAATTAGTTTTTAATTCATAGATAATTCCCGCATTTTTATCGATCGATAAAAAATACTTTTTAAATTTCTGACTCCTGGAATAGTAAAGGCTACGATTGCCGGAATAGTTTTAATAATAAAGTTCATTATCTTTGTTTCCATAAATTAAACTATACTTTATGGAAAAAGAAAATGCCCGTATTGACGTGGCCGATGTTTTGAGGGGACTCTCTGTATTGGGGATTACGTTACTTCATAGTATTGAGCACTACAATTTTTATTCTTTCCCAAGCGAACAACTCTTTACATGGTTACCATTTACAGACAGTGTTATCTGGAATTCCCTTTTTTTTACTTTTAGCAACAAGGCTTACGCCATCTTTGCATTGCTTTTTGGATTTAGTTTCTTTATACAAGATGACAATCAGCGCAGGAGGGGAAATGACTTCCGACTACGTTTTCTATGGAGATTGCTTCTTCTTTTTTTTATAGGACAAATAAATGCCATGTTTTTTACTGGTGAGATTTTGGTGATGTATTCGCTTATCGGTATAATACTGGTACTCACATGCAGACTTTCTACAAAGACTGTATTTTTTATTGCCGCTATTTTTATGCTGCAGCCTGCCGAATGGATAAAGGTTATTTATGCAAGCCTGCATCCGGAATTTATACCCGGAGAAAACCTCTCCAGCTTTTATTTTGCTGAAGCTTTCAAGGTACAGACAAGTGGTACTTTCTTTGAAACAATAAAGATGAATCTGTACGAAGGACAGCTGTCTAGTTTAACATGGGCTTGGGAGAACGGACGTATCTTCCAGACTGCATCGCTCTTTATGTTGGGTATGTTGGCAGGAAGAGAACGCCTTTTTATTTATAGTGATTCAACCATGCGATTGTGGTTAAAGATTCTGGCTTTTGCCCTGATCTGCTTTTTCCCTCTAAAAGGGTTACAGTCGATGCTCCCGGAGTATATTTCCAATAAAGCTGTGATGGAACCGTTGGGGCGGATTTTAGGTTCTCTCGCTAATTTCTCTTTTATGTTATTGTTGGTTGTCGGGGTATTAGTCGCCTTTTATCACACCTCACTCAAAAAATTCTTCATGAAACTGACTCCTTACGGGAAGATGAGTCTTACCAATTACATTGGACAGTCTGTTATTGGTTCAATGTTTTTTTACAACTGGGGATTCGGCATGTATAAGCACATGGGAATTACATTCAGCGTCTTGTTTGGCGTACTTCTGGTTCTGGCACAGTGGGCTTTTTGTTCGTGGTGGATGAATCATCACAACCATGGTCCGTTGGAAGGTTTATGGAAAAAGCTTACATGGATTAATAAATAATAAATTTACATTTCAAAATAACAGAAGCAATATAATAGTGATGACTAAAGATGAATGGTTTCCGGTTGTTGATGCCACCGGATTAGTATTAGGAAAAGCAACCCGACGGGAGTGTCATAACGGAAGCAAGAAGCTTCATCCGGTTATTCACCTGCATGTTTTTAATGAAGCAGGTGATTTGTATTTGCAAAAGCGTTGAATATATCACACCAAATGTGCCACTTGTATCACTCACAAATGTGCCGGATATATCACTCTTAAATGTGCCACTTTTCACAGGCTGTAATTAGATTGCTAAAGTAATTATTTATATTGTTTTTTAC
>Ga0209639_1001443_pt1 | contig 23554 bp, 24 predicted proteins | sample EPASupsiteHSE605_FD_187268 | JGI IMG/M metagenome (GOLD analysis project Ga0209639, IMG submission 187268) | Bioremediated contaminated groundwater from EPA Superfund site, New Mexico - Sample HSE6-05 (SPAdes) (version 2) | ecosystem: Environmental > Aquatic > Deep subsurface > Groundwater >...
AACCATATAATTCATCTCCAGTTTCCCGGCGCATACGCAGCGCGGCAAAGAAAGCGGCTACCTGATTTTCCGATATCTCTTCCGTAAGCAATAGATTTATCACTTCGTAGGCCTCAGAGCTAGTTAAATTTCCTCCATCAATTACTCTTCTTAAATAATTTACAAACATTTTCTCTTCTCCTCTCTTCTCATCTCAACTGAATTGTAGTTTGATAATAATGTTCCTGTAGTCTTCAGAAAGTTTAATACAATGTCCTTGCCATACTCGGTTAAAATCGATTCGGGATGAAATTGGACACCTTCTACAGGGTACTGACGATGCCTGATTCCCATAATTTCTCCTTCTCCACTCAAGGCGGAGATCTCAAGGCATGCAGGTAAACTAGATAGATCAACTACAAGGGAATGATAACGGGTTGCATCAAATGGATTTTTTAACCCCCGCAGGACTCCTTGACTATCATGATGTATAGCTGATACTTTACCATGCATCATACGCCAATTGATAACAATATCAGCACCGAAGGATTGGGCTATGGCTTGATGTCCCAGACAGACTCCCAGTATCGGATACTGCCCTGCAAACCTTCGAATAGCCTCCAGGCATATTCCAGCTTCATCGGGGTTACCTGGCCCCGGGGATATTACTATGCCATCCGGCTCCATCATTTCAATATCCTCACAGCTCAGCCGGTCGTTTTTAATAACTACAACCGCAGCTCCAAGTTCCTCCAGGTATTGAACCAGGTTATAGGTAAAGGAGTCATAATTATCAATTACCAGTATCATATTCTTCCCTCCACGTTCTGAACTGCTACCATTAAAGCCCGGGCTTTATTTACTGTCTCCTGATATTCACTGGGGGGAGAGGAATCTGCTACGATGCCTGCCCCTGCCTGCAAATAGCAGCATCCATTATGGAAAAGTATTGATCGGATGGTTATACAGGAGTCCAAACAGCCATTAAGCCCAAGGTAACCAACTGCCCCCCCATAAGGGCCGCGGTGATCTTTTTCAAGTTTATCGATAATCTCCATGGCACGTCTTTTAGGTGCTCCGGAAAGGGTGCCGGCGGGGTAACATGCCTGCAGGGCTGATAATCCGTCTTCTCCTTCTTTAAGCTTACCTTCTACTTCTGAAACTAAATGAACCACATGGGAAAAAGCTTCTACTTTCATAAATTGCTTAACTTCAACAGTTCCTGGTTGACTAACTTTACCTACATCATTACGTCCCAGGTCAACCAGCATTATGTGTTCGGCCTGCTCCTTGGGGTCATCTGCCAATTCCTGACGTAAAATCGCATCTTGTTCCTCGTTGTGGGTTACCGGTCTGGTACCTGCAATAGGCCGGGTTTGGATACGATCTTTATTAACTTTGACCAGCATTTCAGGAGATGAACCTACCAGGGTATAGCCCGGAAAATGGAGGTAAAACATATAGGGGGAAGGGTTTAAACGCCGCAGCTCGGCATAAACCTCAAAGGGATCAGCCTGAGTAGACTTCTTCCATCTTTGGGAAAGAACGGCCTGAAAAATATCACCACGAACAATATGTTTTTGGGCTTCAATCACCATATTCTCAAAATCCGCTTGGGTGGTGTTACTGGAAAAACAGCTGTCTTGTTGAACCCTGCCAGGTTTGCTGACGGGGGAAGAGGCAGTATAATCGTAAGAGGCTTTGATAGAATGTACTGTATCATCAACCAATTTGCGAATAGCCGATTCGCTCTCACCATCCTGGCTGAAATATCCAAATACCTGAATTGAGGAAGTTAAACGATCTTGAACCACTACGATTCCCGGCAAAAAGAATGCGGCATCCGGAAGGGACGGAGCAGGGCGGCTTATACGTTTAATGCCTTCGATTTCGAGAGCCAGGTCATAACCCCAATAACCAACCATACCTCCGAAGAAGTAACCGGCAGGCAGAGTTGCCTCAGGTGATTGAGCCTGCAATATATTACGCAAGGCTTCTAATATATTCATTTGTAGATATTGGGTAGTTGAATTGCTTGATATGCTAACCAATCCGGCTCGGGTATCTAATTGCAGAAGGGAATGAAATCCCAGAATAGAATATCTGGCATTCTCATCTCCGGTCAGGCTTTCCAGAAAGAACATATATTCATGTTTTTCCTGATCCAGGCTGGCAAAATAGGTGAAAAGTTCAAAATCCGGCAAATAGAATTCTGCCATAACATGTTTATAATTAGGAAAATAAAAACCAGCACCCAAATGAGTGCCGGCATAATTAATCCGCTCTCTACTCATCTCAGTCTCTCCTCTTCTCGTCTCTTCAAACTCATCTCATATTAAATTGTGCTTATCAATCTCATCTCATCTAAAACTAATCCATCTATTCATCATTATAATTTCACCCTCTGACTTCGTCAATAATAAATTCACGTTTTGTTTCGGTGTTATCATAAGCTAGAGCCAGAAAGGTAAAAATTGCTTATAATAATAAAAACAGGCATTGGTAAATGTATATTAAAGCCTACAAATAGGTGTTATTTATCAGGCAGGGAGTGTTATTGACTTGAAGAATGCATTTATAATATCAACCGGAACTGAGTTGTTATCTGGAACTACCCAGGACAGTAATTCCGTATTTTTGTCGCAGAGGTTAATGGAACTTGGTATAAAAGTAATTGGCAAAAGTACCGTAGGAGACGATCATGAACAGTTATCCGAAGCATTTATTGCTGCAATTGAATCCGCAGATATTATTATCAGCACCGGGGGGCTAGGACCTACCTTCGATGACCTTACCAAGATAGTTGTCTGTGAAATAATGGATTGTAATTTGGAAATTAGGAAGGAAGAGGAAAATCGCTTACGTGATTATTTCGCACATCGAAACCGCATTATGCCCGAAAACAACCTCAGGCAAGCTATGTTTCCGGTGGAAGCCAGTGTGCTTTCTAACATTAAAGGCACCGCTCCCGGCATGTATCTGAAAAAAAGCGACAAAATTATAATACTGCTGCCTGGGCCGCCCCGGGAAATGCAAAATATGTATTTGCTTGAAGTCGAGCCGCTGTTAAAAGAGGAGTTTGTACTTGATATACCTAAAATAATAAGAAAGAATATTAAAGTTTTTGGACTGGGTGAATCACAAGTAGAGGAGAGGCTGGGCGAATTAGTTAACAGTCTGGATGGCTGCTCAATGGCACTATTGGCTGTAGATGGCGAGGTTCAAATTCGTCTGACAGCGGAGGAAAGTGAGGACAAGGACAGCAATAGTGATTTAAACAGCCTCGTTACTAAAATCGTTGAGAAAATGGGTAGAAATGTCTTTGCGTTTGATGATGAAACTCTGATTTCAAAGATAGGCCGTTTGCTTAGTTCCCGGGGGGGAAAACTCGCTGTGGCTGAATCCTGTACTGGAGGATTGCTGGGTAAACTAATTACTGATTTACCAGGGAGCTCTAACTATTTCTGGGGTGGAATTATTTCTTATTCTAATGAAGCCAAGCAGAGTATATTAGGAGTCAAGGAAGAAACTCTAAAAGCATATGGGGCTGTCAGCCGAGAGGCTGCCCGAGAAATGGCACAGGGGATGCTTAAAACCTCTGGAGCCGACTTTGCACTTTCGATTACTGGGATTGCCGGCCCTGATGGTGGTAGTTCAGAGAAACCGGTAGGACTTGTTTATATAGCTCTAGCCTATAATAATGGTTGTGATGTTAAAGAATTAAGATTTGGATTGGATAGAGATCTTATTAGAATATTATCAGCAAAATCTGCTCTGGACTTACTAAGGAGACACATTGAGTTTAAATAATAAAACATCCGGAGGTATAGAGAATGAGACTGTTTGCAGCCGTATCGGTTCCTGATAGTGTTAAACAGCACGCGCGCATGGTTAGAAATGAACTAGGTTCAACCATGGCCGATGTAAAGTGGGTTGATTATAAAAACTATCATTTAACTATTAAGTTTTTAGGTGAGGTGAATGAAGAAAGACTGCCTGCTATAAAGGAAAGTCTGAGACTGGCAGCCGATTCATCGCCTGCATTTCACCTCTCGGCAGGTGGTATAGGATTTTTTCCTAATCGGATAAGGCCGCGGGTTATATGGATAGGGATCAAGGGTGAGGTAGAAAAAGCTGAATTTATGAGTGAGAGGGTAGATGCCTACCTATCAACATTAGGCTTTGAGGAGGAAAAGGAACACCGCTTTCATCTTACATTGGGAAGATTTCGCTCCGATAATAAGATTCATGAAGTGCAAAAAAAGGTTGAAGAAATAGCCAGGAAAGAAAAACTGATATCGTTTAAGGTGGAAAAATTTCATTTAATGAAGAGCAGCCTTAATCCGGGCGGACCTGTATATTCTGTTTTGGAGAGTTTTAATTTAAACGGGTAAATTTGCATTGACATTAACTGTTAGCCTAAACTATAATTTCAATAACGAACATATGTTTGAGGAGGGGGAAAGGTTTGAACGCAAAAGATATAAACCAGGATAAAGTGGATGCTATTAACAGTACTATTAAAATTATAGAAAAGCAGTTTGGCAAGGGTTCTATTATGAAACTGGGAGAAAACGCTGCAATGAATGTAGAGGTTATCTCCACAGGGTGTATATCCCTGGATTTGGCCTTAGGGGTAGGCGGATTACCGAGAGGACGAGTTGTCGAAATATTTGGCCCTGAATCTTCAGGTAAAACTACCGTCGCTCTGCACTCTATAGCCCAGGCTCAGAAAGAAGGGGGAATGGCGGCATTCATTGATGCTGAGCACGCTCTTGATCCGCTTTATGCCAAAAGGCTGGGGGTAGATATTAGTAATTTGCTGGTTTCACAGCCTGATAATGGTGAACAAGCTTTGGAAATTGCAGAGGCTTTGGTTAGAAGTGGTGCTATCGATGTGGTAGTAATTGATTCGGTAGCGGCTTTAGTACCTAAGGCTGAAATTGAAGGGGAAATGGGAGATTCACATGTGGGACTGCAGGCGCGTTTGATGTCACAGGCTCTGAGAAAGCTTACCGCCCATATCAGCAAATCAAATGCAATCGTAATATTTATTAATCAGATTCGGGAAAAAATAGGCATAGTCTATGGTAATCCAGAGACTACTACTGGCGGAAGGGCCCTGAAATTTTATTCGTCATTAAGATTAGAAGTTAAAAAAGGTGAAGCAATTAAGCAGGGTACAGAACAGATAGGCAGCCGTACCCGGGTAAAAGTAGTTAAGAATAAAGTAGCTCCGCCGTTTAAGTCGGTAGAGTTTGATATAATGTACGGTGCCGGTATATCAAAAGAGGGAGATGTACTGGATATGGCTGCTGATCTGGAAGTAGTACAGAAAAGTGGATCGTGGTATTCATTTGACGGTGAACGTATGGGACAAGGCCGTGAGAATGCCAAGGAGTATTTGAAAAATAACCCAGATATATATAAAATATGTTCGGAAAGGATTAGAGAAAAGATTAATACAAAAAATGGGAATATAGAAGAGATCAAGCTTGACACTATTCGGGAAACTGACTAAAATCTTTATAAAGGCTCTAAACAGATGTCTCGCTTGAATGCTTAGCCATATAGAATACTTTTAATATATATATATATATTTTTTCCATAACTTGTATTAATGGGGTGGGAACTGCCGGGATAAGCAGTTCTAATTATATGCTGGTTTTTGATAAAATATAGTTTGTATTTTTTTAGTTCTTTTGGTTAAGGAAATGTTATTGTAGATTCTCATCAGCGGATTTTGAAAGTTTCCTATTTAGTAAACGAATGTTGTCTGATGAGGGGTAACAAAAAGGTTGAGATAATCGTTAAGCCGAGTGTAAAACTCGGCTTTTCTGTTAATGAAGGGCTTAAAAATTTAAAAGAAGGAGGTGAAAGAGATTAACACAACACAGATATTTTTTGTCATTATTGCTTTGTTTATAGGTATAGCAGGTGGTTATTACGGCCGCAGAAATATTGCGGAAAGTAAGCTTGGTTTGGCCGAGCAAGAAGCTGCTAGAACTATAGAGGAAGCGACTAAAGAAGCTGAAGCTAAGAAAAAAGAATTATTACTAGAAGCTAAAGATGAGATTCATCAAAATCGGCAGGAAGTCGAAAAGGATTTGAGGGAGAGACGCAGAGACCTGGACCGATTAGAGAGAAGGGTACTGCAAAAAGAAGAGCTAATTGAGAAAAAGACCGAAAACATGGAAAAGAAGGAACTGAGCCTACAAGAGAAAGAGAAGGATATTGATAAGACCCAACAGGATTTACAGCTTATACTTACTCAGCAGTTAAAAGAGTTAGAACGTCTTTCAGGTTTAACGACTGAGGGTGCAAAAGAGCTGCTCCTATTTAATGTAGAACAACAAATACGGCAGGAAACCGCCGTAATGATCAGAAACTTAGAAAATGAAGCCAAGGAAGAGTCCGATAAGAGGGCGAAGAACATTATTTCGCTGGCTATACAGAGATGCGCTGCTGATGTGGTATCAGAAACCACTGTATCAGTAGTGTCCTTACCCAATGATGAAATGAAGGGACGTATTATTGGCAGAGAAGGTCGCAATATACGTACATTTGAAACCCTGTCAGGAGTGGATCTGATTATTGATGACACACCTGAGGCAGTAATATTATCTTCATTTGATCCTGTGCGAAGGGAAATAGCCCGAGTTGCCCTGGAAAGTCTGGTTTCAGACGGTAGAATTCATCCTGCTCGGATTGAAGAAATGATTGAAAAAGCGAAGAATCAGATTGACCAGCAACTTAGAGAAATTGGTGAACAGGCAGCTTTTGAAGTGGGAGTACACGGATTACATCCTGAACTTATAAAACTTCTGGGGCGTCTCAAGTACAGAACCAGCTATGGGCAGAATGTTCTCAAACACTCGATTGAGGTATCACACCTTGCTGGGGTAATGGCAGCAGAATTAGATGTTGATATAATGCTGGCCAAGCGAGCTGGGTTGCTTCACGATATCGGCAAAGCCGTAGATCATGAGGTGGTAGGACCTCATGTGGAAATCGGTGTTGATTTGGCTAAAAAATACCGTGAGACCAAAGAAGTAATTCATGGCATAGAAGCACATCATGGAGATGTTGAGCCACAAACAATTGAGGCTGTTCTGGTACAAGCAGCAGATGCTATTTCTGCTTCACGTCCAGGGGCTAGAAGAGAAACACTGGAGACCTATATAAAACGTCTGGAAAAACTAGAGAACTTGGCCAATTCATTTACCGGTGTAGATAAATCGTTCGCCATTCAAGCTGGACGGGAGATTAGAATTATAGTTAAACCAGAAGAAATTGATGATTTAGGAACAATAACTCTGGTTAAGGATATCGCCCGCCAAATTGAACAGGAGCTTGATTATCCAGGTCAAATTAAGGTTATGGTTATCAGAGAGACCAGGTCGGTAGAATTAGCAAAATAATTGTGACCAGAGAACACAGAGTATTACGAGAATCTCTGTGTTCTCTTTTGTTTGAAATGGTTTATTTTACATTACATTTTAAGCAGGAATTTTAAGCTTAGATAAGGAAGAAGAATTATTAGTTTTTTTATAAAAGGGGAAGATGTCTATGTACAAGGATTCAGGTCTGGATGCCATAATGTCAGTGTTTATTCGCTGCTCTGAACTCAGTGCAGTAAAGTATGATGTAGAAAAGGATATTATCAAAGTAGAGATAGCTCTAAATAATAGTATTAAACCTGAAAAGCGCAGCAAATTTATAAATAAATGCCGTGAATCAATGGGATTATTTTATAAAATGTATAAACTTGAACCCACGCACTTTGATCTGAGCTTTATTGAGAATTCGGGGATTACTATCGTAAGGCTTTATAGAGACAGCCAAACTTTAATAGAGGAAGAAATGGAGCTTTTTGTGCGATTACTTCGTCAAGAATTTGCTTCTTTATTGATAAGGGACGATAATGATATGGTAGCCGGAGCAACTCTCTCGGGTGACGAAAAGAATACTTTGTTGGAAAAGATAAGGCAATCTCATCAACCTTACCAAAATATCTTTGCTTATCGCGATGAAGGCAGGGTATTTGTCTTTAACCAATAAAATGGAGGATAGGATTATTGAACATACTGGTAATAGGGGACATTGTTGGCAAACCTGGCAGGGCTATAATAAAAGCCATGCTCTCCAAACTACAAAGAGAAAACGAAATTAGTTTTACTATTGCCAATGCTGAAAACGCAGCGGGTGGACGGGGTCTCACCAAAGAAGTAAAAGATGAATTATTAAGTGCTGGAATAGATGTTTTAACTATGGGAAATCATGTCTGGGACAATAAAAACATTTTTAGCTTTATTGATGATGAGCCTAGACTGATCCGGCCAGCCAACTATCCTGGTGATTGCCCGGGTCAGGGCTACCATGTTTATAATGCAGGCTTTAACAAAAAAATAGCGGTTATAAATGCTTCTGGACGGATTTTTTTACCTCCCATGGATTGCCCATTTCAAATTGTAAATGATATATTAGAAAGCCTGCGGGATACTGTTGATTATACGATTGTTGATTTTCATGCTGAAGCTACCTCTGAGAAGCTGGCTTTTGGATACTATTTTGATGGCAAAGTGACAGCAGTACTTGGTACACATACCCACATACAAACTTCTGATGAACGAATTATGCCCGAGGGAACAGCATATATTACTGATTTGGGCATGACTGGTCCAGTTCATTCCATATTAGGTATGGAAAAGGACCCTATTATCCAGAAATTCTTGAACGGCCGCCCGGCGCGTTTTGAGGTTGCAGCAGGTCCCGCCCAGATACAGGGGGTTATCTTAAACGTGGATGAGGAACATAATAAGGTTTTGGAAATAAAGAGATTTTCACACGTTCTTGACTGTTAAAATGTAAAAAAAAATATTAAAAAGAAAAATTAACCAATCGTTGCAGTTGAAAAGAAGGAATTACTGAAATCATTTAGAATATACTTCTATAGAATAGAGCAACCTATCTGATTCAATATTTAACATTTATATTATTGAAGGAGGCTATTTGATGGAAGTACTAAAGGTTTCAGCGAAGTCTAGTCCGAATTCAGTTGCAGGTGCACTTGCTGGGGTTCTCAGAGAAAAGGGTGCCGCAGAAATCCAAGCAATTGGGGCAGGGGCGATCAACCAATCCATTAAAGCGATAGCGATTGCACGAGGATTCGTTGCTCCTAGTGGAATGGATTTAATTTGTATACCAGCATTTACTGATATTATGATTGATAATGAAGAAAGAACTGCTATTAAACTAATAATTGAACCCAGATAATAGCTTCTTCAAATATAGAGTACTAAGTAGAATAGATCTTTAACCTGCTAATACAGCAGGTTTTTTGTTAGGAGGAATTATTCTGAAGATAGTCGATTTACATTGTGATACTATTTCCTCTCTTAGTAGAAATGGTGCTTTACTGCTGAAGAACGAAGCCCAGTTTGACCTTGAAAGGGCGCGTACTGCTAATGTTTGTTTACAGTTTTTTGCTCTTTTTACCATGCCTGCAGATAGTAATTCCTCTTTAAGGCAGATCCTGAAGCAAGTTGAGAAATTTCATCAGGAAATAGACAGTAATGCGGCATACGCTTATCACCTGAAAAACAATAAAGATTTATCAGCAGCTTGTAATAATGATAAATTAGCCTGCATACTGCACCTCGAAGGGGCGGAATGTTTGGGTACAGATATGGAAATATTAAGATTACTTTACCGTTTAGGATTGCGCAGTATGGGTCTTACCTGGAATCACCGTAATCAATTAGGAGACGGAGCAGGAGAGGGAGTAAGTGCAGGGGGGTTAAGCCGCAAGGGTAAGGAAGTGGTGGAGGAGATGGAACGTCTAAGGATAATGCTTGATCTATCTCACAGCTCAGAGAAGTCTTTTTATGATGCCCTGGAGTACTATTCAAATCCTATATTTGTTACCCATGCCAATGCCCGCGCCCTATGCCCGCACTGGAGGAACTTGAATGATAATCAGCTGCGTACTTTGGCAGAGCATGGAGGATTGGTCGGTATTACCCAGGTAGCAGACTTTGTTAAGGAAGAGCATGCGACTATTGAGGATATGCTTGACCACATAGTGTATATCGCTAATTTGATAGGTGTCGAACATGTTGCACTCGGTTCAGATTTTGATGGGGCCGATAATATGGTCATCTCGCAGATAGATGGTTATGCAGATCTCCCTGCACACCTAAATAGGCGGGGATTTACACAGAAAGAGACAGAAATGATTTTAGGTGAAAACGCGCTTAGAATAATTAAACAAATTATATAGTGACCCTTTCAGAAATGGGGAATTAGATATGATGTACGATTTACATGTTCACACTACTGCCTCTGATGGAACGGATACACCAGAGGAAGTAATTATGCATGCTCTTGAGGCAGGTCTTGGGGGAATGGCAATTACTGATCATGATACCGTAAATGGGTTGGAAATTGCTATTAAATTCATAGAAGATAGAGGAATTGAAATTGATTTTATACCGGGAATTGAATTAAATACAGATTATAAGAATGACGAAGTACATATATTGGGCTATTATATTGATTTTAACAATGAAGATCTTAAACAAAGGTTGCTGGAAATCCGTAACCAGAGGTACGGGAGGGCAGAAAAAATTGTTGCCAAACTCAAAGGTATGGGTATTAGTATAAACTTTGATGAAGTGCGGTTATTAGCACGGGGGAATCTGATAGGCCGACCCCATATTGCCAGGGTTCTGTGCCAGAAGGGTTATACACTCTCCCTTGAAGAAGCATTCGAGAAATATATAGATAGAGGAAAGCCAGCTTATGTACCTCGCTATAAATTTCATCCTTCCGAAGCGATTTCCCTGATTAAGCAATGTGGAGGGTTAGCTATATTGGCCCATCCCGGTTTAATCAAGAAATATGAAACAATAAATGATGTTATTAAAATGGGCATAGATGGTTTAGAAACCTATTATCCTGAACATAGCAAAGAACAGATATTTGAGTTAACCAAATTAGCAGCAGATAATAAATTATTAACTACCGGAGGATCAGACTACCATGGCTTAGACAGCAGCGAAAGCCGCAGCCAACTGGGGTCTGCCGGTATTGATAAAGATATAATGAATCGAATAAGGGAATACTATAGGGAGAATATGAAAAAATAGTAAAATAAAATTGGTTTTCTGCAGGACTTTATCCCCCACTCGTAGAACTTTCTAGTTTATTGTCAAATAGTATGTTATTACGAGGGGTAGGGGTACAATGAAAAGAATTGGGCTAATATGCATGATAGCTATTTTTATATGTATGCTTGCCGGGACAAGTGTCTTGGCAAGTCCAGCCAGTTATGTAGTAAAAGCTGGAGATTGTTTGTGGGCAATATCCAATTCCACGGGGGTCAGTGTTGATACTATAAAACAATTAAATGGGCTTAACTCCAATCTGCTTAAGATAGGTCAGGTACTCATTTTAAGCAGTTATTCAGCTCCGGTTGTGGTAGAACCTATCCCGGTTCCAGTACCAGTTCCAGTTCCAGTAGTGGTACAAGCACCATCAGCCTCATCCACAGGGTCTACCGTATATACCGTATGTTCCGGTGACAGTCTTTGGAGTATTGCCCAAAGATACAGTACCAGCGTAGCTAAAATTAAGGAACTAAATGCTTTAACTAGTGATATGCTGCATATTGGGGATAGATTAATTATTAGTGGTACAGCTGTTGTTAGTACACCTGTCTCCCGATCAGGGGATAATATTAGCAGTCTGAGAGTGGTGGAAAAAGCGGCTCAGTACTTGGGGACGCCGTACAAGTATGGGGGATCAAGTCCATCCGGATTTGACTGTTCCGGATTTACTCAATATATCTTTAGCCAATTCCAGGTTTATTTGTCACGGACAGCTGCCTCCCAATATGGACATGGCATAATCGTAAATAAAGGTGATCTTGTTCCTGGTGATCTTGTATTTTTTAATTGTTCCGGTTCCGGGATTAGTCATGTAGGTATTTATAGTGGGAACGGTAATTTTATTCATTCTAGTTCTCCATCCAGCGGGGGAGTAATATATTCCTCACTAACTAACGGATACTATGCTAATACTTATGTAGGCGCTAAAAGAGTCATAAGATAAAATAAAGCAGGGGGTATATAAGTGGAAAAAAATATACTAGGTTATCCTTGTTGTATAACAGAAACCAGCGAATGGAAGGAACTGGAGCAAAGAGAGAATGATATTGGTCCAGATGACCTTCTGTCAGAGATTATAGAAAAGAAACTATACAGCAACGCAGAAATAATGTGGGTATTAAAGAGAATGGTCTTTTTCTACGGGAAAAAGGATACCCTTTTAAAAATAACCCCCCCTGAGAGACTGTTATTAAATATGAATGATATATTAAGGGCTTTTTATATTCTATTTGATCAGCAGAGCCCAGAGTTGGATGATAATATTCGTAGTTATATTTCTACCCGGTTAACTGATGCGACCTGGGGTATAAGTACCAGAACACGAGAATATTTATATAAAATTAACTAAAACCAGCGAAGTTAGTTGGATAAACTGACCAAAATTATATAATTTGGTCCCATTATTGTTTGAAAATACCGCTGCTAAGCGGTATTTTTTGTTCAATAAGTCGAATTTAAAATGTTTATTTTGATAAAAAGAGGAATTTAAAAATCATTGTCGAAGGATTTTAAGGAAAATATAGTAAAATAGGCATTTATTTTCAATGAATTTATGACAACGTTAGTCAATGCAGTGTATATGAATTTGGAGGTCTAGATGAATAAAGCAGGTCGGGATCAGAAAATCAAATCCATTATAAAATTAGAAGAAAAAATTTGCCGGTGCGAAAGATGTGCATCGTTAATCAAATGTACCAGCAAGCCTTCATTAGGTAAGGGCGACATAGAACCCCAGGTTTTGTTGGTTTTTGAATGTGAAAATAATAACACACGTGATATAGATTGGATTATTGCATTAAGAAATTCAATCAAAAATCTTTTCAACATTGATAGAGTTTACCACACATTTATGGTACGTTGTCAGCCTAAAGCCTGCACACGACCAAGTAATAGCTGCTTCCCTACCAATAAGCTGCTTGATCGCAACAATATTTGTATATTAAACAATAAGTTGTGTGATGGAATTCCGATTAAACCGTTTAATGAAGAGATTATAAACTGCCTTACTTATTTATTGGAGGAGATAGCAGTTTTAAAGCCTGACTATGTTATTTTATTTGGACCCCGGGTTAGTGATTTTGTTCTTAAGTCATACGGTATAATTCATCCAGAGCTAATCGAACCATATTATAAATATGAGTCAATTACGTTTCTAAGTACAGTAGAAGATAAATCATACGAATTAGCGGAACTCGAAAAAATGGCTTTTCAAATAAAGGATAATTAAAGCGATTCAATAAGGAAATAGTTAACAATGAGCAGAGGAGAGGCTTTTAGTCTGTCCTCTGGTCTTTTGTAAGCCTTCTATGAATAAGAATTTCTCAAAGCGTTTTCATGGAGGCGTAAAAATGGCTGAAACTTTATGGTGGAATAAAGATATTGACGATACTCTAGCAGAAATTGACAGTGATTTAAATGAAGGTCTTAATTTAAAGCAAGTCGCCAGTCGTCAGCTTAATTTCAGTAATGTTATGGAAGAAGGACCTTCCATTAAACCGTATCAAATTTTATTAAATCAATTCACAGACACAATGGTATTGGTTTTACTAGGCGCTACCGTTGTGTCAGGTGTTGTTGGAGCCATGGTAGATGCTATCACCATAATGACCATCGTTGTAATAAATGCTGTACTGGGTTTTATACAGGAATATAAGGCTGAACGGTCTTTAGAGGAAATTAAAAAGATGGCGTCTCCTTTTGCTGTAGTGGTTAGAGGCGGCCAGCGCCAAAAAATTGAGGCGGCAGAATTAGTGCCCGGTGATGTGGTATTAGTCGAAGCTGGTGATAAAGTACCTGCAGATATCAGACTCCTGCAATCATTTGGGTTGGAAGTAGATGAGTCTGCCCTCACTGGAGAGTCGGTACCAGTAGAGAAAAATGCTGCGATTATTTCTCCACAAGATTGTCCATTAGCTGAGAGGGGTAATATGGCATTCATGGGTACCGCTATTACCCGGGGAAGAGGTAGGGGAGTAGTTGTTGGAACTGGTATGCAAACCATAATGGGCGAAATTGCCGGCATGATAAGGGTAGCCGAAAAAACCATGACTCCATTACAGCTTAAACTCGATCAGCTTGGTAAAGTTTTGATAGTTATTTGTATAATTGTTTGTGCAATCGTTGCAGTTCTCGGTATAATGCGCGGCGAAAACGCATTGACAATGTTTATGGCAGGGATTAGTCTTGCGGTTGCCGCCATACCTGAGGGTCTTCCTGCGATTGTAACGGTTGTATTGGCTCTGGGAGTACAAAGAATGGCGAAAAGAAATGCCATCGTAAGGAAACTGCCCGCGGTTGAAACGCTTGGTTGTACAACTGTTATATGCTCTGATAAAACCGGTACGTTAACTCGTAATCAAATGACGGTTAAAAAAGTAGCAACTTCGGATAAGATTATAGACGTAGAAGGCGATGGATACCAGCCAAGTGGCAGATTTATTTGTAATGATCAGCATAACCCATTGCAAGACAAAACTGTTAGTTTACTAATGGATATTGCCATAAACTGTAATAATTCCGACTTGAGGAAAGTTAACGGAAGCTATGAAATACAGGGTGATCCAACTGAAGCAGCATTATTAGTTATGGCTTCTAAAGCCGGTGTTGAGAAAAAGAAAAGGCTGATGAGGGAAATTCCGTTTGATTCTGAACGTAAGAAGATGAGCGTTGTAGTTGAAGACAATGGGTCAATCCTGCTTGTCAAAGGTGCGTTAGATGTGGTTATAAATTCGTGCTCTTATGTTATGAAAAATCAGAAAATTACCAGAATTAATAATGAAGATAGACGATATTTCCTGCGGATGCAAGAAGAATGGGCTTCCAGTGCATTACGTATCCTGGGGTTTGCTTGCAGGGACCTGAAAAATACCAAATGGGAGCAGCAGGATGAGAAAAGTTTAGAATCTGATTTGGTTCTGGTAGGTATGTGCGGCATGATCGATCCTCCCCGGCCCGGATCGGCAAAATCAGTCAGGAGATGCCTTAGTGCCGGGATTGTCCCAATTATGATAACGGGTGATCATCCTTTAACCGCGGCTGCTATTGCTAAGGAAATAGGTATAAATAACGGCTCTGCTGTGATTACAGGTAAAGAGATAGACGATTTGTCCGATGAGATGCTTTATTCAAGAGCGATGCGGGAAAGGGTCTTTGCCAGGGTATCACCGCAACATAAAAATCGTATCGTAACAGTCCTTAAAAATAGAAATCAGGTAGTTGCTATGACTGGAGATGGGGTTAACGATGCACCGGCAATTAAAGCTGCTGATATTGGTATAGCAATGGGGATAAGCGGTACCCAGGTAAGTAAAGAAGCTTCATCGATGATACTAACAGATGATGATTTTTCCACTATTGTGCAGGCAGTCTATGAAGGAAGAGCGATATATGACAACATTAGAAAGTTTATCAGATATTTGCTTGGCTGTAATATTGGAGAAGTTCTGGTAATGTTTTTGTCCTCCTTAATAGGCCTTCCTCTGCCAATGCTGCCTATACAACTTCTCTGGGTTAACCTCGTAACGGATGGTCTGCCAGCCATGGCTCTGGGAATTGAACCGCCCGAACCTGGTATCATGAACCGTAAACCACGGCCTAAAAATGAAAGTATATTTGCACATGGTCTGGGCTTTACTATATTCAGCCGGGGAACTTACATTGCAGCAATTTCTATCGCTGCCTTTCTAACCGGATTTATATGGTCCCGGATGAATGGCACAGATGGACTGCCTCTGGCCAGAAGCATGGCCTTTACTACTCTTGTTTTCGCTCAGCTCTTTTATGTTTTCGAGTGTCGTTCCGAGAAATATTCACCGTTTGAACTTGGTTTCTTTAAAAACAAATTTTTGGTTGGGGCAGTTTTATGTTCAGTACTAATGCAGCTCTCAGCTCTTTATATACCCTTTATGCAAGGAGTATTCAAAACCGTAGCCCTATCTTGGTGGCAATGGCTGGTTATTATCGCTCTTTCAGGAATTAAACTAATCTGGCGATTTGTCTTGTATACTTGTAAGGATATTTTTACCTCCAGGTTAGATTACGTTAGATCCAAACCATGATATAACGCGCGATTGAGCATGTTTCCGTTCGTTCCGTTTATACTTCCAAGAGTCATGCAGGCTTGATGTTATTTGGTCAATCTCATATAATTACAATAGATGATGGTATCTCCGTAGTTAATAGCTCCTATCAAAATAAGATGGGAGCTATTTATAAGTTGAGTTAACACCATAATATCGTCAGCTGTAAGTTTCAATAATTACTTATAAATTCAAGGAGGCTTCACAATGACCCTTGGCAACGAAGTCAAAGGACAAGCTTCTATTCTACATAATAATGTAATAGATAGTTTGAAAGATTTACTATTTTCTGAATCGAAAAGCGATAATACCATAGCGTCCAAACGTTCAATAGAAAAAGAGCATAGTAATACCGCAAAAAATATGCTGCAACAATATATTCTACAGAAACAAGCCCTTCTTACTCCTTTTGATCTCCTAAAAACAAAAATCGAATCTTACAATGAGTTCCTAATCAAAGTTGATATAGCCCAAAAAGAAGCTGAAAGTCAACTCGATTATGATTTAATGTTTATTTTATATAATTCTGATCAGTATGCGTATCGACTTAAAAATCAGGCATTGTTACAGATACTGCGTATAGTTGAAAAAGGTTATTCTGATAATTACTATGAGTGTGCAGAAGAGGTTCAATATGTTCTTAAAAACAGTTTGAAACAAAGAACCGCACAGGTTATGGCTCCCTACTCCCGTAGTATGGATGAATATGTTGAAGAGAAATATAATTATGTTCAAGAATGTTATTTAAACCGTATTATAAGTATTATAGAGAACATATATCAACAAACCGCACAGTTATTTGGATTACACTGGGAAGGTGAATTTGAGAAACCTCACTTAACCCAAATTAATGTAAATTATAATAAAGGCAATGAGCCTATTGATTTAGAAACATCATTAGCACCTTTAAATGATCAATTGCCACAATCTATATTAAACCCTTTAGTTTTAAAGGAAATCAAAATGTGTATACCCGTTGAAATAGAAAAGAATTTCGAGGTTTTACACTATTATTACCAGAATTACCTACAGGAAATATCCTGTGAATTGAAGAAGACTATGCGGACAATGTTAGAGGAAGTTAAAAACCATATTCAATTACAGTTGGATATGGCCGTAAAGCAATGGGAAAGGTAATCCTAATATTTTTGAAGTTAAGTTAAATCAAATTGGAACATGATATACACGAATTAGGATATATAGCACATCAAGAATAAACGTTAAATCTCGGTAATATTTAAGAAAGCCCGTTCAATCATCCAACTCTATTTGATGATTAACGCGCTTTCTTTTCGTTTAATATTTCTTGGCAATCAAATAAGATGCAAACAAGAAGTTTTGTGAAGGTTATTATCTCAAGGAACAGCATTATCATAGATCTGCTGTTTCTCTTTTTCATTTAAAAGCTTTTCCGTTACATAGGCTATTAATGCAATTCCAGGAATGTCTATTAGAAAACGCAGGGCCATAAATCTCCAGCCCATTGCAGTGGCCTCAAAGAGAAGCAGGGGTATTTTGGTTGTCGACCAAGCCCCTATAAATATAAGCACATTGGAAAACTTGCAGCCCTTTTTCAGAAGAACCCCAGCCAGCGGAAAGGCTGCATATAGAGGGCCTGCTGCGGCAGATCCCAGGAAGAAAGCCAATACAACCCCTATAAAACCGGATTGCTCTCCCATCAGCTTGATCATGGTTTTTCGCTCTACCCAAACATCCAACAGTCCTATAAGTATAAATATGGGGGGAAGTACTGAGAGCATTTCCCATGTACTGTCCCATGTTATTTTTATGGACTTAACCCCAATTGAGGGATATATTGCAACAATACCTATGTCGATAAGCGCCAGTAAAATAACGAATTTATATCGTCTAATGATCATTTTCATAATGTTAATCCTATGACGATTGCCACAACGAATGAAAATACATATGCCAGAGCATTTCTTAAGATGGCAGCCTTATTGCCGAAGTATTTGATCTCCACGGGTATTGTAACAATTCCAACCATCATCAAGGTTGAAATAAATACTGCCAATTGCGTTAGGCCTGCTCCGCTTTTCAGGAGCGCGGCAGCCAGTGGAAAAGCCACAAAACCAGGTATCAAGGTGATGGAACCGATCAAGGAAGCCAAGACTATACCCAGCCACCCTGATTGCCCGCCTATAAGTGTTGATATCATCTCGGGATTCGACAGCGCAAGCGTTATGCCGATTATAATCAAAATTGAGAGGAACTGAGGAAGTATATTTTCAAAGGACTTCCAGGCTTTTTGCAGGGCATTTTTAGTCTTGGGTTTATCTTTTGAAAATGAGAGGATTAGAAGTCCTAGGGCAAGAACATAAAAAGCAACTGTAAACAAGCTTATCCCACCTAATTACATTTATTTGGCCGTAATTTGCCGCCATCTGATATCAATCGGATTAATTTCTCATTCTTTTCTATCATATTATTCCATTTGGCAAGGGTGTCAATACGAAGTAATGATTTTTGTAATAATAGCTGCCAGCGAAAGTTATACTAATTAACAAAGTAATTGTAAAAATAATAATATAAGCATATAATTATTTAAGGTAATCATAAACTATTATAAGAAAGAAGATGATATTAATGCTGCATTGGATTGCGGATCTGGTCTCTTATCAATGGCTTAATTTGGCAAACGGAAGCCATTTGGCTGACGCAGTTAATTTTTTTATCTATGACACCTTAAAGATATTTTTCATGCTGTCCATAATTATTTTTGTTGTAGCGATTATTCGCAGCTTCTTTCCTCCAGAGAAGACTCGCAAGATATTAAGCTATAATAGACAGTACGCTGGAAATATTGTGGCAGCTCTATTGGGCATTGTAACTCCGTTTTGTTCCTGTTCGGCGGTTCCGGTCTTTATTGGTTTTGTGGAAGCGGGTGTTCCCCTTGGGGTTACATTTTCATTTTTGATTTCATCGCCAATGGTTAACGAAGTTGCCTTGATTTTGCTCTGGGGGATGTTTGGTCCTGGCATCGCTCTAATCTATATTGCTACCGGTTTAACCGTGGCGATTATCTCAGGAATGATTATCGGGAAACTCAATCTAGAAAAATATGTGGAAGGTTATGTTTACGAAATTGCAAGATCTGTTGGAGGCATAGAAATGGTCGCTGCGGAACAAAACTTGAACGATCGCCTCCTGTATGCGCGCGATTATGTTATAGACATCCTTAAAAAAGTTTGGCCTTATGTTCTGGTTGGAATCGGCCTGGGCGCATGGATTCATGGCTATGTTCCGACTGATTTCCTAGCTGAATATGCTGGGAAAGATAATATATTCGCAGTTCCAATAGCTGTATTGATGGGAGTTCCCCTATATTCTAATGCAGCCGGAGTGATCCCTCTGGTGGCAGCACTGCAGGAAAAAGGTATGGCCATGGGTACGGTGCTAGCTTTCATGATGGCCGTTACCGCCCTATCTCTTCCAGAAATGATTATTCTGCGTAATGTATTAAAACCCAGATTGATAGGTATATTTATTGGTATTGTTGCAACGTCCATTATCATCGTAGGTTATCTATTTAATGCCCTGCTCCCGGTATAAGTAAAGGTTAATAATCTGGAAGTTCATTAATTAATAAGCGATTTCAATAGAATCCTTTATGTATTTAGATAGGGGCTGAAAGCATGTTTGAAACCACTTTCAAGGCTTTAGGAGAGCCAACTCGGTTAAAGATTGTTAAGTTATTGGCAGCTAAGGAGTTATGTGTTTGTGATCTTGAAGAGATCATGCAGATCAGCCAGCCTCGGATATCTCAGCACCTAAAGGTTTTGAAATATGCGGGCTTGGTTAACGAACGTAAGGAAGGGCAGCGCAGTATTTGCAGTTTAAATAGAGCATTGTTAAATGATACGATGAGCGAATTTATGGAATATATTATAAAACCGATCGAAGATATTCCTGAACTATCTGAGGAGTATTCCCGTCTGCCTAAGGTTGATGGGGAAGCCTGTATGAGAAAGATGTGTAAGACAGATATATAGATATCTTTTTAACAAGCTTTTTTATAAGGCTGGTCATAGAATTATTTTTAGGAGGTATTTATCATGAAGATTGAAGTTCTGGGGACAGGATGTGCTAAATGTAAACAGTTGGAAAAAGACGTGTATAACGCACTGGCAGAATTGAATATTGCTGCAGATGTATCCAAGGTGCAAGATATTCAAAAAATCATGAGTTATAAAATAATGTCGACACCGGCTCTGGTTGTGGACGGTGAAGTCAAAGTTTCGGGCAGATTGCCTCGCAAAGAGGAACTGCACAGCTATTTGAAAGATGCACAAAAATAATCAGCAGGAAGAAAACACTTTGAGGGTTGTGGAAAAGCTCAGTGGTGGGTTTATTATTGAGGCTGAACTGGAGATGTGTTTTATAAGGAGGATCTTAAATACGAGCCAGGATGACGACCTATGATTAATTATAAGCTTTGCAGCAGCTTTGGAATATGTTGTGAGCATTTCCCATGGCGTATATGAATTAAATGGGGAGGATGGGCTTGTAGTCGTACAACCGAAATCGCATCGTGGATTTCATGGCTGAGAGAATAAGTGTCTTACAAGGCCATCCGTTACTATAGAGGCCTACCTGGAAATAAAACCGGGCTAATTTGCTCCTACATGGTTGGCAGTTTTAATAGGCGGCAATTCTCCTGCACGGTACTGCTTTAGAACATCTTTTATTTCCAGGTCTTCTGCTGAGCCATATATCTTGCCACCGGCTCTATTAAAAATAGCAAATGCCTTAGGGCCAATACGATTGCAAATCAATATGCCCACTCCTCGACGGAGCAGTTCTAGAACTGCTCCGGTTCCGGCTCCCTGGTTTAACTCTGGACCATTATTTCTTATCACTTCAAATTTGCCTTGCTCTTCATTCCAGATTATAAAATAAGCGCAGCGCCCGAAACGGCCGTCCACCAAAGCCGACGGTGAGTCACCGCTAGCACAAATGGCAATTTTTGTACCAGATATCTTTGTTCCTACATTGCATTGCCCCTCTCCAGTACTATCTTCCCAGTATGGGCAATGCTCAGTTCTCTTTTTTAAAAGTTCTTCTTTCCTGCAATGCCCTTGTCCCAGGCAGTAATCTCCTCCTTGAATGCGAATAGTTTTGCCCTCAATCAAAGCTCCGGCAATTTTTTCTCGGCCCTCGATCAGAATACGTTGCAAGGTAGGCCGTGATATTCCCATTCGTTCAGCGCATTCCTCCTGCTCTAAGCCCAGAAGATCTTTAAGGCGAATAGCTTCCAGTTCTTCAACTTTAACTACGATTTCTTGCAGGCAGGAGCGTGGTATTCCCACCGGTTTAAATACATTAACCTTAGGAATGGATTCCACCCGCCGGCATTTTGGTTCCCTAGCCATGTTTTCCCTCCTAGCAGTATCAATACACTGATGTAGCAGCAGAATCTTGAAAGAATAATAAGAAAGCTTCTTACTACAGATTTAATTTTCTTTTGGCTTCATAATTATTTTTTCCACGATTCCGGCTAACTCCGGTGAATAATATTCCTCTACTTGACCGTGATCAACCAAATCATTTAAACGGACATCCCAGGGTAACCTGCCTAGGAAATTGATTTCCATCTTTTTAGCTTCAGCTTCACCTTGGCTCTCACCAAATATTTTAAGTGCTTCACCACAATGAGGGCAAATAAGCTCGCTCATATTTTCTATCAAACCTAAAATGGGTATCTTCATTTGGTTTGCCATTTTGACTGCCTTCTTTACTATCATATAGGCCAGGTCCTGCGGGGAGGAAACAATTACCAGTCCGTCAACCGGTAAGGACTGAAGGACGGTCAAGGGTACATCACCCGTTCCAGGAGGAAGGTCTACTACCAGGTAATCCAGGTCTTGCCAGTCACTTTCTTCCCAAAACTGCTTTACTGCTCCCGCCAGTAACGGACCTCTCCAAACTACCGGGTCGTCTTCTTCCTTAAGCATGAAATTAGTGGAGATCATCTTAATTCCGCTTCTGGTTTGTATAGGGGTAATTCCAAACATACTTCCATTTAAACCCTGGCCTTTAAGTCCAAAAGCCCTGGGCTGACTAGGACCAGTAATATCAGCGTCCAATATTCCAACCTTGAAGCCAGATTTAACTAGAGCACTGGCAATCAAAGCCGTTACTGTGGATTTGCCGACTCCACCTTTTCCACTCATAACAGCTATTACTCTATCAATACTATTGAGAGAGCCCACCAGGGTCTGTTCGGCCTCGGATTCAGGTAACCTTATTTCAATACCATTATTATTAGCCATAAAATTTCCCCTTTTCTAATTAATGAGAATTCAAATATCTAGACCTGGTAATGATTCACCTCTAAAAAACTGCATTTATTGGTTTTTGAATAGATGATAGTGAACATATGCTCATAAAATAAATCTATATTAATTATTAACATATGTCAAATATAGTTTTATTGCTTTGATGGAAATAGTAAATAGATGTCATTATGGGTTGTTGGTACTGATGTAGAACTATAAATATTGTCTAATCATAATTGACATATGCCCATATAAAACAATATAATGCTAATTGACATATGCACATAACCTGATGATTATTTAGTAATTTGGGAAATGATAATAACTGAATGGAGTGTGAGATTAATGAAAATAGCAATTCCTAAAGACGGAGAAATGTTGAATCAACATTTTGGTCAAAGTAAAAGTTTTCTAATTGTATCTGTAGATAAACAGCAGATTGTTGAAAGGAAAGAGATAAGCAGCGATTCTTTGCAGCATAATCATGCTGGTTTATCCGGTTTGTTTTTAACGGAAGGGGTATCCCTGGTTATTACTGGCGGCATAGGTAAACCTGCGTTGGATGCGCTCAAAGAGAAAGGGCTCGAGGTTATAAAGGGAGCATTCGGTACATGTGAAGAAGTCCTGGAAAAGTACCTGGCTGGTAATCTTGATGACCGAAATGTTACCTGTAATCATCATGGTGAACATCATCATCAGTAAGTAAAGGCTGCCCGGGGTTGTCAGCTACCACAACTTAACAGTTTATGTAAGCTATTATGATGTATCTCCGGAATCTACTAATAATACGAAGAGTTTTGTTAAAGCCCTGTATTTATCACGTTGGATAGATACAGGGCTTTAACGTATTAGATTTATAGATCGTATTCTGTAAATGATATTTCTATAACCAACCATACAGTTTATTTTGTATACCTGTAAGAGCTTTTTGTTTCCCGGTTTGATTATGTTAGAATATGATAGGAAATTAGTAAGACATGGACATATTAACAAAGCTTTACGTCAGGGGGAAAACAGATGGATTTTG
>Ga0209639_1001444_pt1 | contig 23546 bp, 17 predicted proteins | sample EPASupsiteHSE605_FD_187268 | JGI IMG/M metagenome (GOLD analysis project Ga0209639, IMG submission 187268) | Bioremediated contaminated groundwater from EPA Superfund site, New Mexico - Sample HSE6-05 (SPAdes) (version 2) | ecosystem: Environmental > Aquatic > Deep subsurface > Groundwater >...
GATCCTTTCGCAATAAACTTCGTATAGTATATCGCTAATGATCATTAAAACAAAAAATTCTATCACTATTGACAATAATGGTGAATACTATGATGGTCTGTCCAATTAACCTTGTAGAAAAGCATTATTTTTTTTATTGGATATTTAACAAGATAAGTTTCGCTTTTATCATACAAATCGATCGATTTTCAACTGACAGGCAATTAATGACCTAATTAATGACAATTTTTTTTTAAAATTTTCTCACAAAATAGATTCGCCATTAATTATTATGGCTGACGAGATACAGACACTTGTTATTGATAATGGTTCTGATATGTGCAAAGCTGGTTTCTCTGGTGATGAAACCCCAAGATCAGTTTTCCCTTCCGTTGTTGGTCGTCCAAAGTATAAGCACCAATTATATAAATATCTGGAAAAGAATTTTTTTGTTGGTGATGAAGCTTGCGCAAAGGCTGGTGTTTTAATCCTCAAATACCCAATCGAACACGGTATTGTTAGTAATTGGGATGACATGGAAAAGATCTGGCACCACACTTTCTACAACGAACTTTGAATTGACCCAACAGAGCACCCAGTACTTCTTACAGAAGCTCCCCTTAACCCAAAGCGGAACCGTGAGAAGATGATTGAAATCATGTTCGACACCTTCAACGTGCCATCTTTTTATTTGGCGAATTCTGGAGTTCTGTCCCTGTATTCTTCTGGGCGTACAACAGGTATTGTTGTTGATTCTGGTGATGCTGTTACTACCACAGTTCCTGTCTTTGAAGGAATTCCATTATCTCATGCCACCAAACGTGCTGAATTTGGGGGTCGTGATATTACAAAACAACTCGAAATATTTCTTAGAGAGAGGGGATATAGTTTTACTACCACAGCAGAATTGGAAATCATTCCGGAAATCAAAGAGAAACATTGTTATGTTGCTTTAGATTTCGACAAAGAAATGCAAATGGCTTCTAAATCATCAGAAATAGAGAGAATCTACACACTTCCAGATGGCCACACAATCACAATCGGCGATGAACGGTTCCGATGTCCAGAATTACTATTCCAACCATCTTTATTTGGAAAATCGTATCAAGGCATCCACCAACAGGTTTTCAAAGCCATTTCGAAGTGTGATAAAGATCTCCATGAGGATCTATATGCCAACATTGTTCTCTCAGGTGGGAACACCATGTTTGAAGGAATTGCAGATCGTCTTAAGAAGGAAATTTCAGATCTTGCTCCCAATATAAAGACAGTCAAAGTTGTTGCTTATGAAGAACTTAAGTATGGAGCATGGTTTGGTGGTTCAATTCTTTCTTCCCTTCCCATATTCCCCCAAATAGTTATCACAAAAGAAGAATATGACGAGGTTGGTCCACGAATTGTCCACTACAAATTTTTTTAAATTGATCTTTTCCCATTAGTATTGTTTTATTTATCATATTATGTTTAATAGAATTAAAATACTCGACTGAATATCCATTTAAACAACATTTGTCAATGATATGTGTGAAACCAAAGAGAGATACCATGCTTACTATATACTATTCGAAATTAGATACAACACCCATCATCATTGTTCTCTATTACACTGAATAAACTATTCCAACCTGATCAAAAGTTGTTACTTTATCAATTCATGATCTTGGAATATATAAAAGTATATTATCATTTGATTGTTCGTTGAAGTGAAAACACCAAATATTATGGTTTTTCTGTTCCTTATCACACAGAATTAACAGAAATTGCTCAAATTGTATTGAAAATATATTCTTCTTCTCCAGAAGAGTGATATAATATGGATTCTACCTTTCCATCTTCAGACAAATGATAATCAGAAAGAAATATTCAAACAAAAAGAATATCTGAATCACATAGACAAGAACAATAATTCCAAAAATTTTGGTGCTTTATTCTGAGAGACAATTTGAGTGAAAAATAGTCAGATAAATAATGTCCAAAGTGCTACCAACACTCGTTATTGAAACTGGTTCTTGTATGACGAAAGCTGGTTTCTCTGGTGATGAGGCCCCAACATCAGTTTTCCCTACTGTTATTGGTCGTCCAAAGTATAAGCAACAACTTCTTGGTGGCACCCGAAGTGATTATAACGTTGGTGATGAAGACCTCGCAAGGGTACGAGGAATAAATCTAGAATATCCAATTAAACATGGTATTGTTAAAAATTGGGATGATATGGTTAAGATATGGCACCACACATTCTACAAAGAACTTCGTGTTGACCCAACAGAGCACTCAGTGGTTATAACAGGAAGTCCCTTTGACCCAATGAGGAACCGTGAGAAGATGGGGGAAATCATGTTCGACACCTTCAACGTGCCATCTTTATATTTAGCAAATACTGCAGTTCTATCCCTTTATTCCACTGGCAGAACAACAGGTATTGTTGTTGATTCTGGTGATGGTGCCACATTCACCATTCCCATCTATGAAAGCATTTCTTTGCCTCATGGCATAGAACGAATTGACAATGGGGGCCGTGAGCTTACCCAATATCTAAAAAGATTACTCCGAGAAAGGGGATATAGATTCACAACCCAATCAGAAAAAAAAATTGTTCGCAATATCAAAGAAAGGTTATGTTATGTTGCCTATGATTTTGACAAAGAAATGCTTATGGCTTCAGAATCCACAGAAATCGAGAGAGAATATACTCTTCCAGATGGAAACATTATCACTATTGGCAATGAACGCTTCCGATGCCCCGAATTGCTTTTCAAACCATCTTTAAATCACAAATCTGTACCAAGTATCCATGAAGTCCTTTATAAATCCATTTCGAAGTGCGATATTGATATCCGTAAGGATCTTTATGCTAACATTGTTCTTTCTGGTGGTACTACCATGTTTGAAGGATTTGCTGATCGTCTTAAGAAGGAAGTTACAGAGCTTGCTCCCAAGACAATGACTGTCAAGGTTGTTGCTCCAGAAGAGCCTAAGAACGCCGTTTGGGTTGGTGGTTCCATCCTTTCTTGCCTTTACATATTCCCACAAATGGTTATCACTAAAGGCGAGTATGACGAGGTTGGTCCACGTATTGTCCACCATAGATGCTTCTGATAGTAGTAATGATAACAAAAAGCCAAAATAACTGGTTTTAAGGGTATTAACCTTTCTAACATAATATGGGTGAATGATTGAAGAAATCCTCATGTGCATTGATGTTAATACATCAGAATACACAGTAAAACTCTTTGTTAAAATATTCAAACCAAAGATAAACTAAAAATAGCCGACTTAAAACTATTTTATTAATACTAATGTTTTTTAAGTATTGCATATTTAATTACCTGAAGGTTTTTGATAATGCTTGTGGGATTATTCCAAGACTAGGGTAAAAACAGCCACTTTTTATAATAAATATAGTCAAATAATAATGTGGGACGAGATACAGACACTTGTTATTGATAATGGTTCTGGTATATGCAAAGCTGGTTTCTCTGGTGATGAAGCCCCAAGATCAGTTTTCCCCTCCGTTGTTGGTCGTCCAAAGTATAAGCAACAACTTCTTGGTGGCACCCAAAAGGATGTTTTCGTTGGTGATGAAGCTTGCGCTAAGGCTGGTGTTTTGCATCTAGAATATCCAATTAAACATGGTATTGTTAACAACTGGGATGACATGAAAAAGATCTGGCACCGCACTTTCTACAACGAACTTCGTGTTGACCCAACAGAGCACCCAGTACTTCTTACAGAAGCTCCCCTTAACCCAAAGCGGAACCGTGAGAAGATGATTGAAATCATGTTCGACACCTTCAACGTCCCATCATTTTATGTGGGGATTACTGGAGTTCTATCCCTTTATGCCACTGGCCGTACAACAGGTATTGTTGTTGATTCTGGTGATGGTGTTACAATCACAGTTCCGATCTATGAAGGTTTTTTGCAACCTGAAGGAATCAAACGTACAGATATTGGGGGTCGTGATCTTACAAAACGACTCAAAAAACTTCTTCGAGAGAGGGGATATAGTTTTACAACCACAGCAGAATTGGAAATCATTCGGGACATCAAAGAGCGGCTCTGTTATGTTGCTTTAGATTTCGACAAAGAAATGCAAATGGCTTCTGAAACCTCAGAAATTGAGAGAACCTACACACTTCCAAATGGAAAAACAATCACAATTGGTAATGAACGCTTCCATTGCCCCGAGTTACTATTCCAACCAGTTCTAAATGACTTAGAAATCAAAGGTATTCATCAACAAGTTTTCAAATCCATTTCAAAGTGCGATATTGATATCCGTGAGGATCTTTATGCTAACATTGTTCTTTCTGGTGGTACTACCATGTACGAAGGTCTTGCTGATCGTCTTAAGAAGGAAGTTACTGAACTTGCTTCCAAATTATTGACTGTCAAGGTTGTTGCTCCAGAAGAGCGTAAGTACGCCGTTTGGGTTGGTGGTTCCATCCTTTCTTCCCTTCCCACATTCCCACAAATGGTTATCAATAAGGAAGAATACGACGAGACCGGCCCACAAATTGTCCACCGCAAGTGCTTCTAAATGCATAAATGAACAAGCATTTTAACATAGATCCAAAATTCATCATCATGAATCCCAAAACCCCACTAAATATTTTTCTCTTCAGGCAATGGAAAAATCCTTTTTATTTATTCCTTAAGATGATTTATAATAAATACCAATACAACAGCACTCAAGGCTTTCTTCAATCACAACCTGAGTCACTTTTGAGTATTTTTCAGAAATAATAGTCAGAAGAATAATGTATGACGAGATAATAGCTATTGTAATAGATAACGGCTCTGGATCGATCAAAGCTGGGTTCTCTGGTGATGAATCCCCCAAAATGATAATCCCTTCCATTGTTGGTTGTCTAAAAGACAGAGTTTGTCAAATGCATAAAGACAATGAAAAGGATGTTTTTATTGGGGATGAAGCATGCTCTAAGGCCGGTATTTTGCATCTAGAATATCCAATTAAACATGGTATTGTTAACAACTGGGATGACATGGAAAAGATCTGGCACCACACTTACAACAACGAACTTCGTGTCGACCCAGAGGAACGCCCAGTACTTCTTACAGAAGCTCCCCTTAACCCAAAGAAGAACCGTGAGAGGATGATTGAAATCATGTTTGACACGTTCAATGTCCCATCATTTTATGTGGGGATTACTGGAGTTCTATCCCTTTATTCCTCTGGCCGTACAACAGGTATTGCTGTTGATTCTGGTGATGGTGTTACAATCACAGTTCCCATCTATGAAGGCTACTGTTTAACAAAAGGAATCAAACGTACAGATATTGGGGGTCGTGATCTTACAAAACGACTCAAAAAACTTCTTCGAGAGAGGGGATATAGTTTTACAACCACAGCAGAATTGGAAATCATCCGGGACATCAAAGAGAAACACTGTTATGTTGCTTTAGATTTCGACAAAGAAATGCAAACGGCTTCTGAATCATCAGAAATCGAGAGAAACTACACACTTCCAGACCGCCAGACAATCACAATTGGTAATGAACGCTTCCATTGCCCCGAGTTACTATTCCAACCAGTTCTAAATGACTTAGAAATCAAAGGTATTCATCAACAAGTTTTCAAATCCATTTCAAAGTGCGATATTGATACTCAAAAGGATCTTTTTGCTAACATTGTTCTCTCAGGTGGAAATACCATGTTTGAAGGATTTGCTGATCGTCTTAAGAAGGAAGTTACTGAGCTTGCTTCCAAATTATTGACTGTCAAGGTTGTTGCTCCAGAAGAGCGTAAGTACGCCGTTTGGGTTGGTGGTTCCATCCTTTCCTCCATTGCCATATTCCCACAAATGGTTATCACTAAGGAAGAATACGACGAGGCCGGCCCACAAATTGTCCACCGCAAGTGCTTCTAAATGCTCAATGGACAAGAAGAAATCTTCAAGTTCATTGATATCTTTTGTGGATAATAATCATCGATAAATATTGCATTCTCCATCCTTGCATTAGAAAACGAATGATACCAAAAGAGGGAGATGGACAGGCATTCATCATCTATTAAAAAAAAACAAAGTTTAATATGAAAGAATTCTTGATTCTATCAGACCCTTTGTGTTTTGGCTCGGTGCAGCATTAAAAGAGTTTTTCCTTTGACGAAAGCTACTACCATGATTTGGAATCGGTAGTTTGTGATCAAGAGAAGATTTTATTTTTTTCCCACTAAAAGACTTGATGATGGCGAGGGATTTTATCTTCTTATCTGGAGTCAACTCTGGGATCTTAGGAAGATTAGAAATAGATGATAGCATTCTGTTGATACAGCATCTATATGATATTTTTTGCAGTGTTTCCATTTGTGAAAATGATAGTTGACAATCAATCAGTTTGCAATGCATCTCATCAAAATTAGCATTCTTTTGAGCCTCAACAGTGTTGATAATAGTTGTAAGATCTTGCTTATGCTTTTCATAAAGATTCCCTTCTGCAACCCATGGGTGTATTGCGATTTGTTCCAAAGATATTCTCTCTAAAGGATCTTTTTTAAGCATGTTTTGTAACAGATTCACCAAATTCAGGTTAATTGATTTTGATATTCTATTTTGGGAAACAATTGTTTTCAAATCAAAAATTGGATCTGTTTCCACTATTTTTTCAGCTAAAGAACTGGCATTCGAGTCATAAAATGGATATTTCCCATAAACCATGAGGTAAAGAACTACGCCAGCACTCCAAATATCGCATTTATCATCATAAGAAATCCCTTTCAGCATTTCTGGCGAAGCATAAAGGGTTGAACCGCATGCGGTGGAATATAATGCGCAATCGTTTTGGTTCGAATTTCCTAACCCAAAATCGATCAATCTAATATTATTATCAGAATCTATCATAATATTTTCCGCTTTTATATCTCTGTGGACCATATGCTTTTCTTTGTGAAGATACTCCAAAATCATCACTATTTGAACAAAGTAGTGCCTTACAACATCATCAGGAATCAAGGCATTCGCAGAAATTAGGTCTAGAAGGCTCCCCCCTTCAAGAAATTCCATAATAAAATAGTGATGTGTTTTTTCCTCTATATATTCATACAAAGGGCATATATATGGATGGTTCAGAGATTTCAAAAGCTGAAATTCCCGAATGATTCTCTTTTCGTCCATCGCTCCCTTCGGAATTATTTTGGCTGCCGCATTATTCATAAATATCTTAGAAGTCGCACGCCTAACAATAGAAAAAGCCCCCTCCCCAATGGTTTCGTGAAGGGAAAAAAGTCCAATCTCTTTGACTTTGCTCATTACACACTCAAAATATGATGATTTTAATTGAATTAGATATTCACCATTTCAATGAAATACCGTTGCAGTGTCAAATTATAATAAATTCTGATATTTTTATATAATACTTTCAATGCCCTTAATCAAAAAGCCGTTCGCCTGACAAAGTAACAGTTTCAGGGGGCCTACTTTTACATTTTACAAGAGCACTTTTTCTCTTTTCCTGATTCAAGTAGGGGGCAACAGTTACCATTCGGTTAACCTGATGCTTGTGTTCTATTTCATGGGCAATAAAATCTGCACGGCTTAGTGTGGGTGCTTGATATATCATTGCCTTGAACATCTTGTTGTTCTCGTAGGCAATTTTCTCAGATTCTACTTTAAATGATCGTTCTCGCAAAGAAACACGCTTTGGAAGCTCTGATGAAGGCTGATTAACTACCTCGGCTTTCTTGGTTTTAATCTTTGCCAATGCTTCGAGATGGAGTTTGTATTGGCGGGTCCGTTCCGCCATTGTGCAGATCTTGTTGACTTCTGGAATTGCTCTATGCATTAAATGAAAAAAACGTATATGTCACTTTTACCAAATGAGATTTGGGGAGTCTTTTGTGTCATCAACTTCTCAGCAGCAAATGGAGCCCATTTCTCAAATAATAAATTCGATATCAAATCCGAAGGAGACCGTGAAAAAACTCCGCCATTCGTTAAAAAATCTATGCTTTCAGTTTCCTTCGCATTCAGTTTATTCTAATCTATTGACTATAATGAAGAGAGAAATTGGTGATCCCACAAAATGTTTTAAACTGACTTGTTACCACTTGATGAACCATTCTTATTTAGCCAATCCTTCAGCTTCACTGGATGATTTATTAACAAAGATGGCGGAAAAGCTTTCTATCATAGATGTCGACGAGAATTCTGTAATGATATATAGAGTTTTTTATAAACTGATTTATCATGTTCCAAGTTACATTCACCGTCTTGTTGACACAATTATTCGGATTTTATCCATCAACCCTGATGATTTGAAGAAACCTGTTAAAAAAGGATTTTTTGGAAAAGAAACAGTTAACTACAAGCTATATCTAGTTAGAGAGGTACTTTTTAGCTTGGTTGATCTTCCAGATTTTCAAAACACCGCAAATATGATAATAGGAAACAGCGATTTCGAAACAAAATTATTTAATTTATATGGATTTAATTATTTAGAGGATAAAGTATTGTTATTAGCATTTTTCGGGAGAATTAACAATCTTCCCGCATCATACCTCAAGATCGAAGATGAGAGTTATTACGATCATATACAATGCATTAAATACTACTTAAAGAAACATGAGAAGTTCTTTCAAATTATAATTGATAAATCAAAGAAAGATCAGGCATCTTATAATGTATTTTGCAAGCAATATATAATGAATGGACATAAAAACAGTAGGGCATTAGTTGACACCTTTAATTTTAATGGAGATTTATCCTTCACAACATTGATTCCCGTTTTTTCTTTATTGAAAAGCGATTTATCATATTGTATTCCTCAAAGTTTGTCCAAAAAATTGTTTTTAGCTTTCAACGAAACAAATGTTACTTTATCAATATTTGCATTTTCTATTCTATGCCAGTTTCTAACAGAAAAGGAATGGATTATCCAGTGCTATAGGAGTTTATTAACTAGGATTTCTCATGAAACTATGAAAGGTTTGATGAGAACCATTTTTCAGTCCTGGGATTTAATGATTCAAAGAGGGGGTATCTTCCTTGAACAAGCCATCGAACTTATTCGGATTACATTTGAAGAGTTTCCAAAAGGATTACCAATCAAGTATTTAGAAGAATTTCTTCTCTTCGAAACTATTAAAAAACATGCAGATAAGATTGTTGCTATATTCACAAATTCTATTCGAAGCCTCCCCCAAGACGAAGGTTTTGTCCTTATTTTGATTTCTGCTAAGAGATTGTTTAGTCTAGTTTCAGAATCAACTGTATCACAGTTTAAAGCCTCATGCAAAAACTACTTGGAAAGAGCAGATCCAGCAATGCTTACTATATACGAAACAGTAATGGAATAAACTTTTATTTTGGCTTCTTTGTAGGATCAAGTTGGAAGTAAGATGTTATTTTGTTTGCTTGAATGGGTTTAGGGCTTTTAGGCTTTGGGATTGAATCCTCAATCATAGTGTGAGATGATAATGATCTTGGGGGCTCTTTCTTTGGAAAGTATGGCGATACTGTTGGCGTTGATGGATTTCCTAAAACAGATTCAAATGTCCTTGGATCAATAATCCCTTTCACAATTCCATTTAAGATGTCTGGAGCAATCTCAGGTCCAAGATAAAACGGGGCAAGAGGAGTACTTATCGGTGTTACAAATGTTAACTCATCAAGTCTGGGATCGAAAACTCTTTGTGATTGAAAAGTAAGAAAAGCTCTCTTAAACTGATCTTTCCAATCATTGGGTACTTGAAATCTGGGCTGGTTAGCAAGGTGAGAAAGAATATCATCAATCCCTTGGAACATTTTTATCATCTTAAGTGCAGTTTTAATACCCATTTGGGAGATATGCTCAACATAATCGCATCCAGATAAGATGCACATTGTAATAAACTGCTCAGCTGTCAATTCTAAGTGATTAAGTACATCTTGAAACTCTATTGATGAGACATTGTTAGTACTATCATCATATTTATACAATACTAATGGCGTTTGATATACAAGGAGATCACTATCTTCCGTCAATACACAATCTATGTACCCTGTTCGACACAAATATGCCAATTGAGCATCAGCTTCATATGGGGCAACATAATACTCTATGTTTGCCTTTTGTAATTCCCTAATCCAAGTATAAACAATTCTAGAATTGATTTCTACAGACTTTTGGAAATAGGAATATGATTCAGCAGACATCCCTTGAGATTCAAGAGCCATTGCTTTTTCTAAAGCAGCAGTTCTCTCACTTTTTCGTTGATCATTGGTAATTTTCTTAGATGGAAGAGGTGATCCATCGAAAATAACAACAGGTATTATCTCATGTTTAACAAATGTCTCTATTCTCCCCATTAAATAAGGAAGAAGTATTTCATAAGATTGGTGTTTCATTACTTCTTTCGCATAACGACAAGCAATCCTATGGAGCCAAACATATCCATCAACTCCAATGCGTTTTAATCGGAATTCGGATAGGTGTCTTGTCTTAGTAACAGGAGAAAGCAATGGTAGAAGCCCGTTAATCCCCATTTTTATGTGTCAGAACAGGAACTGTATGGCTGAGTGGCTCTTGAGGGGCTGTTTTGGGAATTCCTGACGGAAAAATGGATGAACAAGGAGTTCAGCTGCAGAAGGGCGTTCTTCTGTAGGTTTAAGACACATGATTATCAAGTCTCTGGCAAGAGGATCGGTGATTGTCTCGATTGCATTGGGCAAGGAAAATGTTACAATTTTCTTGTACAAATCATATGGCGATTTGCATTCAGAGTAGACTTCAATCGAGGATAGTGCAGAGCATATCGCAATTCCTAGGGACCATATATCAGATTTGACTGTTTTGATGTTAGAAAATGACTCAGGCGCCATCCAGGGTCGGATTAGAACAGAATTTGATCTCTCCCCAGGTCTAAATGGAGACATCCTTGGGGGAACTATCTTCACATTCATTGTTGATGGATTAACATATATCGTATATAAGTTAATAAGATTATGCACAACAGGGGGGTGCTGACAATGGAGGTAATTAAGAGCTTGAAGAACTCCCAACGCCCACCTTGCGACAGACTTCGAGCTACATGTTGTTATTCCCATTTCTTTTCGGTTTCCAATAGATGTGTTTCCTACAGTTTCAGTGATGTAGATAAGTTGGTTTGATTCCTCATTAATCCACCATTTTAACACAGACAAAATATTAGAGCACGAAAAAGTCTGAGCTTTCTTCACATTTTTTGATAGATTTGCAATTTCTTCTGGTGAAAATGATGATAATGAGATTTCATGCCAAGAAACTTCAATACCAGTCTCGGTATCATAACCATGAAAACAACTAATTAATTTATGCGCATTTAACAAAGTAGGATTTTTCAGAAATCTCCCTGTAGGATCAGATATTGTTGTATTGTTGCTCATATCTCAGAATGATCGTTTCGACAAAAGGTTCAGCCTAGACCTAAATATCGATTGGAACATTGCTCTAATAGAGAGTTCAATCTCATGAGGAAGCCTTTTCAGTTTTATCATAGAGCTATTGTAAACAGAGAGAGTTTTCATGAAATACTCCATTGTTTGATCAACATTAGCACCCAGATAGGTGAGAAACTCTGTTACTTGTTGATCCACATTCAACTGGGCTTCATTTGAAATAGATCTAACCAAATAAAGATACTCAAAACATGCTTTTGAAATCTGGTTTCCAGATATTGTACATGGATCATATTCTGGCGACCAGATAAACGAAAAGACAAGCTTTGTTAAATCATTTATCACAAGTTCTGGAAAATACTTCCCAATAGCTGTTGATATTTTCATCAAAGAAATCATTATTTGATAATCACAATATCTTAATATGAGTTCATTTTTAACAAACTCAAATAGTTGTTCTTGTGTTTCCTGAGAAAAATCTCCATAGTTTGAACACACAAACACTTCAAACTGGAAAAACATTTCTAAATACTGATTCCGAATTTCAAAGTGCCAAGGATTGACAGCTTCAGATTGAACTAAATTCACAACAGAAGGGATAATACAAGATCCAATATTTGCCAAAATTGCACTATTAACTTTGCCAGATTTTTGGGTTTCGATATTAAAAACTTTGCATGTTGCATAAATGCTTCTCAATCCATTGATATTCTTTGCATTTTCAAATAATAAATTCAGAATGTTTTTTGGCTGTAGTTTATAATTTGCTAAGATATAATAGGACAAAAGATCATCTTCAAGAGAAAAAAATTTTTGGACAAGGGAGATTAAATCCTTCTGGATAACCTCATCCAGTTTTGCATCGTATTCAGACAAGAAAACAAAAAAATTCCGAGAATCAGTAAAGCAAGATAATGATTGGCTGAGCATATCAATAGGTAGTAATGATAATAAAACCGAAGCCGATTTGATCAGATGAATATTATCTGATCTCAAGTATTCATCAACAATATTGGGATCAACCTCTATATCACTTTTGAAAATCTTTAAAAACAAATAATACTTCTCAAAGAAAGGTTCAAATGCCCTAAAATCAAGTCCCTCACTATACCTATTCTGCCATATTGTAAATAGAAACGTATTATAGGAGTTAATAAGATCATTTTTGGTTGATTCAATATCTTTTCTATTTTTAATTGAATAAAAAAACATCACATAATACCAGTTCAATAAAACAGAATTTTCGATAAGTGCAGAAAAATCAGAAGTGATGATAAGCGTGAAAAAATTTAAAAACATTCCAGGATTGTTATCCCATGCTTTCCTATCCCTCAAATACATAAATATAATGAATAATGATAATATCATTATATAGTCAGACTCGTTTTGATTTTCGTTAAAAAAGTTTGAAAATAACACCATAGTATGATTTTCATCAATTGTAAAACATGCTGATATTAAAAATAATGGTATATCACATGAAGAAAGAACAGAAGAAGGCTTCTCATCTTTAAGTATTAAACACATATATGTCAAACAAAACTGAAAAGAAATTTCGGACAAATCGGGATAATAAAATAGAACATCATAAAATAATGGATAAATAATTGGAAGTTGATTAATGTTATTACTTAACAATTTAATACAATAATTCATAAATAACTCTGTTGTTTCAGAATTATAACTCATAATCTCAGTTGATGATGTATAAAGAAGCTTAGAAAACCCTTGGATAACAGAATTATCTGCTGTTGTACCAATATATTGAAGCATCAAATCAGGAAAGAACATTGCAACCAAATCATATGATGAGGTCCTGGATATTAAAACTCGGAAATACTCGGTTATAATGGGCACATAGTCATTTGTACTCATGCCATCAAACATCAAACTTTTAATATCATCATTTGATATCTTTTCAATATCGATCCAGTAAGATAAACTAAGAATTCCACGAACACAAAACAGCCTGTCGCTATTTTTTAAAAGATATTTAAGTACTACATCATCATTTGAGCTATTTATCATATGAAGATGAAATGCTTTGACAAATTCAACCATATATGGATCAAACCTGCAAAGCTTGTTCAACAAACTAATCAGGAATGGTTTTATAAAGTGTTGGTTTTGCTTGAAAAGCCATGAAAAGAAATTTGGCCAGTTTTCAATGTAATGAATGATAAACGAGGCATGACAGTCCGTTAAAAAGCATAATATCCGAGAATCAAAAGCATCCACATTCGAGATAATATTTTCAAAAAGAAATTCACGAATCCTATCAGCATAATTGTTTTGTAATATTTCATCCCACATATAGTCACACCAATACTCAATTGTTTTAATATGAAAATTCATCACCATAATATTCTGATCACCAAATAGTCTATTGATAGAATTATCTAATGCCTCAAATTGATTTCTATAATATTTAATGTTTTGCTTAGCATGCTGGATTTGTAATAAATCCTCTTCCTCTTTGGGTGGCGAAAAAGCAAGAATTATACTTTCTTCTAACATATATTCTATCGAAAAACGATTTCATCGGCAATCACCTTTATTGAGACTTAAGGGTTTGGATTTCAGCTTCCAATTCAGCGATTCTTGCCTTTGCGCGTTGCAATTCAGCCTTGACTGATTCAATAGTTTCTTGTTCAACCTGGGAAACGGAGAATCCGGTGGACTCGGCTGGTGTGAAACCATTCTCGAGAGAGATAAGCTTTGGTTCAGGAGTTATTCCTTCCTTCCATTCTGGGATACCTAGGGCTGGTTCAGGAGCTGGTGTTAATGGATATACGTCGCTCTGGAAGACATCGGCATTCTTTCTAGGGATAATGCACTTAAGGGTTTGAATTTGCTTGCTCTGTGTAGCAACATAGAAACGAGCAACTTCGCATTTAGCAACATCGCAACAATACTTGGGTACATAAGCAAAAGCACGAAGGCTGTCAGAAACTGCGGCACCAGAAAGTGGAACAAGTGGATTCTCAACAGAGTTAAGTTCATAATACCTGAATTGGGAATCACCACGAGCAAATGTGTAAACAACACCAAGATCAGCATCAATGAATGGTGCAATGACAGAGCTATTGGAATCAACATCAATTGATTGTAAGAAGTTTTCTGGGTTTCTCATATCACGAACACCAATCTGGCGTTGAGAAGAAGCACTGAAGCCAGTGGAGAAGATAATATTTTGCTTATCATAAAAGACAGCACGAGATCCACGGAGACCTGGATGGTTATTGACACAGAAGACTTCAGAACCGTTACGTGGATCCATGCAGTGAAGCTTCTTGTCTTTCATTGGATAAACGAGAAGAGTACCATTTTGGTTCCAGTTGATATCAAGAACGGCATCTTTGGCTGGCTTTTCAGCATGAATGTTTTCACCACGTGAGATATCCCAGATTTTGATAGCATTATCAGCACCAAATGAAGCCAAACAGTTAGCAACTGTTGGATTGAAAACGATTCTTTGAGCTTTCCTGGAATGAGCCTTAATTACGGAAAGAGCTTCATTTGTTCCCTTAATTGTTGTTCCATCAGTTTCAACGTTCCAAATGCGAATTGTTGCATCATCAGAGGCAGAAGCAAGAATGTTATCGTTGAATGGGTTGAATGCGAGATCTAAAACTGGGTTGGTGTGACCAGAAAACAATGGAGTTGTAGACCCAATTTTACCGTTTCCATTAGTTGAAAGAACAGTGAAAACACCACCACCAGCTGAAGCCCAAGGAACAGCAATGAACTTGTAATTTGCGGCCATGAAGTTGGTGTCAACAGATGGAGATGGAATATTCACTTCGGAATAAAAGTTCTCGGGTCTAACTTGCTCACAATAGATGTTACGGTATGGTGAAACATACATTATAAAAGTGGGGTGAAAAATTGTTTGGCGGTCAAAGAAAAATTGAAATAAAATGAAAAAGTGACACCACTAATGGGACATTCGGAATTGGACAACAAAAGAAATATTGAGTACTCTACATTTTAATGGGTTTTGTAAATAATGGTTTAAATCACATGTCATTATTTACATAAATCAGTTTTATGTTGAGAGTTTTACAGTATTCTGAGAGTAACTGACAACCCGAAATTAATTATGATGATTATTTTGTATTTACTCAATTATTATGAAAGGGTAAATTTCAGTTTTATACTGTACATAATGAATGATACACCATATCCAAATACTCATATGCTCTCAACGAGTGGATGGCTTGATACAGAGTGGAAAGGACAAAACAAGGTACAAAAGATGTTTTGCGCATTAGAAGATTCCAACTTAAAAATTTTCTTGAATTCGTCAGCCACAAAATGTGAATTATTGTTTAAAATAACTAGAGATACCAAAATTAGCAAAACAAATGATCAGGATTCAGTAATGCTAGAAAATGAAAATGATTGGATAAGGTTATCATCCGATGATTATAGCACTTTTCACAAATGGTATTCAATTTTAAAGAGAATAGCATTTGCAACGTCAGAAATGTCTATGAGAGATTTTCAAATTATTAAAGTAATAGGAAGAGGACTTTTTGGCAAAGTTATGCTTGTAAAACATATTAAATCATCCGAGTTATATGCCATTAAGTCAATTAGAAAAAAGCTATTAATGCAATCAGGAAGACCACAATCAGTTGTCGCCGAGAGGAATATAATGATGTTGATTAAGCATCCATTTATTATTCAGCTGCATTTTGCTTTTCAAACACCTGCCAAATTTTATTTAGGACTTGAATATGCACCCGGAGGCGAGCTGTTCAATCATATCCAAAAACATGGTCCCGTCAAGCTCGAAAATGCAAGAATATATACAGCAGAAATTGCTTTGGCTCTAAATCATTTACATAAAATTGGAGTAGTATATAGGGACTTAAAACCAGAGAACATATTGTTTGATTCAGATGGACATGTGAAGCTGACTGACTTTGGTTTAGCAAAAGATATTTATGCTCAAGGCACCACAAAAACATTTTGCGGAACAAACAATTACTTGGCTCCGGAAGTTATTTTGCAACAACCTTATAGCTATGAAATCGATTGGTGGGCCTTAGGCATATTATTATGCGAGCTATTATCAGGAACCGAACCTTTTCCAGACACAAATAGGAGCGATCTATTCCATTCGATTGTATTCTCTCCTCCTCAAATTCCTAGATCTCTTCCTATTGAGGCAAAACGGCTTATTCTCTCCCTTCTCACCAAAGACCCAAGCAAGAGACCAGGGTTTGAAGAAATATCTAGGCATCCATTTTTCTCATGTATTGATTGGCAAGAGCTAAATAACAAACAATATCATCCAACATTTATTCCACAAATTATTAATTACGGATTACCAAATTTTGAACCAGAATTTACCGACGAGGTGCCAATCGATTCACCAGAATCGATTAGTTCTGATGTTATGAATATAGATGGGTTTTCATTTAATTCTCCGAATGGGTATAATTCAGAATCTATTAGTTCTGTAACTATTTCTCATGACCAAGAAAGTATATAAATATAACTTTTCATGATTTTTTTTCTAAAATCCATGTCTTTGATGCCTTGATGAGGCTTCAATATTCCTGAGTCTAGAATCATTAAACCTCGAAACTGCAACTGTAAGTATGTCCACAAATTTAAATACGCATTCAGGATTACCTTCATTCAAAATCACCATTTCGAGATCTTTCGGAGAAAGCAAACTTAAAAATGTAGATACTTCTAAATCATTCGAGCATATGACCACAACAGTGAAGCTTCCTTTTGAACCGATTTGTTTTGAAAACCAATTGAGTGTTTTCACATTTAGAAGCATTAGTGAACGCTCACGTATATCTGCAAGATATAATGCTAAAGCACTGTCAGGTTTGTTTGTATACTCTTTTTGCCATTGCCTACGAACTGATCTCTGGTTGGGCACATCAACAAATCGAATATTTAATCTACTATTATTCTGTGTTGTTTCAGAACCCATCATGTAATTACTCACAAATTTTGTCAATACATCTTTGACATTTCCAGGCAAATAAAATAATAGAATAGGGGCTTTGGGCTGAGCAACTAACGATGCACCAGATCCAGGAACTGTGTCACCGTTTGCACTGCAAATACATCCCATTTCAACAAAATAAATAACCAATTCAAATTTAAAATCTAGGCCAATTTTTTACCCAATAAAAAGACGTTTAACAATTTTTCAAATGTTGTTATTATTGCTCTGTTTCACCATCTTAAATGACAATACTCTTGAAAAGGCAAAAGGATCATTTTCCCTAATTTATCAAGAAACAAAATCATCTTTCATTCGTGCTTTTCAGCCTATCTGGACCCTTGTCAAAAAGTTTCTGCACTTCATCCATATTGTAATGTTGAAGATTAAGAAGTTTATATTTAGAACCTGTAAAATGACATTCAAAACCATCTCGATTACAACAATAAATTGGTGGCAATTGGTGGTACAAAAGTGCTATGGTTACATTGAATCTTTTTCTGAGAGAAAAGATCACGACAGTTTATAAACTACTGTAATAATTGATCTACTATAGTTGCATAAATTCACAATTATATAATGTTTATATTATTTGTTTTCCACGTTTATAGTTTAGGATTCCCATCTTTCAATGACTCTTCAGCTTCCATTCATCTACAAAAAGAGGATTCACCTGTTTTTCAGTTTCTTCCTTCTGATGAAGGCATTTTTGATGTTTCAAGTAGAGTTGAGACAAATACCAATTTTCATTCAACCACCATTACTAATTCAAGTCGAGTGAACCGAAGTTTTTTCTCTAGCTATGTTGAAGTTGTTAGCTCCGCAATAAGTGATTGTTGGGCATTTGGTGCTGGTTTGGAATTTGGCTCAGGAGGCGCTTTCTATGTGCATAAGTCGTCTTTTCATTGTGTTAATGTTTCGTTTGATGGAAACAGGGCTTCAATTGGTGGTAGTATTTCTACAATCAGCTCTCAAATTTTGCTGGATAGCACTCGTTTTACCAACAACAAAGCGTATAAGCTAGCTGGTGCTCTGTTTCATCATAGTGGTAATCTTGCGTCAATTAATTGCACAGTTTCAAACTGTGTTTGTTTTGAGATTGCAGGAGGATTCTATATTTCTGAATCAAAAGCTGATTTTCAGAGTAATATATTCAATAATAACTCAGCTGGGCATTCAGCAGGTGCACTTTATATAACTAATTCTGAAACCAATCTTTATTCAACAATGATGTCAAACAATAAGTGCGGCCAAACTATTAACACAGATTTTGATTCTAATAAGGGATTTAGGATTATGCAAAAGAAGCTTCTTAGATTTAAGGGTGGTGGAGCTATGGTTGTTGTTGGAGATAAAAGTTCTAATGGAATCGTTACATTTAAATCGTGCTTTATTAATAACACTGTTGAAAATGGAGATACTAACCTGACTTTTGATGGAGAGAAAGCTTTTGGATTTGATATCTTATTTTCGGGCATAGTTACTTGGAAATCCTATTATGATAGTATATCTGAAAATGGGTTATTGAACCAGTCTTTTGGGCATTCTTCAAGTGTATCTGGTACTTTCAATAAACAAGTTCATCATATGAGAGACTATCGCTCTTATCAAGGAATTAGTACTAGTTTTTACCATTCTGGTTGTAATGGAGTTTCCAGTTTTACATATAGCCCTACTGATTCGCTAATTCCACCATCCACCTATCAAACTCAAGAAACTTCTGTTTTTACTGTTGATTACATGTCAAGTGAAACAAATCATCCAACACAGGAATCATATATATATAGGAGAAACACAGGTTATACACCTGATCCCACAATAAGACCAAGTTTATCGCTTCCAATTTTAGGACCAGTAATGACAATATTTCCTACTTTATCAAATACAATAGCTATGACCCCAATCATCACACCCATATACACCCCAATTATCACACCTGAATATACACCAATCATCACACCCGAATACACCCCAATTATCACACTTGAATACACACCAATCATCACACTTGAATACACACCAATCATCACACCTGAATACACACCAATCATCACACCTGAATATACCCCAATTATCACACCTGAATATACTCCAATCATCACACTTGAATATACCCCAATTATCACACCTGAATATACTCCAATCATCACACTTGAATATACCCCAATTATCACACCTGAATATACTCCAATCATCACACTTGAATATACTCCAATCATCACACTTGAATACACACCAATCATCACACCTGAATATACTCCAATCATCACACCCGAATACACCCCAATTATCACACTTGAATATACACCAATTATCACACCTGAATATACTCCAATCATCACACTTGAATACACCCCAATCATCACACCTGAATACACGCCAATCATCACACTTGAATACACACCAATCATCACACTTGAATACACACCAATCATCACGCCATTAGACACATTGCCATTTACACCATTACAAACAGGCGGATTCACGCCAATCATCACACCCGATTACACACCAGTCATCACACCCGAATATACTCCAATCATCACACCTGAATACACACCAATCATCACACCTGAATATACTCCAATCATCACACCCGAATACACCCCAATTATCACACTTGAATACACACCAATTATCACACCTGAATATACTCCAATCATCACGCCTGAATACACTCCAATCATCACACCTGAATATACCCCAATCATCACGCCTGAATATACTCCAATCATCACACTTGAATACACCCCAATTATCACACCCGAATACACACCAATCATCACACTTGAATACACGCCAATCATCACACTTGAATACACACCAATCATTACACCCGAATACACCCCAATTATCACACCTGAATACACCCCAATCATCACACCCGAATACACACCAGTCATTACACCCGAATACACACCAATTATCACACCCGAATACACACCAATCATCACACCTGAATACACACCAATCATCACATCCGAATACACCCCAATCATTACACCTGAATACACACCAATCATCACACCCGAATACACACCAATCATCACACCTGAATACACACCAATCATCACACCTGAATACACACCAATCATCACACCTGAATACACACCAATCATCACACCTGAATACACACCAATCATCACACCTGAATACACACCAATTATCACACCAGAGAATACATTGCATTATACCCCAATTATAACCCCAGCTGACACCCTTCCATACACACCAATTCTGACCCCAATTAATACTCTTAGACCAACAGTACGACCAAGTGCCTCAATTCCATCAAATCAAGTAATCATTATCACAGAAACACAGACAATGATTGACTCTGTAACAAATTCATTACAAATAGAAAGCCGTAATATTTCTTATACAAGTACTTATACATCCAATGGTCAAGTTTATGTATCAATATCCTATCAAATTACAAACACTGTAGTAATTACCAATGTCCCAACACGAGTATTAACCAAGCAATCAATATCATTTTATGTTTTCGATTCCAGTATGTCAACCACTGAAGGAGGAATGTCATTGATGCTTCTCATCGGATTATTGCTTGGCGGGTTGTTATTAATTGCCATTTTAGCAACAGTAATATACTATCTCTTTGCTAACTCAGCAGATGATAGTTCATCAGCAAACTCATGTCTCGAAATGAATGAAGAATCTGTTCTCCAAGTGCCAGACTCATCATCAGCACCAATCACCAATGATAATCCATTATGGACAACATCCGTTATGGGCGAAACAGATGACCCGTTCCGTAATGATTTCGAAGAAGACGTGAACCAGGACTTCTTCAGAATCACAGAGGCAAACTAAAAACATTTCTATTGCTTACTACTATCATAATTTCAATTATTGCGACTGTTATGATCTGTCAACTTTTCAATAACGTTTCAAAATGTCCAGTATTTCTGAAAAAAACACAACAAAAACCGTCAAATCCCATTGAATTGTGTGGCGATGTAAAAGTTAATTTAATAAATTTAACAATGCATTGAAAATTGTGATAAGAGTTTAAAACTTATAGGACAATTTTAATGATATATTTCTTTTTCTTATTATCCATTGCGATTGAAAACGAGCATGTTTTTGATGAACAAGATATTGATATTGAGGCCAAATTGCAAATGAATGATACTCCAGCTTTTCAGAAACTTCCCACAGATGATGGTATTTTTAACGTTGCATCAAGGAGTAACACCGACATTTCAATGTCTAGCACCACTATTTCAAATTCTGGAAGAAATTCTCGTAATTATTTCACTAGTTATATACAATTTTCAAGTTCGACTGTTCAAGGATGTTGGGCATTTGGAGCTGGACTTGAATTTGGATCTGGTGGTGCCTTCTATTTGCAAGACACGACTTTTTATTCCAAAAGCTCAAATTTTCTAACTAACAAAGCTTCAATTGGTGGTTCACTATCTTCTGTTGGGTCTTTGATATACATAACTGGCGCTAAATTTGATGCAAACTATGCTTATAAAATAGCAGGTATATTTTTTGAACACCAATGTGAGTCTGCAATTCATTCTTCAGTTTTTATCAATTCGTTCTGCTATGAGATATGTGGTGGTGCTTTTGTATCGGAATCACGAGCAGATTTTCAAAAGTGCAACTTCACAAATAACACTGCAGGACATTCAGCTGGTGCATTATATATCTCAAATTCCGAGGCTTATTTTTATACCACATTAATGAGTTACAATAAGTGTGGATCTAATCTTACTTCACTTCTAGATAGTTATACCAATAGAGAGTATCGCTTTATGAGGAAAAAACTGTTCCGAGTTAAAGGAGGAGGTGGTATGATAGTTGTTGGTGTATCCACAACTAAAGCATTTAGGATTGTTACTTATAAGTCATGTTTCTTGAATAATACAGTTGAGAATGGACAAAAAGATCTATTTTTTGATGGCGACAATTCAATTGGCTTAGATATTTTGTTTGCAGGAGGCATTAATTGGGAATCATACTATGATAGTATTGCCGAAAATGGTTATGTTAATCAGTCATTTGGATATAGTAGCAGGTTGAACACAACATACCCATTCAATAAACAAGTCAATGGACTAAGGGATTACAGAGGAAAAATTAACATCAGTTTCGCAGTCTATCATGAATCTTGTAGTGGAACAAGTAATGCTCAATACTCAGCAACACCAGAATTGTCATATCCGGTTTCTATTAACATCAGCGAAACAAATATTCGCACAATTGATTATAAATTCCCAACGCCCAATCCAACAATGACTATTGCAAGGACACAAACTCCTCAGAAGACTTCTAAAGGACAATTAACGCCGACTGCCGTTGTTCCAACTCTTTTCCCAACATATGTATTAACTCCAATGTTTACACCCAAAATGACAGTGGCTATAACACCAATTAATACCCTTAAGTTCACGCCATTAATTACGCCTGTTAATACCCTTCCATTCACACCCAAACTTTCACCAAATCCTACTCCTTGGAAAACACCTGCTTTAACGCCAGATCTCACGCGCACTGCTACAATTGCTAAGACATTTGTCCCAACTAATAAGGAAACTTTGGCTAGCACCCCTAAGTTCACCCCTAATTTGACTCCCAATCCTTCAATTTCTTTTACTTATATGCCTAGCCCTATTGAATCACCTGAAATGACCATATCCATGACACCAATCATAACACTAGATTTAACCCCAATTTTTACACCATGGTTTACAAACCACCCCACTGTTCCTGTCACTATTTCTGCTTCAATATTGCAAACTCCTCAAGAGTCTCCCACAGAAACAATTTCTATGACTTTACGTGATACCTTCGAACCAACATTAAAAGAAACACCTTATAGCACCCCTGAAGGAACCCCCTATAATACCATTCCATTTACACCCATTATTACATTCAAAGAGACTGTTGAAGAAACAATTCCAAATACCCCAATTATCACACCCGAAAATACAATTGCACCCACAATTGATTTGACTCTAGTTGAAACTCTTAGTATGACACCAGAATCTACACTTGATTTATCACCAGTTGAAACTCTCAGTATGACACCCGAATCTACACTTGATTTATCACCAGTTGAAACTCTCAGTATGACACCCGAATCTACACTTGATTTAACAATTGGCGAGACTCTTAGTATGACACCCGAATCCACACTTGATTTAACAATTGGCGAGACTCTTAGTATGACACCCGAATCT
>Ga0209639_1001447_pt1 | contig 23539 bp, 13 predicted proteins | sample EPASupsiteHSE605_FD_187268 | JGI IMG/M metagenome (GOLD analysis project Ga0209639, IMG submission 187268) | Bioremediated contaminated groundwater from EPA Superfund site, New Mexico - Sample HSE6-05 (SPAdes) (version 2) | ecosystem: Environmental > Aquatic > Deep subsurface > Groundwater >...
CAAAATCAAATGAACTCTGAAATTGTTCATAAATCTGATTAAGACTATCTTGACGATTGGATAAAAGACTGACTAGTATAGTTGCGTCTTTACTCAGCATTAGGTGATTAAATAAATTATTCAAAAACGATTAAATAAACTTATAATTTACACTTTGTAACTCGGTGACGATTTTTCGAGAAATGTTTCAGCAAAATGTGTTTATGAGATTGTTAGAGAGATTTTCCAGAAGACTCGAGTCTAATTTTATTAAAGCTGATGGAAAAAATGCAGCATTATTTGTTGATCCGGGATTTGAAGTTGCAATTAGCAGAATTATTCCGAGTACAAAAATCAGAGAGTATTTCCCGAAAATATATAATTATAATTCTAACAGATCGAAATTTGACTATGAAATCATTGCTGTGCTGACAAATGGTGATACTCATCATTTACTTGAGTACATCAATTTATTTTCTGGAACTAAAAAGCCTCCAAAGGAGATAATATTTATATTTGTCCACGAGTTCAACTATTTGATGAGGCAAGTTTTTGAGATGAATGGGTTTCTTCATCGAATTCAAGCATTTGAACTGAGAATTCCTGCCTGGATTATTGATTCTGATTTAGCTACTTTAGAGCTGAAGAATTCTTTTTCAGATGTCTTAATTAATACCGGGGAGTATTCAGCTGATGCAATATCTGATGCTCTTAATGGGATTCCAATGAGAGAGTTTTCACCTGCTTTATTTATGATTGGAGATAGGGCATGTCATCTCTCTAAAAAGATTCCGTCAGATTTTCAATCTCATTGGACACACATTGTCATATTTGATAGATCTGCAGACAAGCTCACTCCATTTTTAACCCCATTTACATATGAAGCAGTTGTAGCTGAGCATTATAGTATACAGTATGGAATAACCAAAATTGTTTCCAATGGAGAATCCGTTCATGTTGTTTTTGGTTTTTCCGATCCCATATCATCAACTATAAGAAACATGTCTATGCCTGAAGCAGCTCAATGTATTAATAGTTTGTCACAAACAATCAAAGCAGAATTCGAAAAGGCGAAAGAAGTTGATACAATTCACAATATGAATCAGAAGATTAAAGATTTAGCTGATAATGTCGTACTTGCTAATCAATCATATGTGGATCATTTGAATCTGATTCATAATATAGGTGATACAGTCACAAAAGATCCTTCATTTAGGGATCAAATTAATGCAGAACTTCAATGCTTAATTGATTCATCCACAACCAAAGAAATATTCTATCCACTAATTGCATTGGCCAAAGATTGGAAGCAAGTTGTTAGATTGTTGGCTATTTATTGCCAAACATCTAAGAATTGTGAAGATATCAATGATATCAGGCAAGCAATCATTGATAAATTTGGATTACCAGCTTTAGCTGCTCTTTGGACTCTTGATGAAGCAGAAGTAATCAAACCAGGGACCAAAAATACATGGACTTCACTCAGAGATAGATTGAAGCTTTACTCAGATGAAACCATTGGAGTCTCTGCTCCATACAGTGGATACATTCCTCCTCTCGTTCGAATTATTCAAAAATTATGTAAGAATGAGTGGAATGATGTGTCTATTGCATTAACAGACCTGAAAATACCATATACCGTAGCTGGAAATAGGCCTAAAGAAATGAAACGAATACTTGTTGTTTGTGAAGGCGGGATAATGTTCGGAGAAATGGCCGGAATAAGACAGATTATCAATTCTTATAGGATAGAGGTTGATGTACTAACCACAGAAATACTGAGTGCATCAAAGATCCTTGAACAATGCTCAGAAATGAAGTGACATGATGTAAAGCGATAGTTTGTCAATCGTAAACTATAAACAAGATTATATTTTCAATGTAACCGTGATTGTTTACACTAAAATCAAATCACATTGTATGGATAAGAGTGATTGTAGTGATGGTTCTGTTGATTCGTTATTTTCAGGAGTTGATGATTTTACCTGGGTCATTGATGACTGGACCCAGCCAATTACAGAATCTATATCTCCTGAGTTCTTTTTCCACGGACTGGCGTTTCAATTACGTGCCAGCCATCCCAATCAGAAGAGTCAATTTTTTAGCATAAGGGTTGTTTTAATGCAGAATTTAGCGGCTCCTAGAACTGTTTCTTTTAAAATTACGTTGATTAATAGTGATTCTAAAAAAAGCGTAATTAAAAGGGCAAGCAAAGCTTTTTCTAAAGTTAATGCATATGAAAGCGTTGCAATGGCAAGTTCTAAAGTATTAACAGAAGTAGAAGGATTTCTTGTTGATGGTTTACTTCATGTTGCAATTTCTCACATTCCCAACTCTACAAAGAGAATTTCATTAAGTGGTTCTGCTCAACTATCTACTAGCCAAGGATCTTTTGATGCAGAACATTACACTCCCCAAGAAATATCTCCAACACCACCACCATTATTCCAAAAAAACAGCCTTGTTGTTAACGTTAAGTCAACAACAGGGTATGTTGGACTTCGAAACCAAGGGGCCACATGCTACATGAATTCTCTCCTCCAGTCTCTCTTTCATTTGCCTGCATTTCGGAGGATTGTCTATTTGATGCCCACAACAGGATCCGAATCTGTTTCAATGTCAATACCATTGAATCTCCAGAGATTGTTTTGTCAAATGCAGCTTGGATCTTCAAGTGCATCTACAATTGAGCTCACCAAGAGTTTTGGGTGGTCAAACAATGACACAATGCAGCAACAAGATGTACAAGAGTTTTGCCGAGTTTTACTTGAGAACCTCGAAACAAAACTAAAGAAAACCGAGCTCAGCCTTGAGATACCAAAGTTATTTCAAGGTAAAACGAGGACTGTTTTCAAATGTAAGAATATTGATTTTATTAAGAATGTTGAAGAGAGCTTTATGGATATTTCTTTAATGGTACAAGATTGTAAGACAATATATGACTCTTTTGATAAAGAAACCCAACAGTATATTCTTGAAGGAGAGAATATGTATAACACAGAATTATTTGGGCTTCAGGAGACTGAAGTTTGTACGAAATTTGTAGAATTCCCATCCGTTCTTCATCTCCATTTAAGACGATTCGAAAGAGATCCAATAAGAGATCGCAGTATTAAAATTAATTCACGACTCGAGTTTCCTTCGACTCTCGATTTATCAAAATATATGAGTGATGATGCTGATAAGAGTAGGAATCCGATTTATGATCTCCATGGAGTTTTGGTGCATTCTGGTGGGAGTATGTGCGGCCACTATTATGCATATTTAAGAACAACATTAGAACCTCAATGGTATAAATTTGATGATATTATGGTTAGTAAGGTTACCGAGGAAGAGGCCATTGAATTTAATTTTGGAGGATTCGATGGCTCAACAGAAAAGGTATATTCTGGCTATATGTTAGTTTATGTCCGAAAAGAAGATGTTCCAGCAATTTTTGAACCTGTACCAAATGATATTGTTCCAAAACATTTGTTAGATCATTGCTATTTTAGCGGGAGCAAGAGTCTTAACGAGAACGATCCTATTGAATTACGAATCACCACTGAGAACACACTCAGAGCAAATAGCCTTCATTGGATTACTGGATTTGATACAACTTCTTCTTTGAGGGCAAAAGTATTTCAATCAGATTCATTTAGTAGTTTGTATGATAAAATTTCTCAACTTATATTATTGAATCGAAATTCATTTAGGCTTTGGAGATGTGCTCCATATCCAATACCAACAGAATTGATAGTTCCAACCGACGATACTATTGGGAGTAAGATTCCAAATAATCAGCTGCTTTTTGTTCAAGAAATCAATGACCCAGAGTGTTTCATTTTGAAATCTCATCATATTTCTGTTTATTTAAAGTTTTTCTTCTCAGGCAATGATCCATCCATACAATACATTGGATATTATGAACCATTAACCGATGACAATGTTCATTCATTATTTCCAATTGTTAATGAAATTGTCGGCCTACCTCTAAATACTCCTCTTATTGTTTTCCAAGAAACTCTCCAAAGAACAGCTCAGCACGTTTCTCCTTCATCAACATTTGAAAGTGCATTTATAGGTACAGGAACAGTACTAGTTTTTCAAGTGACTCCAGGTTTTGATTGCCCTGAGCCACTTATTAAAAGGGATCGGAAGATTCATTCTGATTTCCCATCTAAGGGATCAATGAGTGAGCTTTCTAAGTTACCGCTATTATCATACAATGAGTTTTATCCTGAAAGAAAGCCAGTTACACTTGATCAGTTTTTTGATTTTCGAGTTCATTCGATAAAAGCAGTCTTATGTGATGTTGTATCTCCTCAAAAACCAACAATGATACTACGATTTCCATCCCATATTAGGTGGTCTGCATTGAAACAGTTTGTGTGTGGCGCATTAAATATATCGTATGATCCTGAAAAAGACTCAATGTGCTTATTTAAAAAAGATCCCAGTATTAATGGACCCATCAAGACTCCGATCAATAGCCGTCTAACACCTGTAAAAATGGCTTTACTTAGCCCAAATGGAGAAAAGCCATGGTTATATTACCAAATATTTCCAGGCATACCAGAAAGTTCGATAAATTCTATGGCAAATGTTTCTATTCAGTATTATGTTAATTCACAACAATCATTTCAAAGCTCAAAAATTCTCCTTCCTAAAGGTTGTACAGTTCATGATATATTATTTGAAATGGCTCGAAGATGTTTGATATCACAACTTGATGGAATCCGAGCGCTTAACATACATTTCCATCGAATTGTTAAGATTTTATCTCTTGATGAAATTGCTCCTCTCGATGCCATTATTCGGTTTGAAGCGATTCCTCAAGATCAAGTCAATATTCAAAGTCCCCAATTCTTATTGCAAATTATTAGGGGTCATATAGACGAATTCAATATCCCCCGAGTATCGGGTGATCCATTTTTGATTTCGATCAATTTACCAACATCTCTAAAACAAATACAAGACCTAGTGTATCAATATCTTGATATTCCACCACAAAATGGAAAACAGACAGTATTTGCTCTTCAAAATGAGAAAAAAACATTCAATATCAACTTTGATGAAATCATTTCCGATTCTATGCTGATTTTTGGGGTTCTGTTTCATGACCCAATCCAAAAAAGGAATAAAACTCAAATACCAACAGGAAATTGTCGAACAACGGAAAATGCCCTACGGATTTCCAAATAAAAATTTGTTTGATTTTTTATTACAATGTTCTGTTTGTTTTTCCCTCTCTGTTTATCTCAGTTTTCTGATTATTTTCTTGTAGATGGGTTAATAAATAGTAGTTTTTATCAAGGAATAAGGAATATAATAGGAGATGGAAGATTCTTTATTAGTAATTGCAAGTTTCATTTCTTGGCGTCAACAATTGATGGATCTGCAATTTATGCTAATAATATAATCGCCAATGTGGTTATTGAAGAATGTAGTTTTATATCATGCTCTTCTTTACAATTGGGAGGAGCAGTGTATTTTGTATGTCCTAATGGACAATTTGCTATGGCAAAATGCTGCGCTCATAATTGCTCTTCTGGTAAAGAATATCATTATCAATTCTTCATCGCATCAACATCTGAGAATAGAATATTGATTGTTAGTTCAAATTCCATTAATCAATGTTCTCTCTCTCCATATAGTAGGTACTATGCTTTCTTCCTTTCTTATGGGAATCAGACCATTGGATCCACGAATAACACAAGGAATATTCTATTATATTACTCAGGATATGAATGTAGATTGGCTAAGTCATCAATATCAAAGTTTAACAATTTAGCAAATAATTGGATGGATAATGGAATTCTTTTGTGCTGGAGGAATTGTATCGATAATAACTTTCAGTTCTGCAATCTAATTAATAATAGCCAAGGTAATCTATACAATAATCTTTACGGGATAGTACTACCATGGGATAATTCTGTAGTCAATTTGTTTTCCTGTGTTTTTCTAAACAACGCGAAATCAGGAAATGGTGCCCTCTTTTCTATCACAGCAGGATGCACTGTCACAGTAGATAGCTGTTATATCGATATTATCACATACAGTATTAATCAGGCAACAGTTATCAACCCAAAAACCGCACCCAACCCACTTCCTGTAATCAATGAGAACAATTGTATCAATCATCATTACACATATCAATCAAGTCCTCAAAAAAGGTTCATTCCACTAGTTTTTCTTTTAATCTAGACTTGTAAAACCAAAGAATTATCGGTATGTAAACTCTGAAATTTGATAACTTTATTTATTACGCAAAAATGACCCAACCAGTTGTATCTCATGAGCAGGCAGAGATGCTCATTGCTCGTTTCAACGAACTTGATGTCGAAAAATCAGGAAAGCTATCCAGAGAAATCACAGGAGAAATCCTTCAACAGGAAGGAACTGAATTTGAAGGATTATTGGTTGCATTGTTATTTGAAAAGTATGATCATAATACCAATGGATATATTGAATTGAACGAATTTATATCATTTTGCAGAGAAATAGAAACATTCAATGAAGCAGAGTTGGTTTCTCAAGTTTTTAGAATTGCAGATACAGATAATAACGGCTATCTTGATGTCGACGAAGTGAAAAGAATAGGTAATTTAATGGGACTCGACGTTACATTATCAGATGCATGGGCTACTATATTTGCAATGGATAGAAACCACGATAATGTGATTGATCTCAATGAGTTCATGGCTGTGGTACGTGGATAGTAAGTAAACCAAGTTTACATAATAATTTACAAAAAGTGTCTCAAAACGAATATAACGGTTTGATTCCGTTATCAGAGATATATGACGACTCGTCCTAGAAAAGCAATAGGATTGCAAATGCTCCTTGAGAGGAAAAACCGAGAAGATGCTGTAAGATTTTATCATGAAGCTGCTGCTGAAGATATTAAGTCTCGGCAGCGCGCGGCTTTTGAAGCGAGGTCAATTAATCGTTATCAAGCGGGGGAGATTAAGAGGCGGGCTGAGGAGCATTCTAAAGAGGCAGAAGCAGAATTAGAATCACGCAAGGCAAAGCTTTCGAAGCTTTTGAAAGAGGAAGAACAGCAATACTCGATCGAAATTGAAAATTGTGTCGAGACTCCCACCCAAAGAAGATTGAGATTAAAAGAAAGGCTGAATGAACTCAAAGAAAAGAGACAAGAGGAACATGATACATATGTTACTCAGAAAATGGAGGATGGATGGAGGCAATCTTGTGATCCATTGAGGCACCAAGTGTCTGAAGAGCTTCAAAGATCCGTTATGAAAGAAAGAGAGCAGCAGATGATTGAAAGGGATCGGGCAAAAATGACAGATGACGTAGAAGAGCAGAAGTATGCTGAAGAAGTGAAAAAGTCGACTGCAGAATGGTATCAAAGGCTTGATGATGAGAAAGATGAAAAAAGAATGAAGATTGAGAGAAACAGGAGAACATGGATAAATCAAATCGAAGAACACAAGAAGAAAGATGTTATTGAGAAGCAAAAAGAATACGAAGAGAGCCTTCAATTCCGTACAACTGTTGAAGGATCAATTAAGCAAGCCCAAGATGCAGCAGAAAAGAAAGCTATACAACAGGCTGAAAGGCGAAAAGAACTAGATATCCTAAATACTGAACAGATATCCAGAAAGAAGCAGGCAATTATCGAAGATAAGAAAATAGATGCTACTTATGCATCCAAAGCAGCCGAAGAACTTCGCCAGCAAGAAGAGGATGAGTTAGTGAATAAAATAGTTGCTCACAGAAAAGCAGAAATGAACAGAAAACTACTTGAGACTCAGCTCAACAAGAAAGCTGCAAGTGATTTAGAGGCGGAAGAATATCTTGCAAGAGCTCAAGAAGAGGCCAATGATACCGAAGAAGCAAAGCGAATAAAAGATGCAGAAGCCAGGAGGAAACTTATGTTAGAATCTGTTGATGACAGAATTAGCACAATCAAGTTGCATGAAATTCAAAAACTTGATAGAAAAGGAGAAAAATTGAATGAAGGATTAAAACTAGAAGAAGATATCAAAATGGAAAAGCAGAGAGATATCGATGAGAGAGAAGAAAGAAGATTAAGAATAGAAAACCAATATCAAATGCTTCAAAGACAAAGTGCATTGAAGGCCCAACTTGAACAAAAACAAAGAAACGAGGAAAAGAGAGCAGTTAATGAGATGATTGATGGATGGAAGAGGGAAGAAGATAAAATTCAAGATGAGCTTAAGAATCCCCATTTGTTTGTTGGAAATCGATTCCGTGGTTTTCGATGAGTAAAAGCCTAACTAAAACACAGTTTTATTTTTTGATCATTAGCACAGGGTTTCTTAATGATTTATCAATCAAATGCAATTGATGAGTGATTTTATCAAATTCATCGAAGTATGGAAGCAGGTAAGACAATTGTAATGAATTGGGGTAGTACAATATTAGAACATTTCTCACTATCTGCACTCCAATTAATCCTTTCATTGGTGTAATATACCATTGTGGCTTAAAAATCTTTGAAGAAACACACCCATAAACCATTTTCCCACTTTCTATAATCACCCATCCTTCACAATACCATATCTTGTTACAAGATATCATATAAGTTTTCATCTCATCATCTTTCCATTCAATCAATTGATCTGATGTGGATGCAAATACCCTTGTGGCATCAACAAAGACTTTAATTTCCATTTTTGAGAAACAATAATCGAATTTTTGTTGATCATTTCCATCAAGTAAAAATATTGAGCCATCACTATAGGCAATAATAATCCTCTGCTTATAAACATCAAAATCGATGATTTCGTTAGATTCTTTGGTAATTTTTAACTCCGATTTTGTTTTTTTGTCCAAATCATACCGAAATAATGAAAAAGCAGTACAAAATAATATGCATCCGCTGTTGTTCATATCAAATTTAATCTTTGGAAATCTAAGATGGAAATTTCCAACAATTGTTTCTTTTTTAATATGGTTTGATTCTCTAAATCTATATAGTTCTAATTTAGACTGGCGGTTATACACGCAAAATCCATAATAGTAGTCGAAACATATAGAATAGACTCCTTTCGGAATCGAAATAATAAGCCTGGGATCAAGTTCAATTGATGATATGGAAAACAATAAAACACTATGTGATAATCCTAATATAATGCACTCATTCGAACTATCATAACATACTAATGTATCATCCGATACAAAATCGCTCAATGATTTAATAAGAGTGTCTTGTTTCATCACCAAATTTTTAAGTTGATGAATGTTTTTGACTTGAGAAAACCTAAATTTACTGGATCATTCTAATGGTATCAATGATCAAAATATGATTTTATTCATTATGATTATTGTTTGTTATCGAGAATTTTGTCTCTCATAACATATAAATGTTATCACAGATTCTTGAAAATGATATTACTTTTTTAGTGATTCAATATCTTTTAGAAATTCAACAACACTTAGATGACCATTTTTTGTAGCATAATCAAGAGGTGTTTGATGATATAGCAAGTCAAAAACCAATAGTTTTTTGAATTAGCATCAGCGTTCTGTTGAATTAAATATTTAACCACACTTAGATGACCATTATTGGAAGCAAAATGAAGAGGCGTTTGATAAAAAAATTACCCTCAATCCAACAATCCTTTGTCATGATATCAGCTTTTTGATCGACTAGATATTGAACAACACTCAGATATCCTTTAGAAGCAGCTAAATGAAGAGGAGTTTGTTGGAATTGAAAAAACCAACTTTATTATCTTTAGCATTCAAATTAGCTTCATTATTTACAAGATATTCAACTACAGAAAGAAAACCACATGAAGCAGCTAAATGAAGAGGAGTTTGTTGAAAAGGGTTCTACCAATGATATCATTTAGAATATTTATATCAACTTCATGACTAATCAGATACTCGACTACATTAAGTTTGCCATTTGAAGCAGCCAAATGAAGAGGTGTTCCTGATGGAAATCCATTAGATTGAGAATGAATATCAGCATTTTGACTGATTAGAAATTCAATAACACCTAGATTACCATTTTTTGCCGCCAAATGAAGAGGAGTTTCTCCAAACAACTCACTTCTTCATCATTATTTTTTATATTAATATCTACTTTGTGTTGTAATAAAAACTCAACTACCTGAAGATGGCCATATTGAGCAGCTACATGAAGAGGATTAGAATTAATAGTTTATGATTAACATCATAAGCTTTAGTATCCATATCGGCTTTATGATTAATGAGATATTCTACAACACTAAGATTTCCATTTTGAGCTGCAAAATGAAGAGGAGTCTCATAAAACCAAATTATCAGACACAATCATTTTTTTCATTTATATATGCTCCATGATTAACTAAATATCCCACAACACTAAGATGGCCATATTCAGAAGCATAATGTAGAGGTGTATAATCAAATACAAAAACTAAACATAATCTGTTTTGGCATTGATATCTGCTTTGTGATTAACTAGATATTCAACAACACTAAGATGGCCATTTCTAGCAGAATAATGAAGAGCAGTCATATTAAATATATTAAGTAAACAAAAACATCCTTCCCATTGATACATCCTCCATTTTCAATAATGAAAACTAACAATGATAGATGACAAAACTCTGATGCTTTGCATAAAACATCATTCCCAAAATTGCCTTCTCCTTCATACAAATGGAATAAATCAAAACAACCACTACAAACAATCATTGATAAAACATTATTGTTAATACTAAATCCTTTCATCAAAAAATGCTTAAAACATTTGATAGAACCAAAAAAACCTGAAAATGACAAAAGATCAAGATGTTTCGGTTTATAACTCCACTCAAATGGACTCCATTGACATTCTTCTTTAAAATTATCCAAATCAACCAAATCATCAATAACATCATACTTCAGACAATACTCAATACTTGATGGATGAAAACCATATTCAAACAATAAATAAATGTCATTCATATTCTCAAGGAATGATTCATCTAAACCATAAGGTTTGTCCTTTTTTGCAATAAATGAAACAAAATCATCAATATGTTCCCGAAAATAATAGCATAACAAAAAACTCTTCCGATTCCTCAAAAAAGGTTCGATTTCGTCGAATACAAAAACACTTCGCTTGTACAATTGATAGATTAAAACTGCACTTTCACTGATTTTCTCTAATAGTTGTACCCGAAATTCCAAAATTGAACAATACTCAAGACATAAACTCACTGCTCTCTCAAGACTATGAGGACGAATCTTGGGAAACATAATAATTCGATCGATTAAAAACTCTATATCATTAATTGGTGTTGGTTTTCCTTCTTCATAAAGAATTCGCTCAAAAGAAATATTTTCTTCCATTAAAAAATGGTCATTTTTATACATTTTATTATGAAAAAATCGCTACTTTAACAGTTGACACAGAATATATAAAGCTTCATGTGTTTACCATTTAGGTTTGGAACTTCAGATCTTTGATAACTTATTTATTAGCAATGGATTCTTGATCTCTTCTATGAATTGTTAATCTAAACTGACAAATGCGATATTTATTCTTGGATCATCAAAGTTGAGATATAAAAATTCAGTTCCATAATTGTTGATTATCCAAATTATTTTTTACCTTCTGAGAATTCATCGCTGACCAATTATAATATGAAAGGAAGCATGTTTGAAGGAATGGTTTTCCAAAAGAATCATTTTAAAGCCAATAATCCTAAAAAATCATCTATGTGTCCGTTTAGAAAATGATCTCGTTGTTTAAAGGCATTTTCGGCAATAAAGAGACAAAAAAAGAGATTCCTGATTTTTCCACCCCACCGAGATCGATTCTTTCTCCTAGGAGGAGCCCAAAGAACAAGAAAACAGGAGACTTTAGTTATCGAGTTGTCAAAAAGCGGCCATCCATAACACCAGAATCGATAAAATTTGATTTAGATGATATAGAAAGTACTAATGTAGTAAGTGACAGGGATATTAATAACAAAATCGAAGATTTAGATTTTTCGTTATCATTTGATAATGAAACGAGTTCACAGAAAAATATTGCAGAAAATGAGCAAAATTTAAGCAAAATTGTCAAAATAGCTGCAGTTCAAGCCTTACAACAAGTCTCAAAGAAAGTTCCAGGTCTAAAAACAGTAACTGATAGCATATCAATGGATTTTTTTCAATCTTTCGATGTTTGGAACAAAAAATATGGAAAAAAAACCAACAAAAATCAGAATTCATCAACATCATTGAAGATGATTATTGAATCTTCGTCTGACTATCTCTCCAAACTGGAATCAGAGACTGAAAGATGGAAAAAAGGCGATCCTTTGATTGGAAATATGGAAAATTTCGATTTTGAGTTGCCTATATATGAACCAACTGTTGTAGACTCATCAAAGATAGAAGAGATTATCATAGAGTTGGATAAAATGCAAACGAAATTGCAGTTAATAGGATCAAAAAGAGAACACATACTAGAGAAAACGGAAAAAATCACTACATTACTAAACGAAGCTTCAGAGTTCGAAGTCGATTTAATGAGCGTTGTGTGTTCAACAGAAAACACAGAGTATTAGTTATTGTTTAATAATTTGTTCACTCATTTTCAAAAAATTAACACATTCTGGACTGGAAATCAGCTCTTTCATATTGATTTTGTCGAATTGATGACATTTTAGATACTTACTTATCCAACAGAAATGTGTTTTAATGTCTTCATCCCAAAAAGCTCTGTTTTCTATCAGCCTACCAATAAAGATACACATTGCTTCTTGGTCATTAGGAGCAATCACGTTCATTCTTTCTGCCCAAATGGAGTATATGGATAAGAGCATCCAATCCAAAACACCAAAAGGGAGTTTTGAAACAAATGTTGTGAGAGTTGGTGCACTTCCAACAAGACATAGACCACCAGCCGGAATATTGATGGATGTTATTACTAAATACATTGTTAATTTAAATACACCGGAATCTGAGCAGTCTTTAATTGTGTTTAATATTGACTCCATGCGGCATTTAAACACTTTTTCTTGGCCAATTAAAACCAATTCTCTCGCAAAGCTGTATAGATAGAATATTAATCTTTTGAAATTCTTCTGAGAGCATCTAGGACCAACCAGATCAGCGCGGTTAATTGCCAAATTAAATAAATCAAGCTTTGAAGCGAGCCGAATTGTATAATTCATTGTGGTTTCATTATTAAGATGTTCTGAAAATCGAGCAAGCGCCTCAACATATAAACTTTCATCTAGGTAATCAGATAAAAAAAGATCTCGCAATTCTTCTGTTCTTTGTTTGACAATATCTTTCTTTAATCCAGTAGCTTTGCTTTTTGATTTATCGCTAGATCTCATATGCATCATAATCAATACGGATATATACATGACAAGACCAGATAGAGCGAGAGCGACACACTTTTTCATTTATAGTTTACATAATGCTGAAGGCTGAAGCTGAGCACTTTGTTAAATCGTTGAAAGCATTTGCTGTAAACAACGTTGCAAGTACCGAATGGATTCAGCAAATGATAAAAATTGAGCAACTTAACGTGAGAGCTCATCAACAAGCCTCAGGAAACCAATTTGAGGAAATTGTTGATTTGATTAAGACATATGAAATGTTTGGAACACTCGTTCATGAATTAATTGCTTCTGATATGTATTTAAGTCAAGCTCTTCCCAAAATAAAACCAAAACTGTCTCAAACTGCATTTGTGAGGCTGTTCATCATTGAGAGATCAATGACAACACTCTTGAATCTCATAGAACTTGTTGTTTTCAAGCCAGAGACTTTGGATTCTGAGCATTTAATTCCACTTGTTGATTTTTGTGTGATGAAGGTTGTGGCTTTACTTTCTCTCGATCTTAAAGCTTTAACAGTGGAAGAGCCATCAGAAGCCCTTAAAACAGCGTTCTCTATCGGATTTTCATCATTATCAATTCTTTGGTGCATATCATGTGCATGCTCTGACGAAGCTTTCCCTATTTCTGTTACAAAAAGGTTAGTTTCAGAGAATGATGTTATTCCCACATTAGCCGAGTTGATTGTTAAGCAACCCTGGAAAACAGTGAAGGCAGGAAAGATAATAAAATGGTCCGACAGTGGACTATCGACGCTCCCCCCTGCTGAAGCATTGAGAGTTTGCAAGCCAGAGGCTCATGCTTGGACAGCACTCCAACAGCTTCTTGAACCAAGATCTCAAAGTTTAGCCACATGGAACGAGTCAAAAAGACAAGCTCTGTTGCAGATCGAAGGAATGCTCTCTGAAGTGCTTATTGATCAGCTTCCTCCATTAGAAGGGCTGAAAAGAACACTCCAAATGCTCAGAGTGTCTGAGTTTCCTCAACCAAAGTTCACCCCTGTTCTCGAAATTGTACCCCAAATGACAGAGGAGTTTTCACAAAAATTTGACTGGGATGATATTGCGAAAAAATCTCTCAGGCATTACGAACCATCTACTAATAAGCAGTTCCAGAAAGAGATGATGGAAATATCTGAGTTCCTGAGTATTTTCGCTGAATAAATATTACCCATCCATTTCCCCATTTTACAATGGAATTGTTGGATAATTTAACCACATTCTGGTCCGTTATTGTGTCACCAGAAAGGCCCTGTACAATTAAAATTCCGAATGGTGTCAGTTGCGGCTTGTCAAATGCATCCATTGGAAGAAATGAAAACACTCCAGACAACGGTAGAACAGTTTTAATGGCCAAAGTTAATGGACATGTTGAAACATCTATTGTTCCATTTATTCATGGGAAATTTGAATCAACATCACTGCAAATAGAGTTTGGAGAATTGGATTCCATCGAGTTTAGAATTGTTGGTGTTCAAGTACCAGTGCATTTGTGCGGATTTCTTTCAGGTGGGTTCTCTATTGAAATTGAAGGCGCAGGAGAATCTACTTTACCAGATATTCATGTCAATGTGTAGTGACCTATAAAACATATTTTCTTCTATCGTTTATGGCATTATTATGATAAGGCCGAAAGTTATTAAGGTGAACAAGGAGAAGAACAATGAATATGATCTTAGGAATGTTGAACTCCCAAAATATGACTTCACAAGTAGACTTAAAGACGATTTATTTATTCTATCAGATAATGCCAAACAACGATTAGAGTGTGTTTGTAGATATATTGATTATGATATACCCGTTGTTCTTGAAGGCCCCACTGGGAGCGCTAAAACTTCAACTGTTGTACAGGCTGTTGAGTTTTTGGGAAAAAAGCTATTAAGGTTTAATGCATCTGGAGAGACCACAGTTGAAGATTTGTATGGTAGAATTGTATCAGATCCAGACAGATGGGGAAGCTTTGGATACGTTTTTGGAGATTATATCCAAGCTTATAGGGATGGATATTGTTTCTTGATTGATGAAATCAATTTGGCTCCTGATAATGTTTTTTGTGCAATTTTAGATTCTATCGAGAATGAATGTATTGAACTTGATATTCCTGGTTCGGCACGAGAGGTGATCCCAAAACATCCAGAATTTAGAATTATTGCGACACAGAACCCAAATAAAGGGAAGTTTCAAGCAAAAAGGATCGAAATGTCCGAAAAATTTAAATCTGTTTTCCGAACAGTTCAATTTAGCGAAATGAATGAAGAAGAGCTGATTAATCTAGCTAATGAATTATCGAAGAAGTATAATTGTTATTTTGATATGAGTGCTATTGTCAAGATTCATTATGAGTGGTCAAACACTGAAATTGTTAGGAAAAGCCCATATTGTTTTACTCTTCGAGATATTATTAGTACAATTGAATGCTTTTCATCTGAGGGAATATCTATATATGAGTCTGTTCTTTTTAATTATGGATTCAGATTCAGCTCAAAAGAGCAATTATCTTTAAAAACAATTCTCAAAAAGCACAAATTGCAGTTTAACAAAGAATATCTCCCTGTTAATGAAGAGCTCCCAGATCATTATCATGATCCATCTCATGATGATTTATTTAGATTTGCTATGATAACATTGAAAAGAGGTCGAAATATCATTATCAATGGCAAGTCTGGGACTGGATTAACATTTATGGGGAAATTGATTGCTCAAATGTATTCCAAAGAATACAAGTTTTATGTTTGTACAAAAGAAACCAGTATTTCCGATTTAGTGGGAAAATATATTCCTAAGAATTTAGGGAAGGGGAAATTAGAGTGGATTGACGGTCCCTTGGTTCAATCAATGGAAAATGGCGAAGCTTTTGTTTTTGATCGAATTGATGCATCTCCACCACCAATTCTTGAGAAACTAAACTTATTATTAGATCAAAACCTCTCTAAAAATGACGTGGAGTTTGATTTACCTGAGAATCCACAAAAAAAGAAGGTTCTTATTAATCCAAAATTTAGAATAATTGGAGTTGCTTGTACATCCACTATAGAAGGACTTTCTCCTGCTTTTTTAAATCGATTTAGTGTCTTGTTTCTTAATGATATATACCAGAACCAGAAGAAAGAAATATTTATTGATTATTTTCTGAAGAAGTTGGTACCAAATTTTCCTAATTATGATGATATGATTAAGAATGTTTCTAACATTTCGACACAAATTAGTAATATTAGGGATTTACATGAAGTTTGCTACACATTTTCCAAACTTTTGCCAGAACTTGAAGGAATTTCTATGAAAACTATTGCTGAATTCATAAAGAATATGCTGAATGGACAGTTATTAAGGATTGATAATAGTATTAGATCAAAATTGTTATCTAGAATTTGTTTATCAAACCAACCAAGAATAGGTGGGTTTTATTATGAGAATTCTGAAGGGTTTCAAAATCTCCTTGCATTAATGATGGCATCTTATATTGCTTCAGTTCATATTGTTTTAATTGGTGATACTGGAATCGGAAAAACAGCTTGTAGTGTTTTTTTTGCTGAATGTATCAGCAGGGAATATAATTTTTATTCTTTTCATTCAGAAACACAAACTGAGGATTTATATGGTTCTTTTACCTTGTCAAATAATGGAGATTCAATATACAAGGGTCCTTTATGGCTTTCCATGGAAACAGGGTCCCCTTTTATTGGAGATGAACTCAATACATCTGAGGAAAGTGCTCTCGAGTCTTTATCTGTATCTCTATGTTTGAAACCAGGTGAATCGACAATTATTCCAATTATTGGTCAAAATATAACAATTAAGCATGGATTTGTTTTCATTGGATGCCAAAATGGGAATTATATGATTGGAAGAAAAGATCTGCCTCAAAGTTTAAAGGACAGAGTTAGGTTTTTCGATTGTGGTTTTCTTCTTAAAGAAGATAAAACTTGTATAATAGCCCAAATCTTTAATGAATATAAAATTCAAGATGTTGATTCTTCTAGAATGAATTCTCTTTTGAAGAAAATTCAAGAACAATCTGCAATTAAATATAAATGGTCTTTGAGAGATATTCGAAAAATTGTGAACCGAAAAGCATATACAGATCAAATGAAAAATGATTTTATTGGGTTTTCCATGCAAATACATGTTTTATTATATTTTTTTCAACGAATTCCTGTAAGAAATAGGGCAAGGGACCTTCCATATCTATATTGTGTGTTATCTGATGTTTTTGGAGATGAAGAATCATTTTTTGAAGGCATAATTAAGAGCGAGGTCACAATTGAAAAATGTTTTATTAAAAAAAGCTGTTTAAGTGTCCGAATTCCAGAAACTCTTAAAGACATTTATCATCAGTTACTTCCATTTTGGGAAACAGTGTTTTTGATTAGTATATGTCCAATAAATGAACATTTGTTAATATCAGATGGAACAGATTATATTGATTCCTTATTGAAAATACTTTTTAAAAATCCTTCTATATACTATTTGAACCAAGAAACAACTGTTGCTCAATTAATTGGTAAAGTGAACCTTCTTCATTTTAGTAAGGTTGAACAATATTATCAGAACCAAATTTTCAATATGATTAGTTTTGATAATTACCATGAATGGTTAACTTTATTTGAAACCAGAGATTTTGAATCCATTAATCAGAAATTTGGGGAGTTATTATTTTGTTTAAAGTGTGTTTCGACTAAAGGTCTATTTAAAAAAGTTTTCGAAAACTATATTGCATTTTTAAAAATCAAAGATTCGATGAAAGAATCATATATTACAGTGTTTCATCCAGGTATTATTCTAAATTCAATTTTTTTGGCCCAGCCAATTATTCTTGATGGTATTACCAGTGTAAGTTCTTCGGTAATAGAAAGGTTAAATGAGCTTTTTTCAAGTATACCAACACTGACATTAAATGAGGATAGTACATCAACATTCATTGATTCAAATTCTAGTTTGGAAAACAAATCTATCAATGGGTTTTCTCCTCCTTTTAGGATTATTGGAATGGCAAATTCAAATTCATTAATTGGTCAATCAGAGGCCTTTTTGTCCAGATTTTCGGTATTACATTGTAAACCATATATTGAGAATGAGTATAAATATGCAATAATGTCATGTATTACAAGCAATAGTATCAAAATCAATGACGAAACTATTGGACAATTAGTGGATTTTGTTACTCGAATTAATGATGGAAATGTTATTAACAAAGTTACTCAAGTATTAGGTTTGTGTTCATTAATTGAAAAGCATCCTTTTAAAAGGGAAATATCTATTAATTCTGTTATTGTTGCACTGTATTATGTTCTTCTTGTACATAAGAAGCAATCTACAAAAGATTTTGTTAATTCATTAAAAAATTTTTCAAAAAAGATCAATATTAATATTGATGATTTTCCAAACAACCATCCTTTAAAGATTAACACCGAAGCTAACAGTATTGAATCTGAAAATACAGGATATGTCTATAAGTCGATAAATGTTTCAAATCCACAATTTCAGAGTTTCTATTTAACAAATAGAACAAAAAAGCTTCTTGAGTTTTTGCATTTATGCTTGATAATCAATCGTCCATCAATAATTGAAGGCTCATCAGGAACAGGGAGAAGAACTTCTATTTCATATTTAGCCTCATGTATTAAAAAGAAAGTTATCTATATGACTCTTTCAAACACAACTTCAATTGAAGATTTGTTTTGTAAAGTTATTCCAAGGAATGAAAATGGCAGTATTCATTTTGATTATGTATATTCACCTCTAACACGAGTTATTGACAGCAAATGTGACGAGAATAGTATTCTTGTTGTTGAAGGAATCGAAACTGCCTCCGAATCTGTTTTAGCCTCTCTTCTTCAAGTTTTTGATTTCTCAGTTTCCACTGTAACTCTCCCAGATGGATCCGAAATAATTAAAAAGGATTCAATTATTTTTGGATTATGGGATTGCAATACTACTAATTCCAAAAGACAGTCAATCCCGAAAAAATTTGTTAATCAATGCCTATGTTATTCATTCGGAACTTTATCGAAATCTGATATCAAAGAATTTTGTCTTGAAGCATATCCCAAATCTCTACAAAAAGAGGTAAAAGTTTTTATTGACAATTGTCTATCAATTAAGGACTACATTAAGAGAGCAAATCTGAGACACTTCTTTACACTTAATGATATTACTAGGTTCATCCTGTTTAGGAAGAAGTTTTATGAAATGGTTGACTACAAATCATCCTTATTAATTCTATTTGTTTATCGGTTTACATCAAAGAATAACATTGATGAAATAACCCAAATTCTTCATCTGAAAGCCATCGATTTTAGACCTGAGTTTAAGTTGATTGATTCAAAGAAAATATCTCTTTCTATTGGTCCAAAATTGGTTGTATTTGAAACAAATATTTCTCATCAAGATACTATTCAAATTTACAATACATTGAATCTTTACCAAAGGCAATGTATTTTGTTTCTGCTTTTTTGTTTTGAGCTTAAAAGGGCATGTCTAATAATTGGTCCAACATCATCAGGAAAGTCTCATTGTATTCGAATTCTCTCAAAAATTTTAGGATATGAACTTTCTACCATTCAATTATCATCAGAAAGTTCTATATCAACTTTGATAGGACAGTTTTCTTTTAAAAATCGACTTCTTGATTCCGACATTTCTGTTATGAAAAAAGTACTCAAGAATCTCGGTGGGATTGAGTTATTCCAAAGTTATATAGATGATATTGGAGATAATGAGGAAGAATGGAAACCTTCAAAGTTTTTTGAATTATTTGATTTGATCAAAAGGAATAATCTTAGAAATGATTATGATGATATTATTTTTGAAATGTCGAGGATATTCAATATTGCTACAAGTTTTGAACAACAAGACTCTCAATTTATCACAGCGATGAAAAAAGGTTATTGGGTTTTAATTGAAGGATTAGAAAATGCCCCACCAGAAATTTTTGAAAAAATGTCTTCATTATGCGGAGAAAAACCATTCCTATCATTATTTGAAAAGGGACCAGAATGTATCTATGAATATAATTCAGAAAGTGGTTTTAATATTCACCCGAATTTTAGATTGTTTATTACATATAATCCAAATGGCGTTGAAATGAATAAGAGATTGAGTTTGTCATTCATTAATAAATGTTTTACCTTTAGTCTTCCTCAAATTGATAGTACTATCGAATCTACACTGATTATTTTGCATTCACACTTAAAAAATATTGCTATTATTAAAAAACCAGATATTTTATCTGTAAAACTGTCTAGCATTCATGAATCTATGTTCAATAATGAAACCAAATTTTACTCTGGAAGAAGTTTGATTCAAATCATTAGAATTTTAAGAAGATCTCCACAGACAGATTTAAAAGTATTGGTCAAATTAGCAATTGAATCAATATACATTGATACTTTTTCTAAAAAGGATGAAAAAAGAGAAGAACTTTATAAAATATTTTTTGATAATGCTGATTCCGAAAAATTAAAGATTATTCTCGAACATGACAATGATTCGGTTGAAAGATATAATAGTATGAAACAATATCTGGAAGAAATTATCCAAAATGAAAATAAGAATAATGAAGCAGAGTTTAAAAAGAGAATTGACTCTGAGATTTCTGAAATCAGATTAAAAGACTTGGGATTTATATGCGAAATCTTTCGAGGAATCATTATTATTGAACACAGAAAACCAAGAGCATATTATTGGGGTATTATTCATTCTTGGTTTGAGTTCTTCTCAAGTTTGGAATCTTATTTGTTAAAAGAGAAAGATTTTACTGGTGTATCTCATACTTTGAATAGATTAGTTCGAAATGACGATCAACACCACATTATCTCTTATTATAGCTTTTTCAGATCATTAATCCTGAATGATCTCATTTCCAACAAAACTCCAATGGTTCTTTTTAAGCCAAGTTTTATCCATCTTTTAAAAATTGTTCAGAGAATGGTTGTTTCGGATATTGAGCTTTCTATCCTTTCATCATTAATAGATCATACTGATTTTTCCGAGTTTTGCATTTCTATCGGTTTTTCAGTTCTAATCAATACAAAGTATTCTATTTTTATTCCAATACTGGAGCAATTATCCAAAAATTGTTTTTTTGGTTTTAGAGTTATTTACAATAATCAGGAAGTTTTCTATCATGGCAAGAGCAATGATACTATTTTATCCGTTTTTCAAAATGGTTGTTTTGTGTATAAATTTCAACAATTTAATGATGAAGAAATTGTTGAATCTGATTTTGATCCAAATGGAGTTATCTCTGAATTATCGATACCCCCAATCAGCAATTACAATTTTTTACATACTGGTGAAAAGTCGATGATTAAAAGGGTATTATCAATACTACTTCAGTTTGACATAAAGTCTATTAGCATTATCAAGGTATTCTCACCAGCTATTGATCAGTATTTTATTGAACTACTCATAGAAAAGATAAGAATTGGAAGCCAAAACTTGTATTCAAGCATAAATTCTTTTATTGATAGAATTATACAAATAGAAGACAAAATTGATGGATATAATATTTATAATCCTGTTTCATATCCAATGTTTAATGACTTTTCTTCATTATCTGATTTTTCTGAAAGAACTCTGAATTTATTTGATCTTTTGAAAGAATTTGCCTTGTTTTTAGATACAAATGCGAGTATTCAAATCATTGAAGAGTTTATCATTTCTACTAAGAAACACAATGAAGATAATAAAATAAGAATTGAGAAGGATTATGAGAAACGAATGCTATTTAATGAATATGAAATTAAGATCTCAGAATTAAAATCAATAGCAAAAGAAGATCAGTTTGGTGTTCTAGCCCCGATAATTGCAAATATTGGTAATAACTGGGATGATTTGAACAAGGAAAAAATCGAAGAGCTTCAAAATCTCATTACACAGTTTCGGGTTTTTATTCAGAATCAAAGGGCGAGAATTTTTTCCAGCAAATGGCCTGTTATGCAAACAAGGCAAAACCAAGGGCTTTTATGCCCAATTTTATCTTGTTTGATTTATTATTCTCGGGTTACATTAGAATTTTCCAAATTAGAAAACCAATCATATTCTCCTATTGAAATGATATTGCAACTTCGGGTTATTGGAAGAATGGAGGCAATTCTTCAGCCAATTTTGTCATTGATTATTTCTGATACTCAATTCTTAACTAGTCCATCTGAGTTTTGTAGCTCAATTCATTATACTATCATCAAATTGTATTTCGAAGCTATTGTTTTTAAAGAGTTGAGGAATATTTTCAAGAACAAAGATATATCTTCATCTGATATTGTATCTGAGCTTGATAGTTATTCTAACTTTCGAAAGATAATTCCAATTGAAGAAGTGAATTGGGTTAAGAATCATATTAATGATTTTGATTTTCATTTTAATTTGTCGATTCCTAAGCTTCATCCAGAGTGCATTTTCTTTGTTATTGAAGATTTTAATAATTCCAACCCTGATAGATACCATAACCTTGTTGATAGTTACCTTCAATTTTGTCAACAAAACACAAGGGAAATGATCAAAAGAGCAGATCCAGATAACAAGAAAGGGTATGTTTCATTGTTTAACTGCCTGGATTCATTTAATAAGAGTAATGTTTTTACTTTTCCCGAAACAGGAATGATACTTAACCTCAAGGACAAACCAGATTTTTTTTCTATCAATCCTCCAATGGGTCTTTTCTTGATGAGATATTCCAATCTTCATAAAGATTTCTGTTCATTGTTAAGCATGAATGATGACGAAAAAGTTTTGCCATTATCAGTTCATTTCCTGAGAGTTATAACTTCATCATTTTCATTTGATTACATTAGTGGATCATTAGAAATGAATCGTATCGAAAATAGTTTTGTTCGAAAAAACATTGAAGAAAACCGATTCAAACATCATGATTGGGTTTCATTTCTTGTTCCCAATTGTCCAAAAGCATATTATTCGATTGTTTCATTGAATTGTCGAACAATGATGGATACTTTTTCTCCCTTATTTGAGAAGTTTTTGGTTTTTTGTAATGCAAGGACAATAATTGAAGGATTTTTGGAAAAATACATGTTTGAAATCATGAACCATCCTCATATTAGTGTAATGAAAAGTACCAGTTCATCAAATTTATCTATTATTTCTCCCATTTCATATTTCCGTAATGAAATCAAAGTTTCTCATAATATTCGAGTTTCTGAGTTTTTTTCCCGAGCAAATGTTTCTTTTATTACTATTGAAGAGCTAATAAAATCTCTTATGAATGAATTTGATAAATTAAATGAACTTAAAACCATTGTTTCAAAACAGCAT
>Ga0209639_1001448_pt1 | contig 23530 bp, 20 predicted proteins | sample EPASupsiteHSE605_FD_187268 | JGI IMG/M metagenome (GOLD analysis project Ga0209639, IMG submission 187268) | Bioremediated contaminated groundwater from EPA Superfund site, New Mexico - Sample HSE6-05 (SPAdes) (version 2) | ecosystem: Environmental > Aquatic > Deep subsurface > Groundwater >...
ACCGCAATTTCCTTCTTCCTGGGCAATCAAAAATTTTGTTCGTAGATAGTTTAAGGCTCCCCATCCAGTATTTCACTGATTGGGGAGCCTTTTGCCACACAAAACTTCCGATTGAACCCTGAACGAACCGTCCCCGTTGTCTGGTTTTGGAGCATTAGCAACATTTCTAGCTGCTTTTACTGCTTTGAAAACTGCAAAAGATGCGAAGGAAACATATATGATAGATCAACGCCCATATATAGCTTTTGCTAGTATAGAAATATAAAGAAATATCTTGACAATGAGGGAAATAGTTTATATTATATAGTTAGTTTCATGAAACTAATATTTAATGAGGTAAAGAGTATGTTGGTAGAAGATCTAATTGTAAAGGCCATTGACGTATTATCCCAATCAATGCGCGAGGTAATGGGAAAATATAAAAAAGAATCGCCAGAGGAAAGTGAGCTTTTTAATCTTACAATAACCCAGTTGCATTATCTTTATGCCATCAGGGAAATGAAAAATCCCACTTATACCGAGTTGGCTCAAAAGTTTAACGTTCAAAAGTCGACAGTTACTGTTACTATCAATAAACTAATTCAACGAGATTATGTATATAAAACACAATCTGCTGATGATTTAAGAGTATTTTATCTCCAACTTTCCCAAAAGGGGCAACGGTTAATGGAGATTGAGGATCAGGGGTATCGTCAATTTGCTTCCCAAATCACAGCCTGTCTAGATGATTCACAAAAAGAACAGTTTGCGAGACTTTTAACCATCATTACCAATTCATCATCTTGCAAGTAGCGAGATGTGATTCTGCCATATAGTTAGTTTTATAAAACTAATAATATAGTAAGCGGACTAAAAAACATGATCGAAAAGCGATAATCGAAAGGCTAAACTATTTTATATATAAAATATAAATTTTGGAGGTTAGAGATATGGTCAGTAAAAGAGTTATTGTTGTATGTCTAGTTGCTATTTTTTCGATATATTTAGTACAATTTTGCAAGGTTAGTGCACAAGAGTCTATTCGTTTAGTTATTGTAGATCACTCGAAGGCGGCTTATGGTATTCAATTAAAAAGTGAAGTAGGTACACAGCTGGAAAAACAACTATCAATACGCTCTACCCAAGAAAATGAACTACGAGAAGTGATTAAAGGGCTAGGTTTTGAAGACATTTCAAAAGCAGAGAAACATGAATTAGCCTTAATAACAGAAAAAATGGGAGTTAATAAAATTATTATTGTCGAGATACTTCCTGCCATGATTGAGTATAATCAAATCGTTCTTTGCCAAACAATCAAAGCGGATGCAACATTGAGAATTCGATTGTATGATGCAGATAAGGGGCAGTATGTTTTAAGGGAAGATAGTTCAGGAAAAGGGAGTAATAAAACATTCATTCCCTATACATCAATTGGCACAAAGCCGGCTGTAAAGGAGGCTGTTCACAACGCAACGCTGGTTGCGGCGAATGAAATAAACAAGATTTTGCGCAATGGATATATAGAAGCAGACTAAAAGGATGCCAATTTTAGTTTGATAAAACGCAGTCTTTGGAGGAGGATGATATGAATAGAAGGTCTTTTCTCATTTATGGCGGATTAGGGCTTTTGGTGCTAGGTGGGGGAATTATAGTAGAGTCGTTGTATCAAAATAACGATCGAATGGAAACGGTACCTGAAAATAAAGAGGGACTTTTAGAGGATGATTTTTTTTATATTATATATTTGGCATCGTTGGCACCTAGCGGGCATAATACACAGCCCTGGACTATAAGGATTATCAATCAGAATCACTGGATACTTGGAACCGAAAAATCCCGATGGTTGCCTGCGGTTGACCCAGACAATCGGGAATCATTATTGTCGTTAGGAGCTTTTTTGGAAAATCTGACGATTGCTGCAGGTCTAAAGGGATATGATGTTGAAACGGCAATACGGACAAATCAGCCGTTAGATAGTGAGATAATAGATATTAAATTATATAGAAAGCATAAAACAACAAATTTTAATGTGGAAGAAATTATATTGCGAAGAACAATAAGGAATAACTTTTTGAAGGATCCATTATATGCTGAGGATCTCAGGGACATCATAAGTGACGACCGAGATAGTTTTATTTATTATCCTCAAGACTCCAAAGAAGGTAAATATCTTAAAACAGGAACGATCCTTGCAAACCAGATACAGGCATATCGTGATCCAGCTCAAGAAGAATTGGCAAAATGGATAAGATGGTCTAAAACTGATATTAGGCGTTATATGAATGGATTAACGCCTGAAACTATGGAAATTGAGGGAATAGCGCGCTGGTATGTAGAACGGTTTTATTCTGATAAATCGGTCATGGATAATAGTTTTCGTGAAGCTACAATTCAGACAGTACAGCGGCAAGTAAATGCTGGTAGCGGATGGTTATTGTTTACGAGTAAGGATTCGTCAATTTCAGAACTGATTGCTACAGGGCGCAAATTGCAACGCATGTGGCTTAAGGTTCGAAGTAAGATGATAGCGATTCATCCAATGACCCAGATGCTAGAGGAAACACCGTTGTTGACGAAGATTGCACCAGATTTAAACATGAATAAAAAAGTTCAATTCTTACTAAGAGTTGGTTATGTAAGAGAGTATCCAAAACCCATAAGTCCAAGGATGCCTTTGTCAAAAATAATTATTTAGTATTCTCTCTTTTATGAAAGGAAAAAGCGGTTTATGGTGATATGAATACTAGCACTAACCGGATTTGAGTGAAAAATACAGAAGGAATATCATGGGAATGTGTAGAATCTACAATACGACGTAATTCGCAGTTGCATCTGGAAGGTAATTTATAGATGTCACCCCAAATTACTTGGCAACAATGAAACGGAAGAAGTTGAACTATATGCTATTTCATTCTAGGATATGTAAATATATTACTGTATCTTTCATATTCATTTTTATGTTTATTTTAAGTGCGGGAGATGGGCTTGCCGCCAGTAATACAAAAAAATCGGTCCTGGTTTTAAATTCATATCATTTGGGATATAAGTGGTCTGACGATATTATGGAAGGAATACAGGCTGTCTTTGCTCCTAGCGCTCAGAATATAGAATTGCACTTAGAATATATGGATACCCAGCGGATAGCTGACCCTGAGTATATGCAAAAGCTCTACGAAGTGTATCAGTATAAATTTGCGAGCCAAAAGTTTGATGTGGTTATAGTTTCAGATGATCCAGCGTTTAATTTTGTACGCAAGTATCATAATGAGTTGTTTCCAGAGACGCCTATAGTGTTTTGCGGGGTGAATTACTTTGAGGATTCCATGCTGTCTGGTGAGCAATTGTTTACTGGCGTTGTAGAAAATCAAAATATAAAAACTACCCTTGAGGTGGCTTTGAAGCTACACCCTGACACTAAAAATATTTATTATGTGAATGACAGGACAGTGACTGGTAGAGCCATAGAAAAAGTATTGTACGAAACTATGCCGTTGTTCGAAGATAGGATCAAATTTATTTCGCTGGTGGACAATAATATGACGCAAATTCAGTCAACAGTTTCCCAGTTGCCACCAGACAGCCTGGTCTTATTTTTGATATTTTTTCAAGATGCATCGGGGCAACGTTTTTCTTATGACGAAGGAATTTCGCAAATTTCAACTAAAAGTTCGGTTCCGGTTTATGGGGTATGGGATATGTATTTAGGTCATGGCATCGCAGGTGGAATGCTTACCAGTGGTTATTATCAGGGCGAAGCGGCAGCGAATATTGCACAGCGGGTTATCGATGGTGAAACAGTCTCAAATATTCCTGTTGTAAAAAACAGCCCGAACTATTTTATGTTCGATAACCTTCAAATTAGGCGTTTCGGCATAAGTAAAGCCGATCTCCCCCCAGATAGTTTTGTGATTAATGATTTTTATTCCGGGAAAAAACAAGTCTTGGTACTGAACTCATACCATTATGAAATGACTTGGACGGATGGTATCATTTCTGGTATTGAATCAGTAATAGGTCCCATATCGGATATGGATATATGCTATGAGTTTATGGATATAAAACATAATCCTGGACCAGAATATATCCAAAAGTTATACGAAATATATAAATATAAATTCAATAATAAGCATTTTGATGCCATTATAGTATCTGATGATGATGCCTATAAACTCTTACTTAAATATCAGCCAGAGCTTTTTCAGGATGTTCCGGTGGTCTTTTGTGGCGTGAATTATTTTCAAGAAAACGATTTAAAGGGAAAAAGTCTGTTTACCGGTGTAGTGGAAGCTATCGATGTAAAAAAAACCTTAGATATTGCATTGAAGTTACATCCTACCGTCAAACGGATTGTTGTAATTAATGATAACAGTACTACAGGAATAGCGAATAAGAAACTGCTAGAACAAGCCGCTACGGATTTTCCGGCGGTCCAATTCATATTTTTTGAGGATATGAATATGACTGAAATACAGAACAAAGTAGCTAATTTAACAGATGACAGTTTGATTTTATTAATGACGTTTAATAAAGATAAATCCAATAATGTTTTTTCTTATGAGGAAAGTATCCGTTTAATTTCAGAAAAAGCCACAGTGCCTATTTATGGTTTATGGGACTTTTATTTAGGGAATGGGATTGTAGGTGGCATGATCACAAGTGCTCATAATCAGGGTGCGATGGCGGCCCAAATGGTTTTACGCATATTATCTGGGGTTAATCCTGCTGATATTATGGTACAAAAAGAAAGCCCCAACCAATATATGTTTGATTACAATTATTTACAACGCTTCAACATTAGTACCGACCAGCTCCCGGCGGGTAGCATTGTAATGAATCAACCGATTGCTTTTTATCAGCGCTATCAATCGGTATTTTTGGGGATTTTGATTTTTGGGATGCTTGCTTTGCTGGTTATTCAGCACTACAAGGCACAATTAAGACTCAAAATTTTTGCAACCACAGATGCTTTAACTGGGATTTTGAACCGGCGTACCGGCCTTGCGCTGATAAAAGAGCAAATGGATATAGCGAAACGTTATAATACTAAATTGACAATTGGTTTTATAGATTTGAACGATCTTAAATTAGTCAACGATACAGGCGGTCATGCGGAAGGCGATAAACTTATTCATGTCTTGGGTCAATTACTGACAAAACAGCTCAAAGCATCAGATGTTTTGTGCCGGTTTGGCGGTGACGAGTTCGTGGTTGCCTTTACGAAATGTGATATGGAAAATGCCATGTTGATTTGGGAGAAGTTTGAGAAGGAGCTTACATTGTGTAATGAAAATAGTGGAAGTGCATATAGACTAAGTGTTAGCTCTGGTTTTGCTGAATATGATCCAAAGCAAACGGTTTCTATGGATGAGCTTATTAATATGGCAGATGATGCGATGTATGCTGCAAAACGCAAATATAAGTTAGAGCGTGGCAGCTCCCAACTAGCTAAAACGTAGATGCTTTGGGAATGGATGAATTGTCTTTGTTATGGGTATAGAAAAAGACAGGGACATTCATATCCTTCATCCCTATTACATAACTGATTGTTCGGAGTTTTTCTAGTCCAAAATGGATAACCCTTCTGTACTATATCTTACAAGTCAGCAAAAAGATGATTCCACCGATGCAGAGACTTGTAAATACCTTTCGCTTGGCGATAACGACACCGGGACTTATGTGGATGGTATTAGTTCAAGTTTTTCATCAGAGTTATTTATGGGGAACTAGTTCATGGCTACCATCTTATCTTTTGCAAGAAAAAGGTTTTTCGATCAAGGCAATGGGGTTTTTGCCATCAATGCCTTTCGTAGTTAGCCTTTGTGCAGGTCTTTTCGGCGGGTATATCGTTGACCGTATTCCAAAGAATAAGATGGCCTCTATGTTTATATTCGGAGGAATGGCGACGGCAATAACGGATATTTCATAAATGAACCAAGTCCAGAATCAACTTGTAGATAATATAGCTATTTTAAGGAGGGTGGTGTATTGGTCTCTGATGAAGAATTAGCATCACAAATGCAACTAGGTAGTGAAGAAGCTTTTGAGGAAATCATTAAGCGCTATCACAGACCGATGCATTTCTATGTATTAAGAATGAGCGAAGATTATCACGTTACGGATGACATTGTTCAAGAAATTTTTATTAAAATGTGCAGAGGAATACAGTATTATAAACCAGAGTTTCTTTTTAAGGCATGGTTGTATAGTATTGCTTGCAATACATATAAAGATTATCGAAAAAAAGCTTATATAAGGAAAGAATTCCCAGGGTTAGATAAAACAAAACATTCCTCAGTTGACACTGTCACGCCAGAAGAAGCCTTATTAAAAGATTATGAGCGAACGAGACTAGTTCAAGAAATTGATAGTCTCGGCGATATTTATCGTGAGACATTAATCTTGCGATATTATAATGAATTAAAATTGGATGAAATTGCCAGTGCTCTTAATATTCCGACTGGCACTGTAAAGTCTAGGTTATCAAAGGGCTTATTACAGTTAAAAAAGAATTTTTCCAGAAAGGAGTTTTAGAATGGATAAAAGACAGCAAATCGTTCGGGATTTGGAGGAAGAGCTGGTGAACGTTGATGTGAGTGACGTTTTTGATCGATTAGATAAATATCATATGGAACCGCCATCAGTGGAAGCTACCAACCAGCTCGTTCAAACTCTTAAGCCAATGTTTATTCAGCAGAAAGTAGCGGGAAGGCAACAACAGCGTTTTAGGGACATCGTGGCAAGTACACGTCAAAGCAACGCAGTTCCTGCCATATTGCAGTTAATTGGGACTCAGACAACGTTAATGAGCAAAGGATTTGTACTGTTGACGATTGCCTTTCTTATGGCTGGTTTACTGTTAGCTAATCTTTTTCAAAGCGATTCGTCAAGCTTATTAATTATTGCGTCACCGTTTTTAGGTTTACTAACTCTTTCTTACGAATATCGTGCCCAAATGTACATGGTAGAAGAAATAGAAGCGAGTTGTTGCTACTCGCCTGCCCAGGTTGCGACTGCGAGAATTTTAGTGGTTTTAAGCTATAATGTGATATTATGTACTGTCGCGACAGTCACGATTGAGCCGACTTATAACATTGTATTTTGGAATTTGATGCTGAACTGGTTAGCGCCTTTATTGCTGATGTTAGGAGTGGCGTTATTTACGTCTTTAAAATTTGGCATAACAAGTGGCTGCATAATGGCAGGTGCCTTGTGGGTCGCTCAGATAACGCTTGTGAATGGAGAATCTTTTCTGCACTTTTTATTACCTAGCCTGTCAACGGTTTTCATTGATCTTATTAGTATACTACTTGGAATAGGGTTGCTATATTTTTCTCTCAGTAGTTGGAAAGCAGAAGAGAGGCAATTTCAGGTGCGGTAATGGGGGATGGAATGATGTTAACACTTGAAATGGAAAATATAGTAAAAAAATATAAGGCGGATTCATCGGTATTAAGCCATGTTTCGGCTACGATGAGGCCAGGATTTTTCGTGTTACTTGGTCCGAATGGAGCGGGCAAGACCACTTTGCTGCGCATAATGGCCGGTATCTTGCGCCCTAGTTCAGGTACGATATTGTTTAATGGTCAAGAGATTAGCCAAAATTATAAACAATATAAACAAAACATTGGCTACTTGCCGCAAGAGTTTGGTTTTTACCCCGATATGACTGGCAGGAATTTTTTGCATTATATTGCAAGGTTAAAAGGTATTCCAGCAAGTTTATACCCAGCCAGGGTAGAGGAAATTGCTCAATGTATAGGGGTGAGTACCTTTTTGGATAGGAAGATTGGCGGATGGTCTGTTGGACTGCGACGGCGTCTTGGAATTGTCCAAGCATTACTTGCTGATCCGGATGTTTTGCTTCTTGATGAGCCGCTGATTGGGCTTGACCCAGAAGAAAAACTGTTATTGGAAAATTATTTTTCTCAGCTAGCAACAGAGCGGATTATCATATGTAGTAGTAATATCTTGGCGGATTTCATCACATTCACTGATGGCGTATTATTACTTGTAAACGGCAAACTATGCTTTAATGGACGTATTGAGGAATTAACGGATGTTATGGATGGGAAGGTTTGGCTCGCCGAGGTACCAGCAAAATTAGGGCAGGTAATTGCAAGTAAATGGCTAGTAAGTGAAATGTATACTGTGGAGAATATTTCTCAAATAAGGATTGTAAGTGATAGTATGCCAGATATTGCAGGAGTACGACCGACTCAGCCCGGGGTAAAGGATGCCTATACCTACATCGTCAGGCGCAACGATTCACCCTAAAAGGAGTGAAAAAAATGCAATTACAGATAACAAATCTTATGAAAATTTATAATGGAAGCATAACGGCTTTACATCATGTCAGTTGTAGCATGGGAACGGGGATTGTTGGACTAATTGGTCCCAACGCGGCTGGAAAAACGACATTTTTAAAGATATTAGCAGGCTTAGAAGAACCAACTGCTGGTAATGTGAGCTTTGACGGCTTAGAGTTAATGCAAAACAAACAATTTTTTCGTAATATCATCGGTTACCTTCCGCAAGAATTTGGTTTTCATAAAACAATGACTGGTGAGGCGATGCTAGACTATATTGCTGTTCTTAAGGGCATCCATGATAAGAAAAGACGTCAACATCTGGTCGCTGAAGCAATGGACTGGGTAAATCTTAGTGATACTCGCAAGACAGCGATCGGGGAATATTCCTTCGGTATGAAAAGGAGGCTCGGTATAGCTCAGGCACTGCTTGGAAAGCCTCGGATATTGATTTTAGATGAACCGCTCGAGGGACTTGATCCCGGTGAAAGTACGAGGCTAGGGGGGATAATTTCTGAGATCGCTGGTCAGAGTTTGGTAATAATTTCAACACATTCTTTCAGTAACCTTGAGTTTGGCTACCAGCGTTTATTGGTCTTACGGCAAGGTTACATGTTGTATCAGGGGAGCCAAGCTGCGTTGACCGCTCTGGCTGAGGGCTTAGTATGGCAGGTGGAAGCGGATTTTCAGCAAATGGAACAGCTTAAGATGAACTTTAAAGTAGTTGGTGCACAACACCAGGATGGACATATAGTAGCAAGGGTACTCGCTGAACACAAACCTTGTGGAGAAGCAATGCCAGTGAAAGCACGGCTGGAGGAAGGCTATTTGGTTCTGTTGAATGACGAGGTACAGAGATGATGACAGCCATTGTACATACTGTCATTTTTGAAATCAAGTTATACTTAAACAATAAGAAATTTTGGTTTGTTGCGTTCTTGGTAAACGCTTACGCTTGGGCGGCATTTTTATTGGCAGGTCAAGTGATATCAGGTGTTGCCCAAATGTTTATACCTGTATTACTGTTTTTGTCGGCAGAAACTGTAATGAAAGATCAACGCGAGAAGTTTACCGAGATTATATATGCTCTTCCGTATAATAATGTACTCCTGTTAAGCGGGCGGGCGCTGGCAGTTCTGCTTTGCTTCATACTGATCGGAATAGAATTGTTACTAACGATGTTGCTGTTTGCCAATACGCCGTTGCCTGTTTATATTAGTTGGTCTGCTTGCTGGGCGTTTATGTTGAAGTATCTTGTTGTTTGTATCAATGTGATTGGTATAACCTTTATGGTATCTAGCCTAACAAAGAATATGGTGTGCTTTTATTCTATAGTATTACTTTGGTGGTTATTAGGGGTTTTCATGACGGGTAATACAGGAATTCTATTTCCTCAATGGCTAGCAATCATTAACTTTACTTCTATTCATGGTTTTGGGGGGAATCCTTCCGAAATTGCTGGATTGTATCCTTATGATGAAACGATAGCGGCAATTGTTTTTTTTCAAATTACTTGGTCGACGATGTTATTTATCATTGCGGTGCTCATTGAAAACGCACGGCGTGGCTCAAGAGGAACAATTGTAAACAGATGTTTACCAATCTTTTTGATCTGCATGGCTATCAGCGTACTGTCTTTTTATGTTACATGGCAACAGTTGAGGGCCTACAGTTCAAATGATACAAACGTTTCGGTAAACTCCAGCAGTATCGCCAGCAATAGCGTACAATCCATTATACTTCCTGTTGCGTACGATCTAGCGATTACATTGGATTCTAAGTGGCATAATATGACTGTGAGAGCGCAGGTTACTCTGAAAAAGCTAGACGAGACTTCGTTACCTATGCTTGAGTTTACGTTGCGTGATTACCTTCGTGTGGAGAAAGTAGTTAACATAGCTACTGGTGAGAGATTGGCCTGGCAACAACAAGGATCTTATCTAACAGTAAACCCTTCACCAAGCAGTTTTACTGGTGCAGGGTTACTAACGCTTGAGATAAGCTACTCGGGGACAGTGTGGGAGTGGGCCAAGGATATTTATGGACAACCGACAGGGCTGGTTAATTTTATAGCTTCCCCATTTAGCTTTTTGCGTGGCGGATATGCCTGGTATCCTGTTTTAGGCAGGCAGCCTCTCTATGGCATAACGAATTATTCGCTACCTTGGACGCATGAGCCAAGGCCGTTGCTACAGAATTTGCTTGCTACTCATAGCCCAGTGCCTTTTAAGATGACAGTCGATAGTGATCAAGATGTAATGTTGATTTCGAATATCGAACTGACTGAACGGTATAGGGAGGGCGGTATTGAGCGACATAGATTCACCAGTGAAACAGGTAAGGATGTATTTTTACTTGCCGGACCTTATGAACATACAAAAATCGTGGTGGCTGGAACCGATAAATTGGTTGATTTTTATCATTTTCCTAACCATGATTATAATCTCCATAACATGGCATATAAGGTTAGTCAGATTGGCTATTATGAAAGTTTGGTCCCCAGAGCAAAATACAGTAGCACCTTTGCTGATTTGAAAAGCACCTATATCATGTTTGAAACTCCGCGTTTTCTGACATATGATAGTTTAATGAATACCAGTAACTTAGGGGTTATTGACGCAATATCGATGCCAGAAGCCATCTTTTTAACGAAAGCATTATATTCTCCTTGGTGGTCGCAATCAGCGGGACGTATTTTGGGCGAGGCACGCATCTTAAACCTTTGGTGGCCAAATTGTTTTAGTAAGGAGAAGGGCGATATAGCTGATGGTTTGGCACTTTATATGTATAGCTTATACACTGAAAATAGGCAGGGAAAGAAGTCTTATGACAATGCTAGAGAATACTGGCTAACCTATAATGAAATATCTCCTGACAACGAGAAGATGTTGGGGCAACGAGGGCGAATCGTACAGCAAGTATTTCTGCTGATGGATAATATTCGTCAGTCAAGTTTGGGAGATGATGGGGTTAAACAATTTTTGCGTATTGTTAATACCAGATATCAAGACAAACGTGTGATTGAAATAGTTGATCTAGTTGCTGCTCTTGAGTCAATCGGTGTTTGGAAGGAGCATGATGACGCAAGAGAAGATGCAGTATCTAGCGATAGCATATATCGTAACAGCATAAACATGTTAAGTCATTATGCGGCGAATCCACCCGAAAACAAAGCACGCGGCACGTTGTCGCTCAAACTGAACTGGGATTTTGGTGCTCAAATAAAAATGAAAGAAGCGCAGTAATGATTGCGCTTCTTTCATTTTTTTTGCAAATTATTAAAAAAATAGTGAACCTAAAGACAATTACAATCGTATTACATTATGAAAAATTGACCTGTGAAAATTTGGGACGAGGGGGATATGAAACAGTGTATCAATTGTTAAATTTGTAAAAAGGTTTGCCGGTCACAGGCAGTGAACCCAGAGCAACGCACGGTGGCTGAGGATTGCATGTTATATGGACGTTATTGGCAAGCATGTCCAACGAGAGTAGTCGAATGGCATAGTCCTAGCTTGAATGGCTAAAAAGTAAAAACAAGTAGGAGGAAAGAAAATGAAGAAAAATAAATTTGCTATGATACTAACTGTTCTAATTGGAATGATATGGATTATTACTCCGGTCGTTACGGTAGCGGCAGAAACAGCACATTCTGTACAGGTAGAGGCTACAAGTCAGGCTATTCTTTCGCAGTGGCTTGCTGCTGGGGATGAAGCAGGGCATAGTATTGGTATGCAACAGCGAGATGGAGAAGCTGTGTTCAGTAGTGGTGAAACTGCTAAGTACTCGACTGTTTCTACTTTTGATTCTCGTCGTAATAAGGGGGGGACAGCCCAAGGCTACTCGAAATTTACTTTTAATGATGGATCTTTGATCATATTTTCTTGGGTAGCAGAGCTTACTCGGACGCAAGAAGGCCTGCCTTTTAACCAAGGAAGGGGAACTATTATAAAAGGAACTGGTCGTTTTGAGGGGATTAGAGGTGGATCTGTATTTAAGGGGCAACAGTTAAAATCTGCAGCAGACGATCCTAAACTCACTGCAGGTCAGAGTGCGACTATTACCTATACTCTTCCATGATTGATTGGTATGCCGCAGATGTAAATCGTTATAATGAGAATGTGTTTGCTGGAAGTCTATTGACAAGGGGGATAAGTACGTTGAAAACCATAATACGACAAAGTTGCACCGAGCAAGGTGATTTTACCAAGCGAATGTATTTTTTAGATAATTTACGTTCCTTTATCATTTTATTGGTATTGTTATATCATGCTGCGATAGCATATATGACTCGCGGCCCAGAGTGGTATTATGTAGTTGATACGCAAAAGGATTTTTTTTTCAACATAGTTGTTATATTTAACGATGTGTTTATCATGCCAATGATGTTTTTACTTGCAGGATTTTTCGCGATCCGCTCTTTAGCAAGAAAGGGGCAATTTGCTTTTTGGCAGGATAAAATAGTGCGGATTGTCATTCCTTATTTTGCAGGAATTATATTCTTAGCGCCAGCGATTAACTACATTTACTTTTTAAGTCGATATGATACACCACCAGCTTATTTAGATTACTGGGTAAATACTTTTTTTAGTTTAGCACGTCAGCACGCCCATCTGTGGTTTTTAGGTGTGTTAACGTTGCTTTTTCTGGCGTTATCTATTGGCTATCATTTCTATAAGCCGTTAGGAAGTGTTGCCGATAAACCAGTTGCACCATCAATCAAATTTATTATTGGATTCGGTTTAGTTACAAGTATTACTTTCTTTGGTATAAAACAGTTATTTGATGATTACACCTGGATCATGATAAAGCATGTGATCATGTTTCAACCTACGCGCTGTATCTCGTATGCTTTTTATTTTGCGTTAGGTATTTACGCCCATAATAAGCAGTGGTTTACAACTTGTGGGTATATACCTTCAATCACGTTTTGGGGACCAGCTGCCATCGTGCTAGGTAGCGTCTATACTCAATTTAGAATCATGTTTTGGCCTAAAAGGGAGCTTTTAATTGTAATGGTCGGCAACGATTTCTTATATTCCTTTTTTTGCCTTGCTGCAGTATTTTCCTTGGTGGCGCTGTTTTATCGTTGGATGAATTACACATCCGACCTGTTAGGTAAACTGGCCGGCAATTCCTATGCTATTTATTTTATTCACCAGCCCATTCTAATGCTGTTAATCCTAGCGGTTCGAGGTTGTCAGCTCAATGTATTCGTTAAGTACCTAGCTGCTTCCATTTCGACGATCGTATTATGTTATTTAGTTTGCGAATATATTTTATCGAAAATACCGTCATTTAGTTACAAGAATAAGACCGTGCATACTAGGTAACAATAGTTCTCATTTATAATAGAGAAAACCCCTGTTGAATTTTTGTATAAATTTAACAGGGGTTCTTTTGTAAAGAACCACCAGCTATGCTGGTTTCCATTAGTATCTAGCTTAGCACCCCAATTTGCATGTTTACCATCATTATCTACCTTCTTCTTTGGGATGGTTTTTCCATAGGCAACATCCAGTTCTTCAAACAACATGTTTAGACGGGTTTTAGGTTGATATTGCATCAAGGTATCAAATAATAAATTATGATTGGACCTTTCGATGCAATTTTCTGCATGGCAGTTTTATAACGAAAACCGTATCACATTGCAGCAGAAGGCATCAGTAGTCTTACAAAAATCTATCCCTTTGAAAAGTTTGAACGGCAGATTATCGAGCTCGATGAGTTAAATCCTTGGAGAACTTTGAGTGACGAAGATAATTAGAAAATAATTGCCAGTAGAATTAGGTTCGGATTTCATAAAAGACCGAATGGAGAATCAGGAGGGGGAGTGTATTTTATAGATAGTACTGGAATAAAAGTGCAATTTAAGTGAGTGAGTTCTTGCTTTTTTTCGCTTCAAGATACAAAACTTTCACAAATTTTTTAATATTAATGTGTGAATTGGAGATAGAGGGTTTAATATTACTTTGTAAATTGAGCATTATCTTTCTTATTTCGGTAAAATCAAAAAAAATCGGAGCGTATTCTTCAAATTTTGGATTTGTATAGTCTGTAACGCCAATAGAAGCTAAGTGAATTAGACCTTGAAAGAGTGCTCTGCGTACTCGTTGTTCTAAAGCTTTGGATTCCTTCTTTATCTCATTCAGGTCAGGCGATGGCACACCTAGTTTCTTCGTTGTTACACTATAAAAAATATCTTTTAGAGATGGGAATTCATGCCCAAATGATCGTTCATTATCATATTGAGCTAAATAGTCCAATATGTATAATAAGTCCTTGCAACCGCTTTCACTAATCATTCCTAACTCAGCAAGTAAATATTGTCCTGCGGTGTTAATCGTATTTCTACTTGTTGCAATAGGTGAAGGTGCATGGATAGCTTTTTCGGGATTTAATACATTTAGGTTCTTTTCAATATTGCATATGACATTTTGCAGACGAATATGTTCTATCACGTTTTGAATGATACTGATTACCTCAAGGCGATTGATGGGTTTCGTAATATAATAGTGTACGCCAAGGGAATAGGCATTACCAATGATCTCTTTATTTTCTACTTGAGAGAGCATTATAATTCCACCCTTGAAGACAGGTAGCAATTCACGGACGGTTTGAATTCCATCGCGTATCGGCATTAATAAATCAATAATCAGGATATCAACGGCTTTCATGGTTAGTAAGTTGCTATCAATGGCAGCGCCATTCTCTGCTTCTCCAATTACTTCTCCGAGATCATAGTCTTCAATTATTTCAGCTAGCATAGAGCGGATTGCTTCATCATCATCCACAATAAAAAAGCGCAATGTAATCATCCTTCCTTTATTATACTTTGCAGTGGCAGTTGTATGATAAACACAGTTTCATCGGTATGAGGGGTCTCTTCTAGCGTAATATTACCGTGCAAGCTATTTGCTAAATCTTTGATATATGGTAGCCCCATACCAGTCGATGGATTACCAGACAGATCGAATTTCGTGGTGTAGCCAGGCTTAAAAATGAGGCTTCTTTTTTTAGGCGGGATGCCTGTTCCAGTATCGGCTATACGAAAGGCAATGCATTTGCCGATGCGGTAAAAAGATATTTTGATGAAGCCAGAATCTTTAATAGACTCCACAGCGTTGGATACTAAATTATTGACAAGGGATAAAACCGTATAGACATGTAATGGTGGTAATAAATTTTCAATTTGCAAATCAAAGGTAATGGTTTTGTTCAAGGAACCAGCATATTTTTGATGGGATTGAAGGATAATATCCGCCAGTTCTGAAGCATTCATATAGTCATGTAATTTACCATCTGATATTAATTGGCTGAGACTGGCATAGATTCGCTGATTATCTTTTTTGATTTCATGAACTTGACCAGCAATCTCTAGTATATTTTGCGCTAAAGAATTCTTATCAAATGACAATGGGGAGTTATGTAGATCTTCATATAAATTATAGCAATCTCGTGTAATATTTTCTGCATTTTGTAAAGATTTTTCAAGTTGGATTCCTTCTTTATACAAATTGGAAATTAGCATGAGCATATGCTTATTTTGTTCTTTTTGCTGTTCTGCTACGAATTCTGCATGGCGTAAATTTATAATAAAAAAGAAGCTCAGAATGAAAAAATTACGTATGATGGCAATAATTAAAATTTTGCTGAGAATAGGGAATGTAAATATAAATCCTATATTAGAAGAGGACATAGAGAGCATAAGTTCCACCATGCTTGCGATTAGCTCCGCAAGTATGGATAACAGCCCAATGTGTAGTGGTTGGTTATATAATTCTTTAGCTTTTGCAAAATGAAAAACAAGGGCATAGGTTACGTAATAAAAAAAAGCTGGGATACGAAGCAGAAAACTAGAGGCAATTGTACTATCAATGGTAATCCAATCTAATACCATCCGAAACACTAGTACCGACAATCCTACTAATAATCCAGATAATGCAAAAGAGGTATCGCGTAGCCATAATAAAAAAAACAAAAATGACGGTGAACCAAAGCTAACGCGAAAGGTGCTAAATTCAAGATCAAAAGGATAAAATTTGAGTTCACCAACTACGGGAACAATGAGGAGCATTAACAAAATCGCAAGCCCTTTTTTTTTCATCGTGATACACTTCCTTGGGGGAAAATTATAGTGTGCGAGTCAAGAAGTTTACTATATATAAAAATAGAAACGTAAGATTTGTTTTTTATATACAGTATATATTATACATGATAACAGAAAAAATGGTGGTCTTATAAGAAATTTTTTTAATTTTTCAGAATTTTTATAGTTTTATGTTGGATTTTATAGAAGGCATGATAACTTTGGGTTGTAGAGGTTGACTAGCGGATTCATAAGACAGATCCTCATTATACAAAAGATTGATGGAGAGGAGGAAAATATAGTTTTGTATAGGTGAAGATTTAAACTTCGATTTGTATACAAAATACTGTATATAATTAATGTACACAAAATCGTGCTTGCGTCTACAGAATAAGCATAATGAATTTTTCAAGCTATTATCCCTCTTATGTTATACAAAACGTTATAGGAGGTAAAGGTGATTGAGTAATAAAGTAGTACGAGGTTTTATTTGTATTTTTATTGGATTGATCATTTGGTTTAGCCCCATTCCTGAAGGTATAAAACCTGCAGCATGGCATTTGTTAGCTGTATTTACGGCGACTATTGCAGCCTTTATTTTACAGCCAGTAGCCATTGGCACAGCATCCGTGATTGGGTTAACGACGGTGGTTATTGCTGGTGTTCTTACCCCTGGACAAGCTCTTGAAGGGTTTAGTAATACTGTAATTTGGCTTATCGTAGCAGCATTTATGTTCGCCAAGGGTTTTATAAAAACTGGTCTTGGTCGGCGAATTGCTTACATTCTCATGCGAAAATTTGGTGATAGTACTCTAAAGTTAGCTTATACTATCGCTGCGACGGACTTTATTGTTGCGCCATTTACGCCCTCTAATACGGCACGAGGGGGCGGAATTATCTATCCAATTACCCGCAGTTTATGTACAGCTTTTGGATCCGAACCCGGAGAAACAGCTGGTAAGGTAGGAAAATTCTTAATTTTTAGTGCATATAATAGTGTTATTATTTCCGCATCTGTATTTTTGACAGGTGCATCGAATAATGTAGTCGTTATGAAGTTAACTCAAGAATTATTTGGACAAACTATAACTTGGTCTCTGTGGTTTATGGCTTGTATAGTACCGGGTTTAGTTTGTACTATCTTGATACCGTATATTTTGTATAAAATCTATCCGCCAGAATTGAAAAAAACACCGGAAGCCAAAGAAATGGCAAGGAAAGAATTGATTAGTATGGGCGTCATGAGTCGAGGCGAAAAAGTGCTTCTATTAATCTTTACAGGTGCTCTTATTCTTTGGGCTACCAGCAGCATTACTGGTTTGGATTCAGCTTTTGTTGCTCTTTTGGGCTTATCTTTCATGCTTATTACTAATGTCCTCAATTGGGATGACGTATTGGGGGAGAAAGGTGCTTGGGATGTTCTTATTTGGATGGGTGTTTTAGTTAATATGGCAGCATATCTTGCAAAGCTTGGTCTTATTACTTGGTTTGCCAAGCTTGTAGGAGCACAATTGGTGGGCATTTCTTGGTTTACAGTGCTTATTGTTTTAAGTATTGTTTATACTTTTATCCATTATGGGTTCGCCAGTAATACGGCTCATGTTATGGCTCTTTTTAGTGCTTTCGCTACGGTAGCTGTAGCTGCTGGTGCACCAGTATTTCTAACTGCCATTTTATTGGGGGTATTTGCGAACACATGCTCAACGTTGACTCATTATGCTTGTGGAGTATCGCCAATTTTCTTCGGTTCAAATTATATTACCCAAAGCGAGTGGTGGCGTATTGGTTTTATTTTGTCAGTACTTCATTTACTGATATGGCTAGGAATTGGTATCCCGTGGATGAAAGTTCTTGGTATCTGGTAAATCGTCAAATGTAAGTGCTTGGCAATAAATAATATAAGTAATCATTAGAACAAACTTAGTTTCAATTCTGCATGTGAAAAAATTATAGGGGGAAAAGAACTATGCATTTAGAACATGATTTTTTAGGTGAACTGGAAGTTCCGGATAATGTCTATTATGGAGTACAGACACTTCGTGCTATGGAAAACTTTAAGATTACAGGTCAGAAATTAGATTCAGATTTTGTAGATTCAATGGCGCTTGTGAAAAAAGCAGCAGCAAAAGCCAATATACTTACGGGTCGCTTAGATAAAATCATTGGAGAGGCGATTATTGCAGCTGCTGATGAAATTATCAGTGGGAAATTACATGATCAGTTTTGTGTTGATCCGATTCAAGGTGGTGCTGGTACTTCCGTAAATATGAATATGAATGAGGTACTTTCCAATCGAGCGTTAGAGTTGATTGGTGATAAAAAAGGTAATTATGAGCGTATTTCACCAAATAACCATGCTAATATGGCCCAGTCAACGAATGATGCATTTCCAACTGCTATTAAGGTTTGCGCGATTCGCAAAGGTCGTATTCTCGTTACCGCTCTTCAAAAATTGGCTGTATCCTTAGATGAAAAGGCAGTAGAGTTTAAAGGTGTTCTCAAAATGGGTCGAACGCATCTACAAGATGCAGTACCTATCACCATGGGGCAAGAGTTTGCTGCTTATGCTTCTGCTGTTCGGCGCGGAGCTGAACGTATGGAAGATGTTCTGCGACGTTTATATACGGTAAATATGGGGGCTACGGCTGTTGGTACTGGACTCAATGCAGAACTTGAATATATTAGTGAGGTCTCTAAGCAATTAGCGGAGATGACGCAAGAGCCATTTGTAACGGCTAAAAATCTAGTAGATGCTACGAATAATACAGATGTGTTTGCTGATGTATCTGGATCTATGAGGGTTACTGCATTAGCTCTAATTAAAATAGCAAACGATTTTAGAATGATGGCTTCGGGACCGCGTTGTGGACTTAATGAGCTTGATTTGCCAGCGCGCCAGCCAGGGTCATCCATTATGCCTGGTAAAGTAAATCCAGTTATCCCAGAGGTACTGAACCAGACTTGTTATCAGGTTATTGGTAATGATTTGGCTGTAACTCTAGGTGTCGAGAATGGACAATTTGAACTGAATGTGATGGAACCTGTTATGGCTTTTAATATATTCAATTCAATGACATATTTGACAAATGCCATTGATACTTTCAATAGATTATGTGTGCAAGGTGTAAAAGCCAAAAAAGAGCAATGTGAAACATGGCTAGAGGGAAGTGTTGGTATTGTTACAGCCCTTCTGCCTCATATTGGATACGAAAACTCCTCTATGTTGGCTAAAGAAGCATACAAAACTGGACGACCAGTAAGAGAACTCATTTTAAAGAAAAAGTTGTTGACTAGAGAAGCAATGGATATTATTTTATCACCAGAGGAAATGACTCAACCTGGTATTGCTGGTAAAAAGTTAGTGAATATGTAAGTGAATATGTAAGTGAATATGTAAGTGAATATGTAAGTGAATATGTAAGTGAAAAAAATCCTGCAAAAGTTTTAATAAAAAATTTTTGCAGGATTTCTTTTTTGTTGGAGGGACAGGACTCTGTGCCGATTGGGCTAAGAGTATGTGCAAGTTAATTATGAAGAGTGATTGTTTTAGCCTCGTCACAACTAATGATTTTAAGCGAATTATTTATTGTTGTTCGCAAATCAACCTTACCACCCCACAGTTCAACAACATATTTGACCGTTTCCTGGGCATAATGTAACTCTAATTCGCGATTATCAGAGATATGCTCCAAAACTAACGTATCTTTTTCTACGGATAATGGTTCAACAATTGGTATACCACCTAGACCAACAGATTGAGCCAAATTATTTCGTACCGTTTTCCAACCATCTTCATTGGATACTTCTGTAATAACAATATGGTCACCTAGTATATCATAGGAGAACAAATTTAGCTCCGCACATAATTCCTGGTTTAAATGGCGACGTATGAAGGAATCATCTCGATCCTCAGACCGTATCGCCATAATTTTTTCTCGCCCACCGGGCTGTTTATCTAGGTATTCAAAAATTTTAAAACCTATAAAATAGGGGTTTATTCTTCCTTGATGAGGACAGACTACCAGATTGTGACGTTTCAAGAATTCTAAGTGGAGGCCCTGAGGTAAGTCGAGTTGGTTTAACAACTGATAATGCCAGTAGCTGGCCCACCCCTCATTCATAATTTTGGTTTCAATTTGAGGAAGAAAATACATGGTTTCTTTCCGTACCATATGGATCAGATCACGTTCCCATTCACTTAGCTTGCCACGTTCGGCGAGGTAAGCCAATAGATCTCCTTGTAACCGCTCTGGCACAGCTTGGTTTGCTTCCTCAGTACGCTCTGTTTTATCAGGTTGCTTAAGCTCACCATGACGACTCATCTGAAATTTTAGTCCATGGGCAGCGTCTAAAATGCGTTCTACTTTTTCGGGGCCAATACTTGGATCTTGTATATATTCTCTGATACGATTGGCATGGGCTTGAAACATGTCAATTTCCATATCAGCCCGTGTATCACGTTTAAATAGGCGATTATTCTTAAAAAAATCATTATGTCCATATACATGGGCCATGGTTAAGATCTGAGTCAGTAAGGTATTATCCTGCATTAGATAAGCGATACAAGGATTGGAGTTAATCACCAATTCGTAAGGCAATCCAACCAAATTGTATTGATAAAAACTTTTTTGTCTTTCGTATGCTTTACCAAAGCTCCAATGTGGATAGTGGGAGGGCATACCTAAATATGCCTCATAGCACAACATATCTTCATAGCTACAAATTTCAAAGTGCTGCTCAAAACAGTCTAGACCTGTAGCCTTGACCAGTTTCTCAATTTTATTATTCCAGTATTCCAATTCGCTTAGACTATAGTCCGCCATCTATTATCCCTCCGGGAACCGATTCTTTATCTAACATTTTCTTAAATGCCGGCCAAATATCTGTTTTGTTATTCATCGTTACCATAACAAAGTTATCTAGCTTGAGGAACTTGTCATATTGTTTACGCATGGAACTTCCGTACATGGTATGGGTATTAATTTCAGCATACCCAACTAGATTGCTGATATCACAAAGCTGCTCTAGTAAAGCGACAGCTTTACTATTATCAGTACTCCAATTATCACCGTCCGAACAATGAAATATGTAAATGTTCCAAACTGCCGGATTATATCGCTGTTCAATAATTTCTAACGCTTTCTCATAACCGCTGCTAATATAGGTTCCACCTGCCTCGCCACGATGAAAAAAATCTTCTTCATTTACTTCGTGAGCTTCGGTCGTATGGGCTATAAAGGCGACTTCAACGTGTTCATACTTCCAACGAATAAACTGGTATAGTAGAAAGTAAAAGCTACGGGCCAAATATTTTTTAGTTTGATCCATTGATCCGGAGGTGTCCATAATACAAAGAATGATCGCATTGGACTGTCTGCGCATATCTTCTTTAATGCGGCTATACCGCAGGTCATTCTCATGAAACGGTGTGCGATCAGAAAGGGGATCGACTTCCATGTATTCTTGATCTCGTTTAATTGTTTGTCTTCGTTTAAGCTTTTCAATCATTGTTCTTTTTTTATTTAAACGTGGCTGAATACCTTTAAGTTGGAAGCCTGAGCGTTTACACTTATATTCTAATTCAATTTGGGCAAACTTTTTTCGTTCGAAGTCTGGTAGCTGCAAATCTTCAAAAAGATAGTTTGTCAGTTCTTCTAATGTGATTTCCGTCTCATAAATTTCTTCACCGGGATGATTGCCCGCTTGTCCTGATCCTGATTCTTGTTGGCCCTGATTCTTGCCGATAACTTGACCTTTTTCCTCTTTGCCTGACCCTGCGCCTGTACCACCCGTGTTTTTTCCGTAGATAAATTGATATTCTTTAATACCCTTAATAGGGATTTTTATCTTTTTGTCCTTACTTTGCCCAATAATACTTTCTTCGGCAATGATATCACCCAAATTTTTTTTTATGTTCTCCTCTACCAACTGGCGGTGTCTTTTCCGATCCCATGCGGAACGGTCGGAATGTCCGATATTTCTATCCTTAAAAATCGCCAATGCCTATTACCTCCCTAAAAGCGAAGCGTCTAGTCTTTCCAAAGATTATTGGCCGCATATTTCAAGATGACATTACAGCAATGTTCACAATAGCCATTACACTTCATTTGTTCTTCCATGACGTTATACTTAGTATCTTGTTCGTCATCTCGCACCCTAGCTTTGGTGATAATACGGGATAACTCTTTGACGGACGCCGTTAGCTTCTTTTCAATAGCTTCTTTTAGTGGTTCATAGCTTTGGTAATCAATTTTGCCGCCATTACGTAGTACAGAAAACATATAAGCAGTAACATCCTGACGAAAACCACGTGCTGATGCAGATAAAATGCCAACTTGCTCTTCAATTGACTGAAGGAACTTAATGTCAGGTTCGAGCTCTTCGCCAGTATTCTTATCTTTTATCTTAGTGGAGTTAGCAAACGCTTCAGCATGATCTAAATAATTATTAAACAAGCTTTCCGCCTGTTCACGATAACCGTGTATGAAGGCACGTGTAATTTCTTTTTCAAGAATGCTATGATATTCTTTTTTAATTGTATATTGTAAAAAGCCTAAATATCGTTTTTTATCATCCTCAGCGATGGATATTTCCTTCACTGCTTTAATCAGATTATCGATGATACTGATAGGATTGATACAATTATTCTCTGATTCGGATAAAGCGACGTCGATCGCCTTCATGATAAAACGGGTGGAAATGCCAACCATGCCTTCGCGGGTTGCTTCATCGCGTAGCTCTGCAATATCTAACTTCTTAGTGGAACCTCTTTCGACGATTTCTTCACCGTTATATATTTTTAATTTTGTTAGGGCGTCGACCTTAGAGGATGGCACTAACCGGGTTAATATAGCAAACATGGAGGCCATTTCAATCGTATGCGGAGCAATGTGAGCCTCAAAACTACTATTTCTTAAAATTTTCTGGTAAATTTTTATTTCTTCATCCAGTTCCAAACAATAGGGTACCTCGATTTTAACAATTCTGTCTAGAATCGCTTCATTTGTATGATCGGATTTAAATTTATTCCATTCTGCTTCATTCGAGTGAGCTAAAATCACGCCATCAAAATAAATCATGGGTCCTTTGCCGGGCGATGTTATCGATTTTTCTTGCGTCGCAGTGATCATGTTATGCAAATATTCAACATCATTTT
>Ga0209639_1001449_pt1 | contig 23513 bp, 15 predicted proteins | sample EPASupsiteHSE605_FD_187268 | JGI IMG/M metagenome (GOLD analysis project Ga0209639, IMG submission 187268) | Bioremediated contaminated groundwater from EPA Superfund site, New Mexico - Sample HSE6-05 (SPAdes) (version 2) | ecosystem: Environmental > Aquatic > Deep subsurface > Groundwater >...
TCTCTGTTGCTTTTATGCTATAATTTCCATCAACTCCTGCCGTAAATTTAACTGGCACAGTCTGATTTTGGGATGTTTGCGGAAGAATATTGATTGCGTAGTTCTTACTGTACTTTTCCGAGTAGAGTGATGGTGCAGTGGCCTCACTGGTCATCCATTTTTCAGATCCTTCTGAACCCAGATTGGTTGTAAAGTAAACTACGGTTTCATCATTAAAGCTGTTTGTTGTTCCGCTTACTTTTAACCGGATAAGATTATCTGGTATAGTTCCCGATTTCAGATAGGTGGTGGATTCATGTACACGAACACTATTATTCATCACTATATTTCCATTACCTTGTGAGCTTACAAAGAAGGACTGACATGGAGCTATGTAACGGCTTCCTCCATTTACTCCGATAAATCCATTGTACGTTGCAAACTGCATATTAGCGTGATTCCAAATAAAGATTGAGTTATCACTGGCTACTGATTTATCCCAGCCCGAAGAAGCATCCCAGTCAATAGCTGACGGATATGGATTGGGAATCAGGTTATAACCTAATCCATATTTTGTCATGGCAAAGCTCTTGCTCCCGGTATTGGGATTTCCTGTAAACCGTAACATTTTGGGTTGGTTGCTGGCATTCAAATAGCTTGTCACAAAACCTCTGTCAGGAACTACATTATCATTTCCGGTAATCCCCACATAATTATCATTTGTTTCGTCATAGCTATCCAATGAACAGTAAAGGAATACATTCCCGGTTTGTCCTGTACCCCATCCTCCCTGAATGGTATTGCTGATTGGAATCCCTAACTGGTGGAAGGTGTTGGCCGGCAGGTATTGTTCTATCTTGGCAGTACCTGCTCCGGAATAGCCGTTATCTAACAATGATCCACTTCCGGTGGAATCTGATTTCACGATCAAGCCCTGTGTTCCCAGTAAGGTTATGGTGCCATTTACCGTCAATGCTTTACCTGGTTCTACGCTCACACTTGCCCCACTAGCCACCGTAAGATCATTACAGATTGCCGGATTTCCAGGCAAACTGGTTACACTTGGCTGATTTATTGGCGTGGATGAAATAGTGATATTGCTGATACTTGTCGGAACCTGATTGTTACTCCAGTTTCCTGCTTCATTCCAATCTGTTGATATAGCTCCTGTCCAGCTTACTCCGTTAGAGAGTACGGTAAAGTCCTGTGTTACACTGCTGGCAGCATTGTAATATGCATTACCTGACTGACTGGCTGTTATCTGCGTGGTACCTACTCCTATTATGGTTACGGTTTTCCCACTGATCGTTGCCACATTCGGATCACTACTAACATAGCTTAATCCCAATGCGGAACTGCTGCTTCCTACAAGGTCAAAGTCAGCTTCTCCCAGCATTTTACTTGTCGGTGCGGCAAAGCTTATGGTTTGATCACTCTTACTTACCGTGAAGTTCGCACTTGCCGTTGCTGAATTATAATTGGTATTCCCTGCCTGACTGGCATTTACCACCACACTGCCAGATGATACTGTACTTTGAAGCTCTGTCCCGTTAAGCGTTGCCACACTGCCACTTCCCAAAGATAAGGATACGCTTAATCCTGAGGTTGAACTTGCGCTTATCTGAATAGGAGTTGAGACAAAGTCTGTCAACGATATATCAGATGGTAAACCGCTAATTGTGATCGTTTGATCTGCTTTACCTACCGTTAAGGTTATAGATGTATCCGATGACAGATAATTGGCATCAGATGCCAGGCTGGCTGTAAGGGTGGCTGTCCCGGCTCCGGTTATGGTTACGGTATTGCCCGCTATTGTTGCCACAGAACTGTTGTCACTGCTGTAGCTGATAACTCCGGTACTGTTTCCGGTTGCGGCTAATGTAAAGTCTGCATCGCCATAAGTCTTGTTGATATCCGCAAAGTTGCTGATCTCTGATGCAGCCTTGTTTATCGTAAGAGTTTGGCTTGCATCCGGGGCAGGATTATAGGCCGCATCACCAGCTTGTGATGCTGTAATTTCTACCACTCCCGATCCTGTTATATTCAGAGTTGTGCCCGTTAGATTAGCCGGCCCGCTTACTACTGTATAACTTACCGCTAAACTGGAACTTGCTGTCGCTACAGTTGACAAATCTACCGTTAAGCTTGGAGTATAGGTTTGTGCCGTCAGGGCATTGAAGGTGATGGTCTGATTTGACTTAACCACATCAAAGCTATGACTTATACTTGCCGGATTATAGTTGGCATTACCTGTTTGTGTTACATTTATTTCCACGGTTCCGGTCTGGCCTATATTTTCTAACTGATTACTACCATTCAATGTGGCTGCACTACCTGCTCCTAAGCTAATCGTCACAGGTAGTCCTGAATTAGATGTGGCACTCACCTGGATAGTTCCCACAAAGTCTTTCAATGCTACCGAACCAATTGGTAATGGATTAAGTGTAATTACCTGATTTGACTTATTCACGGTTAGGGTAGCTGTGGTACTTGCACTGCTATAGATTCCGCTAGCCGCCTGTGTGGCGGTTATGGTCGTAGTGCCGGCTCCGGTTATGGTTACAGTATTGCCTGATATTGTTGCTACTCCTGTATTATCACTTGTATAGGTAAAAGCTCCTGTACTGGCTGATGTGGGATCTACAAGAGTAAATGATGCATCACCATAAGTCTTGGTAATATTGGCAAAGGTTCCCAACTGGAATGGGGTCACGCTTTGTTGCGTTCCATAAGTAGTTCCTTGAGCATTGGTCGCATAGGCTCTTACATAATAAGTGGTTCCTGCTGTAAGACCGGTTATTGAAGAGGTAAAGCTGCCTGTTCCGCTTCCGTCGTTTGTTGTACTGCTACTGATGGTCGGGTTCTGGCTGGTACTCCAACATACCCCTCTTGCTGTTACAGAAGAACCTCCGTCACTTGTTACATTTCCTCCACAAGTTGCGCTGTTTGAACTTACATTGCTTATGGATGCAGTGCTTACCACCGGCGGATTGCTCACTGTTACCGTTACAGATGTACGGGTTGCACTCGGACAACTTCCTCCTCCGTTTATTACAGCCTGAGTCTGTGTTAAAAATGCTGTCGCTATGTTTTGTGCACTGGTATTACTGATATATCCTCCACTGGACCCTGCATATAACAAATAGTACATACGGGTACTGCCACTAATGCCGTTTAAGGTATGATCACTCACGTTGGTATTTCCTATAGCTGTCTGACTTGCCGATGGATTTGCCGGTATGATAAAAAGTTCGTTAATGGATGGGTCGCCTGCATTGTAAACCCTGCTCACAAAACAATTGAAAGTTTTACAACCCACACTTATGGTAAAACTGCCAGCATCGGTATTTCCTCCTCCATCTGATCCGTAGTTTCCACTTACTCTGAACCAGTTTACACTATTCATATCTGCAGCCAACACAAATAATCCGTCTAACTTGCGGGTAAAGTATTTGCCTCCGGTTCCAAAAATAGTATTACTCAATATTGCATTGTCTGAATAACTAAAGGAAGAACTATTATTGGTACTCAGATAATTTCCATTATCATACATATCATTTCCCCCATCTACAATTACATTGGAACTTGACCCTTCCGAAAAACTATAACGACTCGGAATCTGGTTGATAATATTCGTATAGTTCGAATTTAAGCTGCTTAATACATTTGCCAGAGTATTATCACTACAAGTGATCGGTGAGGCTTCTGCATAATAGGTGGTGGTAGTTCCTGGTGATACACTATAGTTTGTACCACTGCTCACGGTTGTAAGCAAGCTTCCGGTTGTTGCAGCATCATACCACTTTATCTCGTTGCCTGCCGACGTTGCATTCAAATTTGCACTCTGACCACTCTGAATAACGGATGGGGTAGCACTTACTGCTGTTGGGGCCGCCAAACCTGCATCCATCGATACGGTGATTACATTACTGTTCAGAGTTACACTGCCCGAGGTGGCATTTCGTCTGTAATAGGTCTGCGCATTTACAGCTCCGCACTGATAAGTCACCGATGTCGCTCCGCTGATATCGCTAAAGCTTACATTATCGGTACTACTTTGCCATTGATATGTCACCGTCGGCATTCCTACCGCTGCCGTGGTTGAGGTAAACTGCGACGGGGTGGCACCCTTACAGATTGACTGACTTCCTGAGATTGTCCCGGGTGAATAGCTAGTAAAGCTGGCCTGACTTCCATAACTGGTACCTACACTATTGGTCGCATATGCTCTTACATAATAAAGTGTTCCTGGGGTTAAGCCCGTAATATCCGATGTATAGCTACCAGTTCCAGTTCCGTCGGTAGTCTTGCTGTCACTGGTAGTCGGATTCTGGCTCGTACTCCAACATACTCCTCTTGCACTCACCGTCGTACCTCCCTGATCTGTTACATCTCCTCCGGAGGTGGCCGTGGTTGAGTTGATAGATGATACGGTTGTCGTGGTTACGGTTGGAGGATTCGATATCGTTACCGTTACTGCTGTCCGACTTGCACTTGGACAGCCTGCACTGCTTGTTGTATGACTTGCATCTGCGTATCCTGCCGTCTCATCTCCGCTCCTGAACTGTGAGGTGCCTTCATGATGGAAGTACCAACGGTTATACCATGGGGCATACGTAAAACTACACATATCACTCAGGCTCGTGAAACTCGCAAAACTGGCAGACGATCCCGTGCTAAGGTTTAGCCTGCTGATATTTTGCGTGCTCGTTTCTCTGTAAAGTACTGAATAGGTCGTTCCATTCTTTTCTGCTATACCCCAGGTTGCCCAACTCTCACTCGGATACCTGTTTATACTATAACTGCCCATATTGGTTACAGTACCAGAAGGTAAATCTACCCTGTAAAAAGTAGTGCCACTCTGTAATATAACAAAGTTCGCTCCTGCATATATTGCACTGTTTCCTTGGGTCATCGTGACGGAAGAACTTAATGTTACATAGACGGAACCATAACTCAGATCACTATTCAACGTCCTGAACGAGCTTACTGTATAGCTACTGGTATTAGTCCCATATACCGGATCGGTGCTACCATTCCATAATGTATATAATGTGCCACTACCTAAATCACTGAAAATACCATCTCTGCGGGTACAGGATGTTGGACTGGTTAAACCCGGCATTGTATATCTTACTGTATAGGAATCTCCTGTGTAATAATAATAGAAAGAGGTTACAGCTATTCCGCCTCTGTCATCACCTGCATAACTACTATGCTCTAACGAATAAGAATTGGTTGACGACATAGAGTTAAGGTAAAACGATTGTACACTGTTAGCCTCTGCATAGTAAGTTGTGGTTATTAACGGCGTTACACTAAAGTTGGCCCCACTAGATGAGTTTCCTACAGAAGTTCCTCCCGTTGATGCAGTATACCAGTAAATTGTATTGCCAACTGATGAGGCCCTTAGGTTGCTGCTCTGACCGGTCTGGATGGTTGACGGATTGGCACTTACTGAGGTCGGTGCTACCAAACTTGTACTTACACTTACGGTCATACTTGCACTATTGCTGCAATTATTTCCATCGGTTACCGTGTAGCTTATATTACTCGTCCCTGCACTTACCCCTGTTACTACCCCTGAAGAATTTACTGTCGCTACGCCCGTATTACTACTCGACCATACCCCTGAGGAAGTGGCATTGCTTAATGTTATGGTAAACTGTGTACATACTGTATTTGTACCGGTAATAGACGCTACCGTAGGCAATGCATTTACTGTTACGGTTACTGTATTACTATAGGCCTGTGTACATGGACTGTTCGTTACTTTCGCTCTGTAGTAACGGGTAGCCGTAAGATTGCTCGCCGTATAGGTGCCAGAGGTGGCACCACTGATATCGCTAAAACTGCTATTATCACTTGATACCTGCCACTGGATACTGCCTGTATTGCCACTTAAACTGAGCTGGCTACTATTGGTACCGCTACATACCGTTGAACTCCCGCTGGCTGTCCCTCCTATACTGGAAGGTACTATCGTGATAGATCCTGATACGTTACTTGTCACTGATGGAGTGCACGTACCACTTACTACACAATAATAGTAAAGAGTCCCCTCTGTTGTGGTTAACGGGGTATAAGACGATGATGTGGCACCGTTTAGTAACGTTCCTCCACTGTTACTCGATGAGGCATTACTATACCACTGGTAGCTTAATCCTGCCCCACTCGCCGTTACCGTTAAGGCTGTGGCCGTACCATTAAGGCATACACTTTGTGGTGTCGTCGACGGATGAACACTTATCGCCGGAGCAGCATTGACGGAAATAGTAGTATTTGCACAACCTGAACTCCAGTTCCCATTATTATTTCTTGCATAATATGTAGTATTACTTGTCGGACTTACTGAGATTGAATTCCCTGTTCCAATCTGAGTACTTCCACAACCTCCAGTATACCAGTAAACAGTCCCAATAGCTCCATTTGCTGTCAATGTTGTGCTGCTCCCACTGCAAACTGTTGAAGAACTCGCACTAATTGATGTTGGATCTGAAGGATATGTTGTAAATGCTGAAGACGTTACATATCCCGATGATCCGCAACTATTATTCGCATAAACCCTTAAATAATATGCTGTATTGGGACTCAAACCCGAAATACTGGTAGAAGTTCCCGAAGTGCTTCCATACCAGCTTCCAGTTCCGTAAGTTGCTCCTAAATTTGTACTTACTACCCAATAATACGTAGAAGCATTGGAACTCGAACTCCATGAAATATTTGCAGTAGATGCAGATGTAGGTGTTCCTGTTGCTGAAGATGGTGCAGATGGAGCCGGAGGATTTACAGATACAGTAGTTGAAGCACATCCATTACTCCAATAACCATTATTATAATTTCTTGCATAATAGCTAGTTGAAGAAGATGGTGAAACACTGATCGAATTTCCGGTACCTATAAAATTACTTCCGCATCCACCCGTATACCAATAAACAGTTCCAACAGCTCCATTTGCGGTAAGAGTCGTACTATTTCCCGAACATATCGGATTAGAAGAGATTGAAATTGAAGAGGGATCTGATGGAGTCAAATTCTGTGATGTAAATGTCACAGTAACATATGTATTTACGGTTGTTGTTTGGCAGTTAAACTGATTAATAATTACTTTAACATGAGGATAAGAAGAATTCCCACTATAATCCAAAGAAGCATTATTTCCTGTACATGCAACTCCATTATCGTCATTATAAGCCAAATAAGTATCTGTTGACCAGTCACGCAAAGTGATTTGAGAATCATAACCAGACCCGCATGTTGAAATACGTATATTCCTTCCACTGGTTACATTTTCGATGACAAAATACGAATTTGAGTTTACGTAAAAGGAATATGAATAACCTGGGCCCATATAAAGAGGATTTGAGCCAGAAACACCTCCACTACTTTGAAGCAATATAGTAGGATAACTTCGCGTAGAGGGGGTGCTACATTGTGCGCTAACTTCTTGCAATGAAAAAAGAGAAATCATTACAAACATGAGAAAAACACCTAATACTTTCGAAAAGTATTTTCTCTTTAAGATTACAGAATCTTCCTTCTCTTCATTAGGTTTTTGCTTTGCCGAAAAATATGAATCCGGGCATCCCTTATTCATAATTGATCGATCTTGATTTTGAAATTGTAGTTGTGTATCCATGTGTAAATTAAAATTGGTTCCTAATATCATTATTCTCCAAGTTCAAAAATACACTCATGAAAAGTCCATATCAACTTAAACTTCTCCGGATTCTTTAAAATTAAAGAATCCGGAGAAGTTTATAAAATACTATTTATAAGGAAATTAGCAACTAACACACTAACGAAGTCATCCCAATCTGATCTTTAACGGTGTCCAGACTAAGTTTTTTATACGTAGACGGGCTTACACCTGTAAACTTTTTAAACGCAGTATAAAAAGTGGACGTTCCTTTAAAACCTACAATTTCGGCAAGGTATTCAATTTTATAATTTCGATATTCATCACTGTTTAAGTGCTTACAAGCCTCTTTTATTCTAAGCTCATTTATGTAATCATTAAAGTTAACTCCGTAATGCTGATTAATTAGTTGAGAAAGGTAAGTTTGATTCGTGTTGAGTTTACCAGAAAGCTCCGCTAACGTTAGCCCACTATCAAGAAAATACATTTCCGACTTCATTAGTTGTTCAAGCCTTTCCAGTAGCTGATCATTTCGCTTTGCCGAATTACTACTCAATAACTGATCTTCTAACTCCAAAACCTCTGACGTTCGCTTCACCAATTGTTTATTTATCTGATGCACTTTTCTTTTCTGATAATAAATGATCAATCTAATTATCACCAACATTCCTATTACAACAATCAACAAAGCAATAATAAAATATTGTTGCTTAATAATTGATTGGTAATTCATCTGTGATTGCTTAAGATTCTTCATCGAAAGAATCAAAGGTGATGATGCAAGAATGATTTTATTTTGTACTATTTCATCTTTCGATGAAATCTGAATTATTGAATCTTTTAAACTTTCTGATTTTGAAATATAATAATTTCGTTTTGCTACATCATGTTTCTTGGCAAAATAGAATGCTAAAAATTTACTTATATCTAACTGTAAAGATATGTTTGATACAGATTTTGCATTTTGCATTGCGGAATCAGCATAATTTTCAATCATTTGCAAATTGTTAGACTGCAAGTACAATCGAGATAAATCAAAATATACTTCTGAGAGTCTTGATTCCGAACCTGCTAGCTTTGCACTTTGCAATGATTGCTTATAATAACTAAGTCCATTTCCAAAATGATTATTCAGAATTTCTCTTTCTGCCATCAATTTATAGAAATCCGATTTCATTTCAAAAAATGCAATTGCAAAAGACTCTTTATCAATAACTTTAACATGTAAACTATCTCTTTCAAAAATATCTAAAATACACTTCGATTTCCTGCAATAGTAATCCGCAGAGTCTGCTTGCTTTTGTTTTAAAAAAACCGATGCCAGATAATAATAATATTGAGCTCTGACCAAATCATCCGGGTCTTTAATAATATTAATAGACTTATGGAAATAGTTAATCGCTAACGGATACTTGCCAAGTTCTTTATAAACCAGCCCGATATTACTCAAAGCCAGAGAAGTTGCAAAAACACAATTATGATTCTTTGCGATTGTGTAAGACTGCTTATATAGCTCTATCGCATGATCATATAATTTATTCCGATAAAGAATATTGGCATTATTAATGAAAAAATACGGATTTTCAAGTGGCAAATCAGGATGCTTTGAATAGATTTCCAAAGCTTTTGTCATACAGTCTAAAGCCTTGATATCATCCTTTTTCCTGTATTGATATAAATCAGATAATCTATCATAAGTATTTAACCGCTCCATATTTTCACCTATCGAATCAAAAATATGAAGCATCCTGAATGCAATTTTTTCAGCACTATCCGGACAATTTATGTAACTCTGGCTATACTTTTGTTTAAGAATGTCTACCTCTTTCCATAATGGATTATGCTTCTCAGCAGATTTATCATTATTACATCCCGCAAAAATTACTATAAAAAATAAGCTGAGAATTGAAATAGCCCGATTTAGATTCATCATTCTTTACTTAATTTTAGAGCTGGTTTTGATATTTTGCTTATCTCCGTTCAATGTAATTACGTTAAGCAAAGGTAAAAAACAAATAATCTCAACAAGAGGCACTTAGACTCCACTCAATGTGGCTTTCGGATTGATTGCCGAGAACCAGAAAAGCCTGTTTTCGTTAACTTAACGATATTTCATCTACTAATTACAAATGTAAACAAATTTAAAAGTTGTCGTAATCTATTTTTAAGTACTTATCAACAATTGACAAATTGTTTAATACACACAATAACACAAATAAAATCAATACATTACACACATATTAAGGAAATAGCACCCAGCATTTTCTCACAAAAGAAAATACCGGTACTCTAAATAATAAAACTATATATTTTAATTTGTGTTTCGCCATAATAATGAAAACGACTATCGGGTTTGATAGTCGTTTTCATTTAAATAGATTAGCGAAAGCTCTTCGGTTTCTTGATTACAAAAGATCTGAAAATATTAAATCCGAAATAGATATCTGCTTTTCTCCAGGTTCCCAATGTTTCAGTAAGAAAGCCTCTTTCAAATAAAGGTTGCGAATTGGTAAAAAACAGCTGAAATACATGCCCTCCTGTCTCAATATCAAAACCTATCGACAATGAGTTATCAAAATCTTTTGATGTTTGTGAACTCAGAATGTGATGATATTCGACATTAAGGGACATTCGGTTAGTTAGCTTAACTCTCCCTCCTGCTCCCATTACGTAAATTGTATTTGGATCCTGGATTTTAGGCACCAGATTTTTATGGACAATACTTGGCGTTAATTGAACAGAAATCCTGTCATTAATTTTTCGGGCTATCAGCAATTGATGAATATATGAAAGGCGGGATGAGAAATAGTTTTTACGTTCAGGATCTGCCCATTTGAGTGTGTTTATCGTGATTGACCCATAATAAGAAAGACTGATCGGCATATTTCTTTTCCCGGTTGACTGACGAAGAATTTTGTACTTCAATGATCCGTCAACTGTTTTCTGATACGTACTACGACCCAAACCTATTGCAAATCTGTCATTTATACCATATTCTAACCCAAGGCGAATTGTAGATTTGTCTAGTCCAAAAAGCTCGTAAGCCCCTTCATTCAGATGACCAAAATGGTGAGAAATTACAAAGTTCAGGTTTCCACTTGCAGGATTTTCAATAGATTGCCCAATTACAACCCGGGTGGTTTTAAAAGTTGCATAGGTATAATTGGTTGTTTGGGAGCCGTCATCAAGCATGTTCATTAAATCGTCTTGTGCCGACAATGAAAGACTTGTTAATAAGCAGAATAGCAAGGTGATTTTTTTCAGGTTCATATCTTTTCCGGAATTACTTTTTCAATGGATCCATCAATACATCTACTTTAATCTCAACCTCTTCAGCAATATTATTTACTACTGTTTTCGGGATTTTTATGCCATAATCAGCAAGTTTCACTTTGAAGGTTGATACTCCTCTGATTTTTCCATTGGCTACTTCAAACGTTCCTTTTTCGGTAACTTTTTTAGTTACACCATGTATGGTTAAATCGCCCTCAACGGTTACCTGATATTTGCCAGGCTTGGTTAAGTCAATGGCAGTAATATTCACAATTTTCCCCTTAAAGCTAGCATTAGGAAATTTGTCAGATTCCGCATAGTTTTCATTAAAGTGCTCCTGCATCAAAGCCTTTTCAAACTCAAATGATTTCATCAAAACCTTGAAAACAAAGTCTCCGGTTTTAATATCCAATGCACAATTTACCTGATTATTATTTGCTTCTATTTTTTCCATCGGTGCATTCGAAAAGAAAGATATTTTTCCGTTTTTCGTCATGTATTTCTGACCAAAACTAAATGCTGTAAACATCAGCATTATCACAAAAATTGATGCTGTTTTCATGATTTATAAAGATTAAGGATTTGTAATTGAGCATTTTTCCATAATAACATCAGTATCATTATAGCCCTGACAAAGACCTTTGATTGTCACCATGTCATTTGGTTTTAAATCACTTGCCATTTCTCTGTATTTGGGGAGCAATGTACACCGTATTCCTTCATCACCAAACATTCCTTCGTTGAAAGAGAACACAATAATTGACAAAGTATCAGTTTTCTCAACAGACTTCAGATTCCCATTAATTTCCAGTACTTTATCGAGATATTTTGCATTTGCACTGTCTTTTTGAGACGTAAATTCTTTGTAGAGCACTTCCGCCTGCATCGTAAAATCAGGTTTTGCTTTCTCAATGTCACGATGTGGTTTATTATACACAAAGAAATAAATGTACAAAGCTGTAATTATTCCAATTACAGCCAGTACCAATAATACTTTCAGCCATTTTTTCATAATTCGGGATTTTGAATTAATTATTAGGAGCTCCGGTACTGAGCCATTTCTTGATTTTCTTTAAATTACAATCATTGAGTTTACTTCCATTTTTAGGCATGGGAGAATATCCACTCAACCAATTTACAACACCATTTAGCTTCCCATTATCTGCCAGAGTTTTTAATGATCCATAATTATCTGTTCTCCAGCCTCCTCCTGCCGAGCTCCCATTATGACAGCCATTGCAATAATTAGCCATCATAGGTGCAATCGTTTGTGCATACGTTACATTGGTTGTATCACAATTGTTATTTCCAAGATTTACATAAAGTTCTTCTTCATTATCTGTATAACAGGCCTGAAAAACAGCCATAACTATTACCAAAAGAAACAATATCAATCCTGTGTGTGTTAGTCTTTCTCTATTCATAATCGTATTCTTGGTTTATTATTTAGCGCAGGCCTCATTTTTAGCACCCTGTAGGATCCAGACATAAATCAGTTTCATTTGGTCTGAGTTTAGTGCAGTACGTGGTGAAGGAGGCATTTCACCACTACGGATAACGTCGTATAATTCACTATCATAAGGCTTTCCTGCACTTACCTCTTTCATTATCCCATTATAGGAACTTAAATCAATCCCTTCTTCATGGGTTATTGCATCATGACAGCCCGTATTTGCACAGTTTGCATTTATAATTGGCTGTATATCAGCTGCAAAGCATACTTTTTGCTCTGGAATTACCGTTTCATGTTTGCAGGAAAAATAGAGTAATGCCATTGTAAGCATTGCTGTTATCCCTAATATTCTTTTGAGAATCATTCTTTTATAATTTTTTGAATTAATTGATTTTCACCATCATTCAACACCAATACATAAACACCTTTTTTCATTTGTAAGGCAGTAATGTCTGTTGAAAATTCATTTCCATCGATTCCTTTTTCCACCATCAGTTGTTTGCCCGACAAATCATAAAGTGAGATTTGAGCATTCTGAAGCTCTTTAGAAAATTTAATATTCAATTTATCCGAAACAGGATTCGGGTAAACAGAGAACTGTGTCATTTCCTGATTTTGAACACCTGCTGTTGATTCAGAAACAGTTACATTTGTCAGGAAAATGTTTGGTTTATTGATAACATATGCAGCATAGAAGGTCACATTTCCGCTACCTGCTACAGGAGCAACCCACTGAAATGACCAAACTGCTGAAGCTGTAGTTACTTGATTTTGATGTGTTATATACTTACCACTTGTCAAAACATTCGTATTTGAGCCTGCCATTAAAGTGCCTTTTTGCGTTCCAGTTGCATTTTGAGGAGACAATTCAAACCCTTTTTTACCTGATCCATTCACAGTTACAGTGATGGTGTAAGTAGTGCCGGGAATATATCCTGTAGCCGGAATATTATGAGTGATGATTCCGGTTGTATTGGGAGTAACCGTCCCGCCATGACAACTTGAACAGTTTGAACCATCTCCGGGCGAACCAGTTTGGCCAGCTGTTGCTCCCGAAGGATACTTCCCTGAGCCACTAAAGCTCTGCATCACAATAATTCCAAATACAGAGACCAATCCAACATAAAGTAATTTCCTCAACATAAGCATTTTAATTAAATGAATATTCCGCTTTATAATTGAATCTTTATCTTATAAAATAAGGAGATTCAATTCTTTTAAACAATCATTAACAAATTTAGTTCACCCTGTTGTTGGTGATTCAAAACCGTAAATTACTTTTGTTGGTGATGATGAAACATTTTACGATACCGATTTTTGTTCCAGAACTTGCTTGTCCAAACCGATGCATTTATTGTAATCAGTTTAAAATCACAGGATTAAAACACATTCCCGATATCGATACAGCCCGTGACATTATTGAAAAATATCTAAAAACCATACCAAGGAATAATTCTGAAATTGAAATAGGTTTTTTTGGTGGAAATTTCACCGGACTGAAAATCGCTCTTCAAAAAGCATATTTGGATCTTGCAAAAAGCTATGTTAATAATAATAATGGGTGTATTCAGGGTATCCGGATGTCAACCCGGCCTGATTATATTTCGAAAGCGAAACTTCAATTTTTAAAGAATTATCCCATAACAACTATTGAGCTTGGAGTACAATCCACCGACAAAGATGTTCTTCAAATTTCGGAACGGGGATATGATTTCCCGATTGTGGAAAAAGCCTCTGCATTGATTCATCAGTTTGGCTTTAAGCTTGGGTTGCAAATGATGATTGGATTACCTTCTGACACTTTTGAAAAATCGATGAAAACCGCCCATGAAATTGCCCGCCTGGGAGCAACCGAAGCCCGTATTTATCCTACACTGGTAATCAAAGAAACCCAACTGGAGACTCTTTTCCGAAATCATCACTATTCTCCGTTAAGCTTGGAGCAAGCAATAGACTGGTCGACAGAACTGCTTTGTTTTTTTGAACAACATAATGTCAGAGTGATTCGTCTGGGACTCCATCCTTCCGAAGAATTAACCGAATGTCAATCAATTGTTGCCGGACCTTTTCACCCTTCGTTTCGTCAGCTTGTCGAAACCGAAATCTGGAAAAAGGAGTTTCAGAAGATACAGTCCCCCGATTTTGTTAGAGGAATCACGCTGGAAATTGCTCCTGCCCAGCTTGGAAATGCAGCCGGATATGGAGGTTGCAACCGTAAAATATTGACAGAACGATTTAAGAACGTCCGTCTCAAAGGAAATACAGACATGGAAGGACGGAAATTCCGTTATACATTTATTCAATGATGTTATCCTGATTTTTTACGAATGATTTGTATTGCCGACTATCGTTTACCTAAAGAAGCAATTCGTACACTTGAAAAAATGTGTGAAGTACTCTTGTTTTCTGCCAGAGGGTTGGTTTATGATGCAGTAAGCGGTCATCCCGATTTATTCTTATGCAAAACAGATTCCGGACTGATTTACGCACCTAATTGTCCTTCAGATATTATCCTTCAACTACAAACAAAAAATATTGAGCTTGTTGCAGGATTAAAGAAAACAGGCAATCATTATCCCGAAACATCTGTATATAATTGCGTAACAAGCGAAAACTACCTGATTCACAGGCAAATTCTAACAGATAGTGTCATAAAAAACGCTTTTCGCGATAAAATAGTAATTGACGTAAAGCAAGGGTATGCACGTTGTACCACCATGGCATTACCCGGCAATCGGTTTCTCACTTCAGATGCCGGAATATTGAAAAAGCTTACAGCCAAAAATTTGGGAACCCTGTTTGTAAATGCAGAAAATATTCTTTTACCAGGTTTGAATCATGGTTTTATAGGTGGAACTTGTGGATTAATCAATGATACATTAGTGATAACAGGCTCATTAAGGCATCATACACAAAATTCAGATATCGAACAGTTTATAGCACTTAGCAACTGTAAACTTCTCGAATTATCGGATACTCCATTGTTTGATGCAGGAGGATTATTGTTTATCGAATAAAACATTACCGTTCTAATGTAACGGCTACTGCGTCTATCTTTCCACCTAACGGAGGATTGAGTTTTGATATTTTCAGTTCTATATGTTCTACTTGTGGAAACTCCCGATAGATAGCCGTGATAATGCGATTTCCCACATGTTCCAGCAATTTTGACTTTATCGCCATCTCACGTTTTACAACATGATATACTTGTTGATAATTTACAGTTTTAGAAAGGTCATCCGTTTGTTGAGCAAATTGCGTATCTGCTTTTAGTTTTATGTCAACACGAAATTTGTTCCCAATTAGCTGCTCCTCAGCAAAACAACCATGAAAGGCAAAAAACTCCATCCCGTCGATATGTATCAAGCTCATGTTTCTCAATTTTGATGCAAAGGTAAACATTTCGGGATTGAAGGTTTTTTTTACGTCTCACCCCAAAAGGGTTTTCGATCTCTTTTTGAGGGGGTATTTCTTTTCTTTACCCCCAAAAGGGTCTTCGACCACTTTTGGGGTGTCATATCTAATTTCTTATCTTCTTGCAAGGGATAAAAGAAACCTCTCCTTGAATTCTCTCATTTTTCGTAATTTTGCACCTTAAATTAAATCAACAGATTGTATGCTACGTACACACACTTGTGGCGAGTTACGACTCGAACAGATCAACCAAACCGTTACGTTAAGCGGTTGGGTTCAACGCACACGCGACCTTGGCGGAATGACTTTCGTAGATCTTCGCGACCGTTATGGTTTAACTCAGTTGGTTTTCAATATGGATACCGATGCTGATCTGTGCCAAAAAGCTCGTCAACTGGGTCGTGAGTTTGTTATTTCAGTTACCGGAGTTGTGGCTGAACGCAGCAGTAAAAATCCGAAAATGCCTACCGGCGATATCGAAATTCTGGTAAACGAAATCAATATTCTTAACTCTTCAAAACTTCCCCCGTTTACCATCGAAGATAATACGGATGGCGGTGACGAAATCCGCATGAAATATCGTTACCTCGATTTGCGTCGTAATCCATTGCGTCGCAATCTGGAATTGCGTCATAACATGGCAATTCTTACCCGTAACTATCTGAACGATCTTCGTTTTATCGAAATTGAAACGCCCTATCTGATCAAATCAACTCCTGAAGGTGCCCGCGATTTTGTGGTGCCTTCACGCATGAGCCCGAACGAATTTTATGCTCTCCCGCAATCGCCACAACAATACAAGCAGTTACTAATGGTCTCAGGATACGATCGTTATTTCCAGATCGTTCGTTGCTTCCGCGATGAAGATCTTCGTGCCGACCGTCAGCCTGAATTTACCCAAATTGATTGCGAAATGTCGTTTGTAACACAGGAAGATATCTTAGAAACGTTTGAAGGATTAGCCCGTCATCTCTTTCTGAAAGTGAAAGGAATGAAAATGGATATTTTTCCGCGTTTGTCCTTTGCCGATGCCATGAAATATTATGGTAGCGACAAGCCTGATATCCGCTTCAATATGAAGTTTGTAGAACTAAATGATGTGGCAAAAGGAAAAGATTTCAAGGTGTTTGATGATGCAGAACTGGTTGTAGGTATTTGTGCCGAAGGTTGTGCCGAATACACCCGCAAACAACTGGATGAACTTACCAATTTTGTAAAACGTCCGCAAGTAGGTGCCAGTGGTTTGGTTTACTTAAGATATAATGCTGACGGAACCTTAAAATCTTCTGTAGATAAATTTTACACTCCCGAAGATTTAAGAATATGGGCTGATGCATTCAATGCAAAACCTGGCGATTTAATTCTGGTTCTTGCCGGAAATGCACACAAAACCCGTAAGGCTTTGTGTGAGCTACGCCTCGAAATGGGTTCACGCATGGGATTGCGTAATCCGGAAGTGTATGCGCCACTTTGGGTCGTTGACTTTCCTTTGTTGGAATGGGATGAAGAAACTCAACGTTACTATGCAATGCATCACCCATTTACTTCACCCAAACCGGAAGACATTCCATTGATTGAAAGCAATCCTGGAGCGGTGCGTGCCAATGCCTACGATATGGTGATTAATGGTGTGGAAATTGGTGGCGGTTCCATCCGTATTCATAACCGTGAGTTGCAGAAACAAATGTTCACCCTCTTAGGCTTCAGCGACGAAGAAGCACAAAAACAATTCGGCTTCCTAATGGAGGCTTTTGAATACGGCGCACCTCCTCATGGAGGCTTAGCCTTTGGCTTCGACCGCTTCTGTGCTATCTTTGCCGGAGTTGACAGCATTCGCGACTTTATTGCCTTCCCAAAAAACAATGCCGGCCGCGACATTATGAGCGATTCACCTTCATCCATTAATCAGTCACAACTTGATGAACTCCATCTAAAACTTACACCGATTGTAAAGTAATCAATTTATCATAGTTCTATCTAAAGCCCTGATTTGGTATTCCCAGTTCAGGGCTTTAGCATTTTTGGAAAAGTATTTGGTATATATTTGTAAGAGAATTATACCGTTTTGCAATATGGCGGTCATCCTCCACATAAAATAAAGCAATCATGAACCAAATTCTAAAGCAAACCTTTCTTGAACTCTGGCAAAAGTACTTTGGAAGTACCGAATTGCCAATTGTATTTTATTACAGCAAAGAAGCCGGAAATGCAACACTGGCAAATCTCCCTAAAGGCAGGAGCTGTCTGATTTGCGAGCTGGCAAAAGTCCGAAACGGAGAATCGCTTGCCTATGATGCTGAAGCCATTGCATGCGGTGGTGCAAAGCGTTATTTGGGTTTTGCAGATACGATTCGTCCTGACTTTGAATATTTTCTGTCATGCGGAATTCCAGGACAACTGGAAGGAGAACGTTATATACGCACTCCTGAAATGGTGCAGGAATTTTTAAAACATCAGCATACAATTGCAGAAGCCAAAGACAGCTACATCGTTTTCAAACGCTGGGATAAGCTTGAGGAATCGGATGAACCGGCAGTTGTAATCTTTTTTGCAACACCCGATGTTTTGTCGGGACTGTTTACCCTGGCTAATTTCGATCAAACCGAACCGAATTCAACCTTTGCGCCCTTTGGTGCAGGATGCGGAAGCATCATCCACTATCCCTATTTCGAAAAAGATAAAGAACGCCCAAGAGCTGTAATTGGAATGTTTGATCCATCAGCACGCCCCTGCGTGCCGGCAAACACCTTATCGTTTGCTGTTCCGATGGTTAAATTCGAAAAGATGATCGGCTATATGGAAGAGAGTTTTTTAATTACTCACACATGGGAAATAGTAAAGAAAAGGATTGAAAAAAAGTAAAAACTATTTCTATTTTTACTTTTTATACAACATTTGCATTATCATACTCATCATCAACTATTTAACAATTGTACTTTTACGGTACAATTTATCATTCGATCTTGTTTTTGTAAGCAAAAAAATGAAGTAAAACAGACGCTGAAAGCAGGAAAAAAGATTTCGTATCTAGTACTTCCCTTTTGCCGGAAATGGAAAAATCTCAGAAAGTTCTCCGGAAAAGTAATACTCGTAAGCTAATTTTCCGAAAGTATAATTTACTCCCCCAACATTAATATTGGAACCGCCAACCTGCGGATCCGCTTTAGGTTTTGAAAAGTCGTATCCAACATTGTAAAGAGTTGCCATGATTTCCGGGCGTTTGGAAATATCAAAACCTGCCTTTTTCCACTGTTCCTCTATTTGTCTGATGCACAATGCTGCATAGAGATATGCATAGAAATGGTTTCTCGGATTGGCTATACGCTGAAACCGTTCACCGGAAATATCCGTTGTTGAAAATTCAAGCAGTTTCTCATATTTTTCACCAATGTAGAAATCGCTGTTTTTATCTTTCAGATTTTGTTCAATCCGTTGAGCTGTAAACTCTTTAACACCGGTAACGCCCCAGGAAAATGTGGTCTCATTGGAAAGAATTTTCAACGGTTGTATCCATTTTTTAAAAGCTTCGCGACGTGAGTCAAATAAACGAATCTGTTCTGCAATCAATACAGAAGAAATTAAACGCGAGCTAACATCAGTAAGCACTGACACCGAATCGATTACCTGTTTATCTTTACTTAAAGCTTCTTTCAATACCGGCCATTCTTCCAAATTCATCCAACGATATAAGTTGTGAGAAACAGGTTTAGGTTTAATTTCAGCAGCTAGTTGCATGGCCTTCGAAACAGGATTCATATAATAAGCACTATCTTTCAGATAAACCCCGGCCGCATCCAGCATGTGTTCTGCCAATACCGGATCTCCGGTTTCTTTCAGAACATCAATAATCATTTGCGCATTTTTAGGATAAAACTGACTCAAAACAGCAGTTTTATAATAGGCTAACGCAAGTTGAGTTGCTTGCTGTAAAGTATCGTTCTCTGCATTTTTGTAAAGATCTTTGTTTGCCATTTCCTGGAAATAGCGGTCATTTACATCAACAGTTCCGGGGTCGTTTGTAAGTTTCAGTTTAACAGCCAGCCAGGCCGAGGTTAGTCCAAATCCAATTATTGCATAAATAAGACCAATAATAAAGAGGGTAATTCTAATACCCTTTTTCTTCAGGAAATTCATCTTCATACTCAAACTTGATATCTTTTACATTGAGCTGCAGGGTAACCTTTCCATTCCACTCATTTTCTTCAATATGGTAGCACACATGAAATGGTCTTCCTTTGATGATTTCGGGATATTTATCTCCCTGCTGAAAAGCAATTCCATCAAAAGGCAGACTTGAGATGCGCGGATGAACTACGGAGAGTTTTAAATGGTTATTTCCTACAATGCGTGAATAGCCCGTATTTACCAATCCGGTAGTAAGAAATACCGGAGCCATATTTTCAGGTCCAAACGGGGCAAATTGTTTTAATATTTTGAAAAACTTATCGTTGATATCTTTTAAATTTAACTGATCGTCAATTTCAATCTCAGGCACCAGTTTATTATGATCGATCATCTGACGCACAATACGTTCAAACTTCTCGCGAAAAGATTGCAGGTTTTCAGGTTTTAGCGATAAACCTGCAGCATATTTGTGACCGCCAAAGTGTTCGAGCAAATCACTGCATGCTTCTATTGCATCGTAAATATCAAATTCTTTGATAGATCGTGCGGATCCTGTGATTAATCCATTAGATTGTGTAAGAACAATCGTTGGGCGATAATACGTATCAGTAAGACGGGAAGCAACAATCCCGATAACACCTTTATGCCAGTTAGGGTTGTAAACCACAGTGGCTAATGTATCCTGTATCGTAGTATCTTGCGAAATAAGTTCGAGTGCCTCCTGGGTTGCACTACTGTCAAGATTACGACGTTCGTTGTTGCATTGGTTTATCTGATCACCCAATAAAACGGCTTTTTCATAATCATCACAAACCAGTAATTCAACAGCGTTTTTTCCGCTTTCAATTCTCCCGGCTGCATTAATCCGCGGACCGACCAGAAACACCATGTCATTTACATTGAGCTCACGGTTAAAGTAGAGTCCGTTTTCATTTTTTGTATTCGAGTGTACAATGTTGCTAAGACTCAAAATCGCCCGCAAACCTGGACGAGGATTACTATTGATCAACTTTAATCCATAATATGCCAGAATTCTGTTTTCACCCGTGATCGGAACTATATCCGACGCTATGCTTACGGCTACTAAATCGAGCGCAGGATCTAGCTGTTCAAAAGGAATTTCTTTCTTCTGAGCATACGCTTGTATCAGCTTAAAACCTATACCACAACCCGAAAGTTCCTTGTAAGGGTATTTACAATCTGCACGCTTTGGATCGAGTACAGCTACCGCTTCAGGAAGAAATTCTCCCGGACGATGGTGATCTCCTATGATAAAATCGATGTCAAATTTATTGGCATATTCAATCTGTTCGTTGGCCTTAATCCCACAATCGAGTGCAACAACAAGTTTTACATCTGTAGACTTTGCATAATCAATCCCCTTGAAAGATATTCCATAACCTTCCGAATACCGGTCTGGGATATAGTAATCAATATTTTGATAAAAGGTGTAAAAGAATGAATAGACTAGCGAAACTGCTGTTGTTCCATCCACATCATAATCCCCATAAACCAAAATTCTTTCATTATTTTCAATAGCCTGCTCAATGCGAAGGATCGCTTTATCCATATCCTTCATTAAAAAAGGGTCATGGAGATCTGTCAGTTGTGGTCTAAAAAATGCTTTTGCCTGTTCGTAATCGGTAATATCTCTTTGCACTAAAAGATTCGCAATGCTTTCGTTAACATTCAAAACCTCCATCAGGTGACGGACAACTTCCGGCTCCCCTTTCTTCTTCAGCACCCACCTTTTTTCCATTACCCTTGTTTTGTTAGAGATCTATTGATAGTTAACATTTTAGTAGCAAAAATCATTCATATCCTGAAGCATTTTGAAAGTACTTAATTTGTAACTGGTTCTAAAACAGACAACAAACCCCCCAAGTAATAAATGAAATTTGAACGTGTAAAATTAGTGAAAAGAACGCTATCGACATAGCTTATGTTAATAATTTTAAAACAGAGATTTTCAGAACAAGCTATAGTTTATTGATAATGTTTGATTTAGTTCCTAATTTTCGAATCATAATAAAGATAAAGACTGGTATTTCAGTAAAGAAATCTTTTAAATACATTATCGTATAACACTCACCTTGATAGTTTTTTAACATTATTTATTTTCAAAAGGGATATGCTTATTTAAACATATTCTAAATAAGGATTGTTAATAGGAAGTCATAAAGCAATCCTTTGTACACATGTTGAAATCAACATTCAATCCTAAGCATCCGTTTTATCTTGAAAATTACAAACTCTATCTAAAACTTTTAGATGAGTATTACGATAATCTACAAACTGTTCGCAATGAACGTGAAACAGGAGCTTTGCAAAAACATCGAGAACGCGGCAAGCTTACTGCACATGAACGCATTGAACTCCTGCTTGATCCCCAAAGTCCGTTTTTAGAACTTTCTCCATTTGCTGCATGGAATCAGTATTCCAATCATTTTCCACAAGCCGGAATCATCACAGGAATTGGGTTTATCCAGGGAAAAGCATGTATGATCATTGCCAACGATGCAACAGTAAAGGGAGGAACCTATGTAAAAGAGACCCTGAAAAAACATCTTCGGGCACTCGAAATTGCGGAGGAAAACAAATTACCGTGTATTAATCTTGTTGACTCCGGAGGTGTTTTTTTACCAGTACAGTCGCAAGTATTTCCTGATAAGAATGATTTCGGACGGATTTTCTACAAACAAGCACGTATTTCTGCAGCCGGGATCCCACAAATTTCGGTGGTGATGGGTTCATGTACTGCCGGAGGAGCATATATCCCGGCGATGAGTGATGAAACGATCATCGTACGCAATCAGGGAACGATTTTTATCGGAGGACCGCCTTTGGTAAAAGCGGCAACAGGCGAAGAAGTTACCGCCGAAACACTGGGTGGTGCCGAAATTCATACCTCAACTTCAGGCGTTGCCGATTACCTGGCCGAAAATGATCTTCATGCTCTGGAAATCTGCAAAAACATTGTTAAAACATTCCCAAACGAGTTTCATTCAAAACAGGCAACTTATGAAGAACCTCACTATCCGATAGAAGAATTATATGGAATTGCTGCCCTTGATTTAAAAAAACAGGTTTCGGCTCATGAGATCATAGCCCGGCTGGTTGACGGAAGTACGTTTCAGGAATTCAAACAAGAGTATGGGAAAGAACTGGTTACAGGGATGGCACATATTCAGGGAAATACAGTTGGAATTGTTGCCAATAATGGATTTCTCACGCCTGAAACATCCCTGAAAGGCGCTCATTTTATTGAACTATGTTGTTTTCGAAAAATCCCTTTGCTCTTTTTGCAAAACAGTACCGGGTTCATTGTTGGTAAAAATTACGAACATCGAGGTATTGCCCGCGATGGAGCCAAAATGATTCAGGCTGTTGCCAATGCGTCCGTCCCTAAAATTACATTGATTACCGGAGGTTCATATGGAGCAGCCAATTATGCTATGTCCGGACGAGGATTCCAACCCCGGTTTCTCTTTATGTGGCCTAATGCAAAAATTGCTGTGATGGGAGGAGAACAGGCCGAAAGTGTTTTACACAACATTAAACCAAACCCTGATAAAAAATCTGACAAAAGTCTGAGGACTCAGATAGAACTTGAAAGCAGTGCATGGTATA
>Ga0209639_1001451_pt1 | contig 23477 bp, 17 predicted proteins | sample EPASupsiteHSE605_FD_187268 | JGI IMG/M metagenome (GOLD analysis project Ga0209639, IMG submission 187268) | Bioremediated contaminated groundwater from EPA Superfund site, New Mexico - Sample HSE6-05 (SPAdes) (version 2) | ecosystem: Environmental > Aquatic > Deep subsurface > Groundwater >...
GTAAATAGGCTTATTTGTAGTAGCTTTGCCAACTGTAGATATGCTTTGATTCATTGGAGTCTTGATGCTTTGGTCAGCTTAAAGATACTGATTTTCAAGCATATCTACAACTTTTTAGACACTTTATTGTCTGACAATCAGGAAGATATGATATTTGTATTACTTGATTTTAGATGTCGTATGAAATCTCTATGGAACTGTCCCTTTATCACGGCTTTTGACAACATCATGACTATAGAAAACTAAGCATAATATTCAATACAAATAAATAGCTGAAATACCTGTAAATAAAGGATTTTAGCTGAATAGCTTGCACCTAAAGTGACGAAGAACCTATAATTTGCGAAAATATCCTTCACTTCTTTCACCTCTATCACTATCGTGTTATTATACAATTAGATAGCACTGTGATGCTGTGAAAATATCCTTCACCTTTTGCCGGATATCCTTCACCTTTTGTTTCACCTTTAGAAAAATCCTTCACCAGGGATGGACAATTCTGAAAAAGATTCACCTGTGTATGTTGCTTAAAAACGAGGTTGACTGCAAACTAAAAAAGGCGAAAATGTATACATGGTGAAGGAAAAGGTGAAGGATTATCCGCCTCAGGTGAAGGATATTTTTGATAAAACTAATCGCAACGTGCTATTATTCCGATAATTAATCCAAAAGGTGAAGGATGTGAAGGATGTTTTTGCAAACTATTTATGGATTACATACAATTCCTCTAAAAAGACATCGTTTTTAACTTGTGAGTCAGTTGTTTTTTATAACTTGCCATCGTTTATCAGTTATGTTGGTTAGATAAAGACATGTATCCATTTTAATATTAATTTAATACAATTTCAAAATTATGAGTGCAAGGAACTTTTGGACCATTTTCTTGAAAATACTTGGAATCTGGTTAGTTATTAACGGAATTACTACGCTAACGCAATTTATCTCAGCTGTGTCGTACCTGTCGTTTAATGAAAAAGAGAATTTTCTGGTTTTTTTATATATAGCTGTACTTTTCATACTTATTATAGGTGTTTATTATTTCATTTTTCGATTCTTTGTGTTCAAGACTTCTTGGCTTATTGACAAGTTGAAACTGGAAAATGGATTCGCTGAAGGGAATATCGGACTCAATATTAATGGGTCTTCAATAATTAAGATTGCAACTATTGTTATTGGGGGATTGATTTTTATAAACAGTTTTCCTTTGTTTTGCAAAGAGATTTTTAATTACTTTCAACTAAAGAGAATGTTCAATGATAATTACTCGTCTGGGTGGATTGTCCTTCACTTTGTAAAAACGGTTTTAGGTTATTTATTAATGACAAATAGCACGTTTGTTGTTAGATTCATCGAAAAACAAGATAAAGAAAAATAGTAATTGTAACTAGATATGAAGACATCCCTGGTATTGATTGATATTCAAAATGATTATTTTGATAAAGGACGTATGATTAAATATGAGATAGTTTTTGCAATTTAAACCAAATAATAAAACCGTGTTGGCAAGGGATTTTCTTTTCCTGCTAACACGGTTTATATTTATCTATTACAGCAATAAAGTTGTTGCTATAAAGTATTACTTCACTTTCAAAACGCCTGCCCAGCCTCCGTTGCGAACCATGCGCAGCGTAAGGCTTTTGTCCTTTTGAACAGTACTTTCACGCTTTTTATAATCCATTGCTTGTCGATCGGCATTGATGCCGTCTTCGAATGAAGTCAACGTATAGGTTTTACCATCTTCCAGAAAATCGAGCGAGATGGTTACTTCACGGTCTTTGTCTCCAGTCATGCCTCCGATAAACCAGGTGTCGCCTTTACGACGGGCAACAACTGCGGTTTCGCCTGCTTTGGCTTCCAGTACTTTTAACTCATCCCAGGTAACAGGTACCTGTGTAATGAAATCGGTGCATTCCTTTTCTCTGTAATAATAGACCGGATTATCAGCAAGCATCTGCAGTCCGCTTTCGAATATTACAAAAAGAGCCATCTGGTAAGCACGTGTGCCAGAACCCATTGCATTGGACCGGGTATAACGATTGTCTTCCGGTTGAGCCGAAATCATGGATCCGGGTGTATAGTCCATCGGACCAGCCGCATTGCGGATAAAAGGAAGATATACACTGTTTTCAGGTTTACATCGGCCTCCTTGTTCCATTCCTAAAACACCTTCGTAAGAAAGAATGTTAGGGTAGGTTCGTTCCAGTCCTGCAGGTTTGAATGCTCCGTGGAAGTCTACAAACAAATTATATTTGGCAGATTCTTTTGCAACCCTTTCGTAGAAGTTAACCATCCATTGGTCGCTGCGGTCCATGAAGTCTATCTTGGTTCCGGCAATTCCCCATTCGCTGAAAGTTTTAAAGAGATCAAAGTTGTTTTCGACAGCTAGCCAGGTAAGCCACAATACGATTTTTACTTTTCTCTCTTTTCCATAGCGAATCAACTCTTTCAGATCGATTGTTGGATTGGGAGTATAAGGATCGATTGTACTTTTAGCCCATCCTTCGTCCATGATAATGTAGGGGATACCAAACTTTGAAGCAAAGTCAATATAGTATTTATAGGAATCCATGTTGTAACCCGAACGGAAATCCACTCCGTAAAGGCGGGCATCATGCCACCATTCCCAGCAAACCTGTCCCGGTTTGATCCAGGCTGTATTGCCTAAAACATTCGGTTTGGATAGGTTAAATACCAATTCGTTCTCGATAAGCTGCTTGTCTTTTTTGCTGATAATAAATACACGCCACGGAAACGAGCGGCTTCCTGAAGTTTTGGCAATGTAATTTGCCTCTTCAAGAATCTTCAGACTACGGTCTCCGTCTTCACCAAATTTCAATGGAACTTTGGGAAAGAGAGCCTGCATTCCGTTTTTTTCGTTGCTTTGCAGAAACATACATGGATAGTCTGTAAGATCTGCTTCAGTTATTAAAATCTTGTACGGTTTAGGAGTGGAAAGCAGAACAGGAAGAGAACACATCAGATCGCTCGCTTTATACGCTGTTGTTTTAAAATGAGTGTAAGGCTGTTCGTAACTCGACTTGAATGAATTGGTTTGTTGGACATGGGCAGTGTATTCTTCCGGGAAATTCACAGAGAATGTTTCGCCCTTTACTTGGACTTCGCCCTTCTTTTTTGTAATAAACCGATAGGCTACTCCATCATTGTAAGCTCTGAATTCTACGGAGTAATCGTTTTTGAAGTTGAGCAGTAACACCTCGCAGCGATTTTTCACCACAGCATTTTTAATCGGTATTTCGCGGGTAATTTCTTCGTTGATAGAACTTCTTTTCTGATTTCGAAGAATTGGATTTAGGCCAAGTATTTCTTTTCCCAAATCAAGTTGAAGCACGCCTTCCTTGAGAATCTGGTCGTTACCATAATAGACACTGTATTCTATTTTGCCGGCTACGTTGACTGAAACTTTAATTTCGCCGTTGGGCGATTTCAATTCAATTGTTTTTGCGGCTGCTTTCCCGCAAAAAAGCGGGAGAAGCAGTGCAAAAACATATATACATGTATGGTTTAATTTCATAGGTATTATATCTTTATCGTTATGATTACGAAACTTTTAATGCATCTAACTTACCTTCGTTAACCAACTTGTAGATTAATTCGCCGAACAAGGTGTTAGCCCAGGCAAACCAGGAACGGGTAAAGTCTGAAGCATTATCTTTATGAAATGTTTCGTGCATAAAACCTGTATTTCCATCGGTATCACGCAGCATCTGTACACATTTTCTGATTTCAGTTATGTCTGTCGTCGTGTTGGCACGCATAACAATACTCATCGGCCACACATAATTGAAACCAACATGAGGTCCGCCTATTCCTTCTCCTGCTTTTCCTTTGAAAAAGTAAGGATTGGCATCACTGAGGATCATCTTTCTGGTATTCTGGTAAATAGAATCTTTCATGTCCACACATCCCAGGTAGGGTAGGGCAAGCAAGCTGGGAACATTGGCATCGTCCATTAACACACGACTACCAAATCCGTCTACTTCGAAGGCATACACTTTACCAAAATCCGGGTGGTCAACGATTCCATATTTCTTTACGGCAGCATCTACTTCGTTGGCAAGAGCTTCACATTTAGCTGCAAAAGAAGCGTTGTTCCGAACCTTCCTCAGAATCTCGGCCACTTGTCTTAATGACGTGATGGCGAAAAGATTGGAAGGGATAAGGAATCCAAACAAAGATGCATCGTCTGATGGTCGGAATGAAGAAACAATCATTCCCACAGGTTTAACCGGACTGCCATAACCAAAGTTGAGCAACGTATCTCCCTGGCGGTCTGTTACGCGGGTAAACTTGTAAGGACCCTGGTTCTCTTTGCGTTGTTGTTCAACAAAGGTTTTATATACCTGTTCCATGGCAGCTTCCCATGATGCATCGAATACGGATGTATCTTTGGTTGTTGTCCAGTAATTGTAGGCAAGACGAATCGGATAACAAAGAGAATCAATTTCCCATTTCCGTTCGTGCAGTTCCTTTTTCATGGTGGTGTTATCGCTTTCCCATTCGCTTCCTGTCGGACCTTCATTGAATCCGTTGGCATAGGGATCAATCAGAATACAGTTAGTCTGACGGTTTATAACACCTGCAAGCATGGTTTGAATTGCTTTATCTTTTTTGGCAAAAGAAACATAGGGAAATACCTGAGCCGATGAATCACGAAGCCACATTGCGTGAATGTCGCCGGTAATTACAAATGTGTCCGGTTTACCGTTTATCATTTTATGCTGGCATGTTGTGTCCAATGTGTTCGGAAAACAATTCTCGAACATCCAGGCCAATTTTGGATCCTTTATTTTCTTTTTGGTAGCAGCGATGGCTTCTTCTACCGCATTGGATGTAAAGTTACGTGCACCTGGTAATGGACGCTTACATACATAAGGTGATACCTCCGGCATACTTGAAGCTGCAAAAGAATTTTGTCCGACTAATAATCCGGCTACAGAAAAGGCTCCGGCTTTAATGAAATTTCGTCTAGAAGTCATGAGATATTATATTTAAGTATTAATAGCAATCGTTATTGATGCAAAATTACTAATTTGTTTTAGGAAGTCCGCTCATTTCTGAGAAGAGTTCTAACATGCAGGCATTATCCAGCAGCCACTTGTGCTTTTTGTTCTTTAATCCCGACCAGTCGTCGCCAAGCAGTCCGTTTTCGTCGCGTGTATTTTTCCATGCATAGCGAGCATTGTCAGCCATTGTATTTACATAGAGTGCATTTCCGTCCACTTCATACAAGGCCTTAAGTCCGCGGAACATAATCACGTTGAACCAGGGAGAACTTGTGTAAAAACGGATGGCTTTCCCATTTGGGAGATTTTGCATGGAAGTGAAATGATCGAAAGACCCTTTAGCGGTACGTTGTGCATCAGCCAGATACGACTCGTCGCCGGTTTCTTTATAAAGGAGAACTCCTGCCTGAATCATTTGTCCGCTGTTGTATGTATATTTTTGCGTGGCAATTTTTCCATTTAACGCAATATTATCCCAGTAAACATAGTCAGTCGTATCACAAAGATTTTCTTTCGTCCATGCGTATGTTTTTTTTGCCCATTCAAGATATTCAGGTTTTTTAGTAAGTTCGTACAACTTCATACACAGAACAGTAGCCGGAGCGTTGGAACAGGTGTTTTTAGAAACGCGCTGTTGTTCGCACCAAAATATTCCACCACCCAGTTCTTCGGACCAACCGCTGTAGATATAGGCATGCAATGCTTCCGCTTTTTCAAGGTATTTGGGTTCTTTAGTAAGTGCGTAGTAATCGCAGAAATCAATGGCAAGCCAGTCGTTATCGTCGTAGAAACGATCGCTTTTTCCGTTAAACATAGGATAAGATTGATAACAAAATGGTTCACGGATATTATCCCAGTAAAGTTCGAGACCCGGTAGAATCTGTTTTTCAAGAATATCCCTGTACTTTGTATCCCCTGTAGTTTTATACAAAGACACACATCCCGAAAGCATTCCAGAGTAAGGCCAAAGAAAAGAAACTTCCTGTCCTTTTTTCTGCTCGCTGCCTTCAGCCAGATAAGTTACCTGTGTTTCGGGATTAATAGGATAAGTTTCAGATAAAAGATCATACTTTTCTACATGGTAAAGTGAAAGAACATTGGTAAGCAAAGAATCTGCCATGGCAAGATCTGTTACTTCTTTTTGATTGTTTCGGTTCTCGCAGCTAACCGACAAAAATGGAATCGCTGCAAAAGCAATACAAAAGGACTTTAATTTCATTTTTCTCTTAATAAAAGGGTGTATACTATTATTCAATTACTGACTTCTCCTTCAACAAAGCCATTGCTTCCATGAGCATGCAACCGCTGAGTTGTTCGGTTAATCCGGTTTCAGCAGAAGGTTTGGTTTTCCAGTATGATCCAAACAATACGGACTGTTTATAGGTTCCTTCGTTCCAAAGGGTGGTTGCATTATGTTCCATAAACCTTACATAGCGTGTACGAGTACCAGCTTCAAGTTCAGGACAAAGAATCAACTGAGTGAAGTAGCGGACAAATATGCCTTTGAATAATCCACCATCGCCGGTGCCTTCGCTTTGAAGGATACGGTCGTTGCTGTTTACGTTATTGTTTAATGCGTAATCTGCTGCTTTAATCGCATCATTCAGGTATACCTTTTCGCCGGTAATGTTGTAAAGTTCCAACGCAGCGCCAATAAATGTTCCCTGATTATAGGTAAATTTCCATTTGTCTTTTGCTCCGGTGTTTTCACGATTGATACCATCATATACAAATCCGGTACCGGCTTCGTAGAGATGATCTTTCATCCATGAATATATTTTTTTAGCCCATTCCAGATCGCTTGTCCCGTTGAATTGCTTGTAAAGCCGGGCTGCCAGAATACATGCAGGTGCGTTAGCCGGAGTGTTTTTATAGTATAGCTGATCTTTTTTCCATGCTATTCCACCGTCCATGGTTGAATTCCATCCGGTTTGAATATTTGCCCATACATCAAGTGTGGCAGTTTTAAACTTTTCATCTTTTGTTGAGTTATAAGCCCGAAGCATGGCAAGGGCGTTCCACTCCATATCATCATAAAAATTATTGTAAAAGGTATTGCCGTTCTTTATTTTTACTCCAATAAACCATTGGTTCATTTCATTTTTATACAATGAATTGCCGGTACGGTCGTAGGCATCTACTAACACGTCGAGTCCGTGTGCCTGAGGCCAGTAGTGAAAATCCGTATTGCCACTGTTGTTGTAATTAAAGTAAGAACTTCCCGAATTCCAAAACCCGTTAGCCAGGGATTGGCTGCTGCTATCTGCTGCTGCTGTCCAATTAACCGGAGATTCTTCGGGGGTATCGATAGGTTCGTCATTTATTTTTCCGCAAGAGGAGAGGAGAAGAATTGAAAAAGAAAAGAGGAGTATGTTTTTCATCTGAATATTTTTTGAATATAATCCACCCGGATAAAACTTCCGGGTGGATTATGGTTAATTATTGGTTACCCACTTTTTTAATTACGTGTGTATAGTTATTGTCTGCCTGAAATAGTACGCTAACATCGCTAAGGCTGTTATCAATTTCGTCTGCAAACTTAAAGCAGTTATTCCACTGGTCGCTAGATACTCCAACCATAAACCAGAATGATTCGGCTGTAGAATTATTAGGACGAGAATTGTCGCCGTTGGTACTTCCAAACCATTCGAATTCGGTACCTTCTTTTACTGTCATACGGAATTTATAACGTTCGTCGCGTCCCCAACCTTCTTGTTTGAAAGTAATAGGCTGACTTTCTGCTTTCCATACTCCCTGACCAACATAAGGCAATTCGAACAAGTAAGAATTGGTTGGAGCAAAGAATAGTTCCATCTTGCTGATTTCTGTATAAGCAACAGCACCAGTTGTAAAATCAAGATTGATACGGTAAACGCCTGTTTTTTCAACAGTGCTTTCGCCGTTTTCTTTCAATGTCTCACCATCGGCATAGTATGTAGTAGCTGATGCGTTTGTTCCGTTTGTAAAGTGATATTTCTTACCAGCAGTAAGCTTAGTATAGATTTCAAATTCTCCGCTGGCAACAGCTTTGAACTTAATAGCCTTCGAAAGATCGGCTCCGCCTTCAGATGCTTCACCAGTTACAAATACATCGGTTGGAACTTCGGCAAAACCAGCCAGACGAGTAATGGTCATGGTTCTAACTTCTTCCGCTTTTACTTCATTTACACCTTTTGATGATAAAACAGTCCAGATAATGTTGCCTGTTTCAGAAGAATTCAATCCAGCCAAAGCACCGATTTTATTCAACGTTTTATGGGTAATGGTTGCGTAGTTGTAAGTTCCATTATTGTCTGATGCTAATTTGTAGATAGGTTTTGAGAAATCTCCACCAGCTACATCGAAAGCAACTTCGTACATAACCAACCCTCCGTCTTCCGCTTTGGCTTGTTCCCATTCGAACAATACATTAGCAGATGGAGAACTTTCCAGTTTTACCGATTTATTATCGTCCGGAGAGTAAAGGGTTTTTACTGATGTAACATTCAGGTGTTCCATCGTATCATCATTAGTACATGCTACAAATGCAACAAGAAAAGAAAGAAATATAGTCGATTTTAATAATAAAGCTTTCATAATTTTGTCATTTTGAAAATTAACTGTTTCTTATTTATGCTATTACTTACAGAATAAATCTATAGGTATTAATATCCAGGATTCTGTCCAAGATTCGGATTTAAGTCCTTCTGTGATAAAGGTACAGCCCACAAATAATCGCGTTCCGCATTAAATGTGCGTTTTTCTAAACGAATATACCCGTTATCTATACTTGCTTCTCCGAACTGAGCTCCATGAGGATAGCCATTAAGAACATTTTCTGCTGTTTTCCAACGGCGGATATCAAAAATACGCAACCCTTCCATGGCAAGTTCCACGCGACGTTCGCGGCGTATAATGGTTTGCATGTTGCCTTCTGTGGGATAGATGAGTGAAGGAGCATCCGTAAATCCGGCACGTTCGCGCAACGGACGAATGGTCTTGTTCCATACAGCTTCATCCATTTTACCTAACTCGTTCATCGCTTCGGCATACATCAGCAGCACATCGGCGTAGCGGATAAGAATAAGGTTTAATCCTGATTTCATGCCGATTTCGGATGTCGGGTCGTAATTCTTGCGAAGATAATATCCCGTTGAAGTTGAATTTGATCCTGCACCAATGTATTCGTCTACATTACCATAGATATTATCACTTGGTGTTGATCCCGGTTTGATGTAGATAGTCTGAATAGTTCCATCCGGTCTAACCCATTTGGCACCGTGATACACAATAGTTGCGGCAAAACGAGGATCGCGGTTCTTGTAAGGATTGCTTTCGTCGTAACCAGAGTTCGCTTCTTTGATCGCTTTTCCATTCATCATGATATAATCATCAACCAATTCTTGCGTTGGAGCCTTAGAATTAATACGCGCACCAACTGAAAGAGGTGCAAGATCATACATTTCTTCCCATACGCGAACCGAAGGTACATACTGATAATCCAGAATCACTTCACTGTTGTACTCGTTCTCGGGTTTGAAAATACCTTCGTAAGAAGAAAACAATGCGTACGTTCCATTAGAAGTATTGCCTATTAATTTTTCGCAGGCAGCAACAACGTTCGCCCAATCGTTTTGGTATAGGTAAGCTCTTGCTTTTAAAGCAATGGCTGCTCCTTTTGTGATACGACCGCGATCTGCTTCTGCATATTCTGTATTGGTAGGAAGCACCGCTTCAACCTCATCAAGTTCATTGTAAATAAACGTCAGAATAGCTGCTTTTGGAGTACGGCTAATGCTTTTAGACTCCTCAAGAGTGATGTCCTTTTCAAAAAGAGGTACATCGCCATACCAGGTTGTTAACTGTAAATAAAGCCATGCACGGATAAAACGGGCTTCTGCCTTCATCCGGGTACGAAGCGTTTCGTTCATGTTAGGTACTTTATCTACATTCTCGAGGAATACGTTACAGGTTTTAATACCTGCGTAAGAGTTTTTCCATTCTTCAGAAAAACGTGAGTTTGAAGCATCAGCTTGTCCGGAAGAGATCATCTTCTCACTGCTGTTACCACGTCCCTCGTACATGTTGTCCGACAAGGATTCGTTACTGAAATAACGTCCGCTGCTTGTTAACTGACCATAGGCTGTATTAAGCACCATAGATGCTTTTTCGGCGGATGTCCAGTAATTAGCTTCAGTAAATTTATCAGTCGGGGCCAGATCCAAATCCTGGCATCCTGATAAAGAAGCAAGGAAAACGACTGCGACTGCGCTATATTTTAAGAAATTCAGTTTCATATCTGTATCTATTTAATAGTATAGGTTAAAATTCTATATCTAATCCAAAACCTACATAGATTGGAGTTGGGTAATTACGTCCGCTGTTTGCACCGTTGTTTCCCATATTCGATCCGAACTCTGTCGATTCAGGATCGATAAAACCGTTCTTTGTCAGCGTAAGCAGGTTCTGAGCGGTAACATATCCCCGAAGCTTTTGCATTCCAATCTTTTGAGAAAGAACCTTAGGCATAGTATATCCCAGCTGAATGTTCTTTACACGAAGATACGCTGCATTGAACAGGTATAAATCGGACGATTTACCATAGTTATTGGTATTGGAGGCTGTACCCGGAGCAGCCAGACGCGGCCAGCGTGCATCGGGATTAACCGGAGTCCAGTAGTCAAGCTGATGTGTAAACATGGTGTACGAATAGTTTGAGTGAAATGGTTCAACCAATTCTCCCCGAAGGAACATCGAACGTTTTCCAACACCCTGAAGCAATAAACTGAAGTCAAAGTTTTTCCAGCTCATATCGTAGGTAATACCGTAAGTATAACGAGGAAATGCATTTCCCAGTACAAAACGGTCTTTGTCGTCAATTACTCCATTATTGTCGCGGTCAACATAGCGTACATCACCCGGCTGAACAGTTGCTCCGACAGGAATAGCTCCGTTTTTAACTTCGTCCAGATTCTGGAAGTAACCATCTGTTTTGTATCCGTAGTACGAATTGAAAGGTAATCCGACACGAATGATCCGTTGCATCTGATCAGAACTGCTGATTTGCTCGTTTCCGTCGAATGCAAGTACTTCATTCCATGAGTCAGCCAGGTTAAGACCGATATTATGACGGAAATCACCTTTCTTGAAACGATAACCCAGCGAAATTTCCCATCCCTGATTCAACATTTCTCCAGCATTGTACTTCGGAACGGCTCCTCCGTATACAGTAGGAACTTCGGGTGTAATCAAGATGTCTGAAGTCCGTTTGTTAAAGTAATCTACCGATGCATACAAGGCATTATTGAAGAAGGTAGCATCCACACCCACATTGAATGTTTTGGAAAGTTCCCATTTCAATTCCTTATTGGCAAATGTAAACCCGGTTCCGGCAACCGAAACATTGTTAAAGCCGTATGCATTGTTATTGATGTTATATGTAGTCTGATATTGATAATCGTCTACATTCTGATTACCAAGAATACCGTACGAACCACGCAGTTTCAATTCACCGAATTTTTCACGGTAATCTGTCATAAATGCTTCTTCAGAAACTCTCCATCCTCCAGATACAGAAGGGAAGAATCCCCAACGATTGTCTGAATTGAATTTGGAAGAACCATCGTAACGGAAACTAAATTCTCCATAATATTTACCATCGTAAGAATAACCTGCACGACCAAAAACAGAGTACAAGCTACGTTGGATAGTACCGTTAGGTGTATTGTAACTTGAAGTCAGAATTTCTGTTTCAGATACAGGAATTCCTAAATCCGGATCGGTAAACTTCTTTTTAATTTCGTTTGCCTTACGCGTATACGATTCGTTTGAAAAACCTAATAATCCGGTAACCTGATGCACTTTGCCGAATGTACGGTTGAAATCAAGCATCACCTGAGAGTTCAGGAAGAGCACCTTTTCGTTATAGTCTTCTGTTTCGCGGTTTGAATTTGCGTATCCACTTGGAACAGTAGCCGTTTCGCTTGCATAGAAAGGCACTTGCTTACGCATGATCAGACGGTGATTGGAACGTAAGTCTCCACCAAAAACGCCCCTAAGCTTCAATCCGTCAATGATCGAGAAATCTGCATTTACAGATCCTGTAAAGTTATCTTCATCCTTCATCGTTTTACCACCAGCTTCAAGAATACCCAACGGGTTGAATTCCGACAGAACGTCGTTAACAAGGTAACGTCCGTTTGCATCCTTCATCGAATAAGTGTTATATACAGGAATACGGGAAGCGTCAACAATCAGTGTTCCGGTCGAACTGGTGTGGTCTGTTCCGTCGGTACGGGCATAGGCCATAGAGGTTGTAAGTTTCAACCGTTGATATTCTGTTGTCGTATTTGACCGGAAATTGTATCTTTTAACACCGTAGTTCGATCCGGTAAAGTTACTCTCCTGGTCGTAATAACCTCCTGAAATCATATAGGTAGAGTTCTTTGAACCACCAGAAATACTCAGGTTATAATTTTGTTGCAGCGCGTTCTTCATAATCTGGTTCAGGAACCACTCTGAATCGCCGTTTTCCTGAAAACTCTGAATCTGAGAAGGAGAATAGATAGGAGCCGATCCTCCGTTAACCAACGCTTGATTACGCAGAATAGCATTTTCGTAACCCTGGACAGGTTTGTAAAGAACATGTGGATTTTGCGATCCCACCATTCCGCTAAACTTAATCACTGGTTTTTCGTCTTTTTTACCTTTCTTGGTGGTAATCAAGATTACTCCGTTTGCCGAGCGTGAACCATAAATTGCGGCACTACCTGCATCCTTCAATACAGAAATGTTCTCGATATCCGAAGGATTCAAGTTGTTCATACTTGATTGTTCAACAACCAGACCGTCTATAACAACCAGCGGATCGTTATTATTCATGGTGCTGATACCACGGATGTTGATGTTTACGCTGTTGTCGTTTGGATTGAAACTTTTTTGCTGAATCACAAGGTTGGCCGAAGCACCCTGAAGAGCCTGCGAAATATTTCCAACCGGACGGTCTTCAATTACGCCCGAAGAAATCTGGTCTACTGCACCCACAATACTCTTGCGTTGGGCTGTTCCGTAAGCAATAACAACTACTTCGTCGAGCGTTTTGGTATCTTCCTTAAGCACAACATTTAATGTGTTTTCTTTTTTTACGGGAACTTCCTGTGTGAGGTAACCAATATAGGAAACCCTGATAATTGCCTTGGCGGGTACACCTTGCAACGAATAGTTGCCATCTATATCCGTTATTGTTCCGTTAGTGCTGCCTTCAACCATAACGTTGGCTCCAATTACAGGCTCTCCGTTTTCGTCCTTGACTACACCTGTAAGGGTTCGTCCGGATTCCTGGTTGGTTACTGTGATAGCCGCATCGTGTTTTGACAGTACGATGTGCTTGCCTTCCATTTCATAACTTACATTGGTATTAGAGAATATCTTGTTCAGAATTCCTGCAACCGACTCATTTGTAACGTTTAATGAAGTTCTTCGTTCAACGTTTACATTCTTTTTGTTGTAGAGAAACAGATATTCTGTCTGATTCTCTATCTCATTTAATATCTCGCTAACCGCAACATTTTGTTTGTTTAGCGTAACTTTTGCATTCTGTGATGTGGCATTTTCAGCCAGACCTGAACACACAAAGACGAATAATAGAAATACTGATAGTTTCATAATCCGGACCAGATGGGTTAATTTATGATTTTTTAAGCCATAGGGATTTCGACAAAGAATATTTATCATAACTTTGTAATGGATTTATTGTTAATACTGAGATTGATTTAGATTGTCTCGTGTTGACACATGCCGGAGGGTACACCACTACTTTCCGGCATTCCTTTTTTATTTTTTATGAATCATTTGTTAGCATGCGCTTTTAAATTAAATGGTTAACACTCTTATTATTTTAATATAATTGTATTTGATTCATCGTCGCGGTTAAAAGAAAATTTCAGGTCTTTCTGAATTACTTTTAACGCATATTCTATACCATCGTTGTGTCTGAATTTTCCTGTGCAACGGTAGGAGAGTAATCCCGGGTTTGCAATCTGTATATTTATATCATAATAGATGGAAAACTTTTTCATGAGAGCACCCATCGGCTCGTCGTCGAAGCAGAGAAGTCCGTCTTTCCATCGAAATTCATCCAGATTTGATATTTTTCCTTTGTTCAAAATATTACTGGTACCGCTGGCAACTTCACCCGGTTGTAGTTTTAACTGATATTTATCCGACCTCACTAAAACAGATCCGTTTATAAGTGATGTTTCGAAATAATCGGCATTGTCGTAAGCATACACATTAAATGTTGTACCAAATACCTGAATATCATAGGTGTTGGTTTTGACTAAAAACGGATGTTCAGCATCTTTTTTTACTTCAAAATAAGCTTCACCATTAAGTGTAACTTCCCGGTTTTTATCACTGAAAGTGGCAGGGTAGGTAAATGTAGTTTTAGAGTTTAGCCATACTTTTGTTCCGTCTGCAAGAACAAGCTGAACACGTTGTCCGGCAGGAACAATAACGGTTTGTTGTTGAAGTATTTTGTCTTCGGAACGATCCCATACAGTCCATGATATTCCAAGGAGCAGGGCAATGGATGCGGCAACAGCAATAGTACGCCAAACGTTGGTATGGAGTGAACGTATTGTTGTTGAAGCGGGTATGTTTTGAGGATCACAATTCACGGTAACAGCATCCCAAAGCATTCTTTCTTTGAGATAGATTTTTCTGTTTGCCTCGGATTGTTCAACCCAGTCAACTATATGCACTTCTTCTTCGGAAGTGCTTTTACCGGCAAAATATCGATGTAAGGTCTCTTTGTCCATTTGCTTTTATTCCTGATTAAAGACAACATTGATTGTGGTCTCTGTTTATAATAACAAGACAAGGACTCATTACCCTAACGGATATTCAAAAAAATGTAATTATTTTTTAAAGTAAAAGTAAAAAGCAGGAAGGCAGGTAATCTTTTAGGCTTGTTCGCAACACTTTTAAACCTTTTGTTATGTGAAATTCCACACTTTTTATACTTAGGTCCAGGCTTTCAGCGATTTCTTTGTTACTCAAGTTCTCAAATCGACTCATAATGAAGATCTTCCGTGTCTGATCGGGAAACATATCAATGGTTTCCTGAATAATTTTTTGTATTTCGGAAGTAAACAAATCGTTTGGATTACAAGCTTCAAGGGTTGATATACGTAAATTAAGCTCACGGCTTGCATGATCCGCCATTTTATCTTCCGCTTCCACGCGAACATTCATGTGCTGAAGATGATTCAATGCCTTATTTTTTACAATCGTAAGTATATAGGCGGGTATATTGGTTCCCGGCAGAAGTTTCTCCCGCTTTTCCCAATAGGCAAGCATGGCTTCCATGCAGATGTCTTCTGCTACAGCTTTATTCCGGACATATGAATTTGCAAAAAGGATAAACCGCTCCTGATATTTATTGAATATCTCGGTAAAGGAAGTTACCTCTGATGATATTCCCTGAATGGTGTTTTTTGTTTCTTTTTGCATTATTATCAAATCCTTGAGGATTGTTGGCGCAAATGTACAAATTCCTTTTTTTCCTTGCAACGTATACTTTTACCCCCATTATCTTTTTAAAATCCATTCATGGGAATAAGTACAGTTGGCAAAAGCAGCAGAGCTCCCAGCAGAATAAGGAAAAATATAAATTTCCACGACCAGCGGAACCATTTATCGTAAGGAATACGACTAACACCCAGAACGGCCATTAATACTCCGGAGGTCGGGGTTATCATATTTGTAAAACCATCACCAAATTGGAAAGCCATCACAGTGGCTTGTTTGGATAATCCGATTAAATCCGAGAACGGAGCCATGATTGGCATCGTAAGCGCAGCTTTGGCACTTCCCGAAGGGATAATCAAGTTAATAAGGTTTTGAATAACATACATCATTTCTACTGTAGCTATTTTGCCCATTCCATTCATCTCTTTTGCCATATTATGAAGAATTGTATCAATTATCATTCCTTTCTGCAATATGACAATGATACCCCCGGCCATACCAACCACCAGCGCGGCACTCATAATATCTTTACATCCGGCAAGAAATAACTGAACAAGTTCATTGGGACCTTTATTGTTTGCTATTCCTGCGGCAAGTCCCATTCCCAGGAACAGCGTGGCTATCTCCATGATGTACCAGCCATATCCCATTACACCGGCAATCAGAAAAAAGATGGTAAAGAAAAGAATATTTAAGATGTAAAGATGTACGGTCTTCTTTAATGAAAAGTAGGACGTTAGAGCAAATAAAGCAGTCAGAGCCGGAATTACAGGCAATCCATTCACTGTTGAATTCCCTATCTGAAGTGAAGAAGTTGGATAGTTTACTGAAAACAGAATAAGAATACATACCAGAATTCCGAAACTAATCCATGCTGCTTTTGGTGTATGGCGAACAATTTCCGGATCCTTGTTTTCGTGAAGATCCCTCCAGTATTGATCTTCTTCGTAGACCAGCGACAGTTTTGGGTTTTTCTTTACCTTCGCGGCATACCTCAAGATCCATGCAAATCCAGCAATATTTATGACTATCCAGCAGAAAATCCGGTATTCAATTCCCGAAAACAAGGGGATGCCAGCCAAACCTTGGGCAATACCAATCGTGAAAGGATTTAGGATAGCCCCTGCAAAGCCAAGAGCGGCAGCAACAAATACCATACACACTCCCGTGATGGAGTCGTACCCCATGGAGATTGCCATGGGAACAAGGATGATTGTAAAAGCTATGGTTTCCTCACTCATCCCGAATACCGCTCCAAAAACGCTGAAGAGAAGCATGATCGAAACAACAATAAAATTGTCTACTCCAATCTTTCTGAGAAATTTATTGTTTTCCAGCCGCCTGGCCTTTCGTAAAAAAGCGATGGTGCCGATATCGAAAGCTTTGCTGTCGTTCACTATCCAGAAAGCACCGCCAATAATAAGGATGAAGATAATTATATCCGCTTTGTTTGTAAAGCCTTCGAAAAATGCGGACATTACTTGCCATGTCTGAGGAATTCGATCAACAGATTCGTAAACCATTGTTTTCTGTCCGTTGTCCGATACCTGTTCAACATACTTTCCTCCTGGTACAAACCATGTCAGTATAGCACAAAACAATATAATGTAAAATATGATTACGAAGGTGTGAGGAATTTGTCTTTTCTTCATCTTTATTTTTATTGTACGAACTTTATATATCGAATCAGGGCAATTGAAAGATCTGTTCCATGCGTTGCCACTTCTCGCTGGATGCTGCTCCGGCTTCACTCTGCTGAAACTTATCCACGAAAGCTTCCCACTCAGCTTGTTTTTCCATTTTAGCCAATCTGCCGAAGGCTTCGTCCCAGTTAAAATCAACAGGTGTCTCAACAATCATAAAAAGGCGGTTACCTAATAAATAGATTTCCATATTAAGAATGCCTGCTTCCCTTATGCCTTTCGGAATTTCGGGCCAGATGTGTTCTTTGTTGTGCCAGTAAGTATAGGTTTTTATTAACTCAGGATCATTTTTTAAATCCAGTGTCTGGCAATATCTTTTAATAGCTCCGTTGTAGGCAGGGGAGATGTAGCCCCTATCGTTGTTGGATTTCATATCTATTTTGCTTTTAAATTAAATTATTGTAATTCCTCCTGTTCTTCTTCAGCAAGTAGCGATCCTATTTCAGGTAATATGGCTCTGGCATCACGATCGCTCAGTGTGTCCACGTCTTTTAATTTTCGTTGGATCGCTCTGGTACGTGTACCAAGTACTTCTTCAAGCTGACCGCTGGCAGTCTGGATGTTTTTCTGGGCTTTTTCCAGCATACCTCCAACCTTTTCGAACTCTTTTTTTACAGCCCCCAGAATTGTCCACACCTCGCCCGAATGCTTCTGGATTGCCAATGTACGGAATCCCATTTGCAAACTATTCAGAATGGCAGCGAGGGTAGTGGGGCCGGTAACAACCACTTTGTAAGTTTTTTGCAGCTCTTCAAGCAGCGAAGAACGGCGAACTACTTCAGCGTAGATTCCTTCGAAAGGAAGGAACATAATTCCAAAATCGGTGGTAGCCGGAGGAGCAAGGTATTTTTCCGAAATATCTTTTGCCATTTTCTTGATAGTTGCTTCCAGCGCTTTTCCCGCAGCATCTATGGCTTGGGTATCGGCCGTATCGTAAGCATTGAGTAATTGTTCGTACACATCTTTGGGGAATTTAGCATCAATAGGCAAATAAACAAAATCACGCATATCGTCTTTGCCCGGCAGTTTAACGGCAAATTCTACCACCTCGGCAGATCCTTTTACCGTATGTACATTGGAATCGTACTGTTCGGGAGCCAATATTTGCTCGAGAAGCATGCTTAACTGGATTTCTCCGATATTTCCCCGAGTCTTTACATTACTAAGTACACGTTTTAAGCCACCAACATCCTGCGCTAAGGTCTGCATTTCGCCCAATCCTTTTTGTACACTCTCCAATTGTTCGGAGACCAGTCTGAACGATTGGCCCAACCGTTCGTTTAATGTTTTTTGAAGTTTCTCGTCGACCGTAACCCGTATATCTTCCAGTCGTTTTTCTGTGTTGGCAATCATTCGCTGCTGTTGTTCATCCAATTGGGAGAACTTCTCGCGCTGAAGTTGATTAAAAGATAAGATTCCCTTTTCGAATGTCTGGCGGAAATCATTCATGGAAACAGCCAGTTCTTCCCTAATATCTTTTGTCATCGACCGGCTTTCTTCCCTGTTGAGGCGAAAGTCTTCCCTGAAATTACGCTCTATCCTGTCGAACGAACGTTGCATTTCATTTAAGATGCGGTCGAAATCTTCCGTTTTGTTTTCTTTTCTCGTGCGAATTAAAACCAAAATAATAAGAAGAATTAAGAGTCCAATTAGTATGAAATTTATCATTTATTAAATTTTTTACAAAGATAAGTATTCTAAAACCTCCTTGAGTCATTAAAAAAGGTTAAAATAAGCAACATTCATTGATTCTTTTTGTTTTATCGATAAAAAGTAGCTTATATTTGTAAGCCGCTTTTAAATAAGTATAATTAATAAATATTTATAAGAATGGCGAATGTAACTTTAAAAGGTAATGAGATTCACACCAGTGGTTCTATGCCGGAAGTAGGATCTATAGCTCCCGATTTTAAGGGTGTAAAAAGTGATCTTTCAGAATTATCACTTAGTGATTTAAAAGGAAAAAGAGTAGTTTTGAATGTTTTTCCAAGTCTGGATACTTCTGTTTGTGCTGCTTCGGTGAGAAGATTTAATAAAGAGGCTGCCTCTTTAAACAACACAGTGGTTTTGGCAGTTTCAAAAGATTTACCTTTTGCGCATGGACGTTTCTGTACTACGGAAGGTATTGAAAATGTGGTTTCACTTTCAGCGTTTCGGTGTTCATGTTTTGAAGATAAGTACGGGATGCTTCTGATTGACGGTCCTCTTAATGGTTTACTTGCAAGAGGAGTTGTAGTAATTGACGAAGCGGGTAAGGTGGTATATACGGAACTAGTTCCAGAAATAACATCCGAACCAAATTATGAAGCTGCATTGGCTTCATTAAATTAATTAGATTATTGTTTTTCATTGGTTAAAGTTAAGGGTTAGTGTTGAGAGTCGCCGGATGTGAGATCTCGCGGCTCTCTTTTTTTTCACTCGCTTAACATTACCAATTTTCCTTTATGGATTCTGTGCTCTATTTTTACTCAAACTATCTCCCACTTATCACTATTAATGGTTAATGTGTTCATCTGTTGTTTGTTAAATGGGTGACAGATGCATGTGTAAGATCCATTTCATTTCTCACCTATCACCTATCAATTACAGGATTGTTGTCTCCGGAGGTAAGCAGTTGTAAGACGTATGTACTTTTTGTTTCGACGTTTTTTATTCCTTATATCTTTAAAGATCTAAAGATATATCTTTAGATCTTTAAAGATATAAGGAACGGAGTTGAAAGATATATCTTTCGAGGCAAAAAGTATATACTTTTTGAACAATAAGTACTAACAAGTTGCACAACAAGTACTAACAAATAGCGTTGTATGTCTTAATAACTCTCATTTCCCGCGAAAAAGTGAAAATGGTATAATAACCTGTAATCTATATAAGTAAGCAGGTTTAAATGTTCCCGATCTTTGCATCGAAATTTTTTATTCAATTAAAAATGTATGCATATGAAAAAAAGTTTAGTTGCATATTATTCTCGCCGAGGGCAGAATTATGTAAGTGGAAGTCTGATCGAGTTAACCGAAGGCAATACAGAAGTAATAGCAAAAAAGATACAAGCACTTACTAATAGCGATATTTTTGAAATTGACACAGTTTTAAAATATCCCAAAGATTATATGGAAACCACAAGAGTGGCAAAAAAAGAATTGAATGCTGATGCACGTCCGGAATTAACCGGGACTGTTGATAATATGGATGACTATGACACCATATATCTCGGCTATCCAAACTGGTGGGGAACATTTCCGATGGCCGTATTTACATTTTTGGAATCTTATAACTTTTCAGGAAAAACTATTATTCCATTTTGCACTCACGAAGGAAGTGGTATGTGTGGGTTAGTCGATATTCAGTTGTTATGTCCAGGGGCTAAAGTAAATAAGGGAATTGCAATAAAAGGAAGCAGTGTTCATAGAGCTGATACAGATAGCACGATTAAAAACTGGCTTGAAAAATTATAATTATGAAAAATTCTATCCGAATTATATTATAACACTAAACATAAGCATATGAAAACAAGAAAATTAGGAACTCAAGGCTTAGAAGTTTCAGCATTAGGATTAGGATGTATGGGCTTAAGTTTTGGTTATGGCCCTGCAACAGAAAAACATGACACAATCAAGTTAATCAGAAGAGCGTACGAGTTAGGTATAACTTTTTTTGACACGGCCGAAATATACGGTCCTTATACAAACGAAGAAGTCGTTGGCGAAGCAATTGTTCCCTTTAGGAACGAAGTAGTAGTGGCTACTAAGTTTGGATTTAACTATGTAGATGGTCCTGCAAACGGGGTAAACAGCAAACCGGATTACATCCGTCAGGCTGTAGAAGGCTCATTAAAGAGATTGAATGTTGAAGCCATTGATTTGCTATACCAACACCGAATTGACCCTAATGTTCCAATTGAGGATGTTGCCGGCACGGTAAGAGATTTGATTCAGGAAGGGAAAGTGAAATACTTCGGTATGTCTGAAGCCGGAGCGACAAACATACGTAAAGCGCATGCTATTCAGCCGGTATCGGCTCTGCAAAGCGAATACTCTATGTGGTGGCGCGAGCCCGAAACAAAAACATTTGCAACGCTGGAGGAATTAGGTATTGGTTTTGTGCCTTTCAGTCCGCTGGGTAAAGGCTTCTTAACTGGTAAAATTGATGTGAATACAGCCTTCGATGCCAACGACTTTCGCAATGCTATTCCTCGCTTTGATGCTGAAAACCGAAAAGCAAATCAAGTCTTAGTTGAGCTTATCACTCAAATTGCTCAGGAAAAAGAGGCAACACCGGCACAAGTTGCTTTAGCATGGATTCATGCTCAAAAAGAGTGGATTGTACCCATTCCCGGAACAACAAAAATACACCGTTTGGAAGAAAATGCGGGAGCTGCAAATCTTGAATTAAATAAGACCGATTTAAGTCTGATTGAAATAGCATTAGCAAATATTGATATTATTGGGCATCGCTACCCCGAAAGCAGCGAAAAGATGATTGATAAGGATTGATATAGAACTGTATGTACATCATCCGGTTTTAGGTATGATGTTATATAAAAAATACTTTATAAGAGGGAGTCATAACGACATCCTCTTATAAAGTATAATTTTCTATAACAATACAGTTTAATTATATAAACTATATGAATTATTTCGCCACTGCTTCGAGACGTTTCATCAGGGCAAAGATGATTGATCCGGAAATGACACAGCAAATTGTGAAGAATATCCACACTTGCCATATTTCGGCTTTGCTCCAAATAATGGTACCAATAAACAATAGTTGATTGCCTAAAGCCGTTGCACACAACCATCCACCTTGCATCAATCCCTTAAAGCGGGGAGGGGCAACTTTCGAAACGAAAGAGATACCCATCGGACTTAAGAACAGTTCGGAGATAGTCAGTGAGAAATAGGTGGCGATTAACCAATAGGCCGATATTCTTTCTGCATCTGTTCCTTCAACTAAATCTTTTGGAGCAACTAGTCCAAGCGATCCGATTATCATAATTAAAAATGAACCGGCAGCAAGGAACATACCAATTCCGATTTTACGCGGAGCCGAAGGTTCGATACCTCTTTTATTAAGCCAGGCAAAGAACCCAACGATCAAAGGGGTAAGTGTTACCACAAAGAGCGGGTTGAACGACTGGAATATCTCAGGAGAAATAGGTGAGCCGTCAGCAGCCGCAAATTCATTGTAGTAATTTACAGCAATAGCAGCACCAGCGATGAATGCTGCACCACCAAGTATCCGGTTCAATAGTTTAACTTTAGAAAATGCAATAATAAGTCCGCCAACACCAACAGCAATACCCATCAATGAGAATATGTTGAATATGAGACTCGTGCCCGGTCCAACATGTGTTGCTGTATAATCTCTGGCAAATAATGTAAGTGTTACACCATTCTGATGGAAAGACATCCAGAAGAAAATAACAATAAGAAATACAAATCCTAACGCCAGTAACCGTTTTTTCTCTTCTATCCAAGGCATTTTTTCAATCTTAACACCGTTTGCAGCAGCTGCAGATGCCTGTTGTACAGCTGTAACATCACCTGGAGCAAGGTATTTTTTGCAGAAAGTATAAACGAGCATGGAAAGAAGCATGGAGCCTGCGGCAATTGCAAAAGCAAAGTGGTATCCTGTGTTAAATACATCAAGATATGTCGTAGCAAATGCTGTAAGATCTGTAACCTGCGAACCGCTTACTTCGTTAGCAAGGTTTTGCATAACAGCAGTATCAGCCAGATTTCCGTTAATCAATTCGTGACACATTTTTGGAAGAGCTCCATTGTAAGCTAAACCATGCGTTGTAAGCCACCAGTTACGAATCCCTGTTGCGGCATGTGGTGCGAAAATAGCACCAACATTGATACACATGTAAAAAATACTAAAGGCGCGGTCACGAAGGTGACTGTATTTAGGATCGTCATATAGATTACCAACAAGCGCTTGCAGATTTCCTTTAAATAAACCATTACCAAGGGCAATAATCAATAATCCCCCAAGGACAGGATACATGCCTGTTCCAGGAATTGAAATCACCATATAACCGATAAACATCAGGATAATCCCTGAAAAAATGGTTTTTCCCAATCCCAGCCAACGGTCGGCAACAATACCACCCACAAGAGCCAGTACATAAATGAGAAAGTAAAACGTAGAGTAGATTTTTCCGGCTTCAATTGGATCGAGTCCGAATTTGGCTTGTAAGAATAGCAACAGAATAGCCATCATGGTATAGAAACCAAAA
>Ga0209639_1001452_pt1 | contig 23458 bp, 17 predicted proteins | sample EPASupsiteHSE605_FD_187268 | JGI IMG/M metagenome (GOLD analysis project Ga0209639, IMG submission 187268) | Bioremediated contaminated groundwater from EPA Superfund site, New Mexico - Sample HSE6-05 (SPAdes) (version 2) | ecosystem: Environmental > Aquatic > Deep subsurface > Groundwater >...
GCGGAACCTGTGCCCTGGCCTTGGAAGCGCGGCAGGACGCCGACGGGGCCGAGCAGGAACCAGCCGCTGCGGGCTTCGCCCACGACCGCGGGCGAAAAGGCAATATGCCCCACGCCTTCCCCGCCGGCTTCCGCCAGCAGGGAAAGGGTCAGGGCGTCGGAAGCGCGCAGGCGTTCAACAATATGATGTTCGAGGGGCTCGGCGCCGGGCGCGTGAACCGGATGCCCCTTGAAGGCGGCGTACTGTATTTGCGATATGCGCAAAACGTCATCGGGTCGTTCGTCTCTGATCTGCATTGCGGCACTCCTTGTGCGCGGCGGCGGCGCATGGTCGGCATGGGATAGGGCGAGCGCAAGGCCCGCCCGCATGCGACGCATGCGGCCTGTGATTGCCGTGGAAAAACGCCAAGGGAGTGGTTGCCGGGAAAAGCAAAGAAACCGGCCCGGGATGCCGGGCAGGATCGGTACGGGCGGAACAGATCGCCCCGCAGGAGAAGACGCCTCCTTTAGATAAGGAGGCTCACGCCTTGGGAGCGCTTACCGGCCGCGGCTTTCGCCGGCAACCAGCGCCACAAGATCCATTGTGTTGGTTCTCAAAAAAACCTCTGCGGAAAAGGCTGTTTATTGGAGAGTTGATACGCAATGGGCGGCGCGGCGTCAAGGCCGCCTGGCCCCTGCGAGGAGGCCATGCCGGCCTGAAGGGGACGACAGGTCGAAATTGCCTCCGGCGGCCGGGAGGGGATGATCCCCTCCCGGACCCTCCGCACAAGGGGGAACGGGCGCATCACCTTTGCGCTGGTTCCCCTTTCGGGGGGTCCGGGGGGAATGATTCCCCCCGGCCGCCGGAGGCAGAGCAGCCTTTCCCCTCGTTCCCCTTCGCGTCAACCACAACCGCGAACAGGCCCCAGGCTATTTGCCCTTCAGGAAGCGATTGCGCGCCTCCTCGCTGTCCGGGATCGGCACGACGCCGGCTTTGCGCATTTCGCTGATGGAAATGAAGTTCACGACTTCCTCGTCGTCATCGTCGCTCTTGCCGGCTTTCTTGCGGGCTGCGACTTTTCGCGCCTGCTCCAGGGCCTCGGCCACCTGCGCATCACCCGACTCGGCAGCCTCCTCGAAGGTGGAGTCGTCAAGCATGGTGGTTTCCAGGAACAACTGTTGCCTGCCCTTGGGGTCGAGGCTGACGCCCACGAGCATGTGCTCGGGCAGCGAGACGAGCGACGTCTCCAGGCCGATCTTGTAAAATACCGAGGCCAGCAGGCAGCTGCCTTCCACGCAATTGGCCTGCCGGCTTTCCAGCGCCTCGTTCAAAAGCCGTACGTGCTGGACGCCCACCCCTTCCGGCTTGGCCGACGGCCGGTTGATGCTCGAATAGCGGATTCCGCGCCGGCGCAATGCCTGCCAGACGGCCTTGACCTGTTTGCGCACGCCCCTTGCGTCGGTCTGATACCCCGCAAACGACGAAACCTCGCCGGTCGCCAGGGCCTCCCGCAGAATCTGCTGCACAGCCGGATGGTTCTCGTTGACGTAGGCTGCATAAAGCCAGTCCGTGTCGTAGAAATCGTCGTCATCCTCGAAGCTGTGCACGCAGTCGTTGACCGAAGCGATGACGACCCGGGCCGGGCGCTCCCCCATCGCAACGCCGTCCAGCCACAGCCTGGCCGTAAAGGTTGCCGTCACGGGCTGGTGCACCAGGGTGATCGGATCGGCAAAGGTAAGGAAGGGGTAGATGCAATATTTTCTGCCCTTACGGGCCAAGGTCACTTCCGCCCGCCCCGGGTTCACCAGGGGCGAGGAGGAGACCATCTCCACGACGGCCTTGACGCCCGGCTTCGGCGCGACGACCGAGATCCCGAACAGGCCGTTTGGGTCCCCCAACTCGTTGTCGTCATGCTGCATCTCCAGCTTCATTTTGGCGATGTTCAGCATCAGCGAGGGATAGAGCACGCCATTGAGGCCCACCTTGCCGAATTCCCAGGCGCTTGCGCCGGCCTGCTTCGCGGCCTCCGGGGCCGGCTGTCCGGCCATGGCAGCCGCAGCCAGCAGCATGGCCAGCGCGAGGGCGGCCAACGCGGCGCCCGTAGCGGCGACAACGCGTGGCGCCAGGTGAAGCGATCCACAGTTGGCAGAAAAAACCCGGGACATGCGGCCACCCTCCCCTCTTGTTGTCTCTTTGCACCCAAGATCGAGTGTCCTTGGCAACAGCAGGCCATTGTCAAACAGCGCGACGCGCACCATACATTCCATAATGGCGCTGTGAACGTCAATCACCCTGGTCCGTTGCATGAATCACGGCGGGCATAAGGAGGCAGGGATTAAAACCTCTTGATCCGAAGAGGGCAAGCCTGTACGAGTCCGGCTTCGTGCGCCAGCATTCCCTCGAACAACAACCGGAGAAATCACCGTATGGACGACGTGATCACAAAGGACAGCAACGGCGCCATCCTGAAGGACGGCGACAACGTCACGCTCACCAAGGATTTGAAGGTCAAGGGTTCTTCCGTGACCCTGAAACGCGGGACGCTGATCAAGAACATCCGCCTTACCGACAACCCGGCGGAAATCGAGTGCAATGCCGACAAGGTCAAGGGGCTGGTGCTCAAGACCTGCTTCTTGAAAAAAGCGTAACTTCCGGCCGGGAGATGCCCGGCCGGTCACGTCCAAAGCCCTTCGCCACCGTGCGGGTCGCCTTCGAGACGCCGGCATCGCCTACCCCGTAGGCGTCGAACCCGACTTCACCTCGACGCAAAGCCGTGGCTTTCCAAATCCATGCAGCCCGACACCAGGTTAGCGCACGACTTTCAGATCGAAGGCCGCGATAGCGTACAGCACCGGCACCATGAGCAGGGTGACGAAGGTGGCTACGGCCAAGCCGCCGATCTGGGCGTAGCATAATGCCTCCCAAAGCGGGCCACCGTGCATGGCCAGGGGGATAAGCGCCGTCACCGTTGCTCCAACGGTGATAAGCACGGGGCGCATCCGGATGAGCCCGGCGTCCAGGATGGCCTGGCGCAGGGGTTCGCCCTCCTCCAGTTTTTCCTCGATAAAATCAAAGAGCACGATTACGTGGCTCACGATCACGCCGATCAGGCTGGCGATGCCCAAAAAGGCCATGAACCCGAAAGGTTGGCCCATGATCGCAAGCGAAAGAAAGGCCCCTGACACGCCGTAGGGGATGGCCCCGAACACCAGCAGCGGCTTCACCGCGTTTTTGAACTGGAAGAGCAAGGCCAAGTAGATCATCGCCACCGATATCCCCATGACCACGCCCATCTCCGCGAAGCCCTTGACCTGCTCTTCGTGTTCGCCACCGATGGCAAGCGTCAGGCCTGGAGGCAGTTCCGCTTCCAGGGCCTTGATAGCGGGCATGGCTGCGGAGACGACCTCCGAGGGCAGCACCCCGGGCAGAGGAAAGCAGGACACCGTGATGGTGCGGAAGTGGTTGCGCCGGGCGATGCGGGCCGCGTCCATGCCCCAGGCCAAGTGTGCCACCTGGGTGAGCGGGACCTTGTGATCCGATGCCTGCGGGTAGACATAGAGGTTGGCCAAATCCGAGAGCTTGGCGCGCTCTTCCCCTTGCAGCCGCAGCACCACGGGGATGGTCAACCGCCCTTCGCGAAGGCTTGTCAGGGTGAGCCCCCCCACGGCCAGGGACGTAGACCGGGCGACGTCCTGATTGGTGACACCGGCCAGCAGAGCCTTGTCCGGATCGATAGCCACCCGGGCGGAAAAGCGGTAGCCGCCCCAATCATCGCTGACCCGGTCGGTCATGGGCAAGCTCTTGAAAACCTTCCGCAGCCGGGTGGCGGCTTGACGCAGGGCGACCTCGTCCTGGCCGGAGATGCGCACCTGGACCGGGATGCCGACGGGCGGGCCGCTCTCCAAGCGGCGCACATCCACACGAACGCCTGGGAATGCGTCCCCCAGGGCGGACTGAAGGGGATCGCAAAACAGTTCGGTCACGTGCTTGTCGTGCACCTGAACGAGAATCTGGGCGTAGTTTGGTTTCTTGAGTTCCGGGGTGACCGAAAACCAGAATCGAGGACCACCTCCGCCCACGAAGGTCGTCAGGGAAACCACGGGGGTAGGGTAGTCGCTGTGTGTCTCGCCGAAGTGCCGGGCTTCGCCCAGGATGGCCTGCTCCACCTGCCCGGCGGTCCTGGCGGTGGATTCGATGGGCGCATCCTCGGGCAAGGTCACGTCCACGTAGGACAGGTAGGAACGGTCGATGGGGAAAAACATGGGCTTAAGCAGGCGTTGCGCCCCGAATCCCGCCGCCACCAACAGCAGCGACGCTGCGAAGGCCTTCCAGCGATGATCGATGAGCCAACCGCCCAACCGGTAATAGTGCCGGGCGAACCCTCGGTCCAGACGCGGTTCGTCCTTGACCGGACGCAAAAGGTAGTAGCCGAGCAAGGGGATGAAGCTCATGGACACCAGCCGCGAGGCGACAAGGGAACAGGTGATCACCACCGGCAGGCTGTAGAGGAATCGCCCCTTGTCGCCCGAGAGGAAAAGGAAGGGCAAGTAGGCCACGATGTTGGTGATGGTGGCGTATAGAATGGCCTTGGCCAGGCGGGTGGGGCCAAGCCACGCCGCCACCTCCCGGGACGTGCCCGAGGCCAGTTCGCGCTTGATGGCGTCGCCCGCGACCACCGGGTCGTCCACCAGCAAGCCCAGGGCGATGATGAGCGAGGCGATGGATATCTGCTGCAGGTCGATGCCCAGGGTGGACATCATGCCGAAGGTCATGGCCAGGGTGATGGGAATGGATAGAGCCATGATCAGGGCGGAGCGCCATTCCCGAAACCCGATGGCCGCCACCAGCACCACCAGGGCCACGGCCTCGTAGAGGCTGTCCATGAGCAGGCTCACGCTTTCCCGCACTTGTTTGGGCTGGTCCGAGGTGCGGGCCAGGATCAGATCCTCGGGCAGGCGCTGCCTGAGTCCGTCAAGCGTCTTGTCCACGACCTTGGAAAAGGTGCCGATCTGCTCCCCGGTGCGCATGGTCACGGCCAGGGTGATGGCCTTGCCGCTGCGCCAACGCCCCTCGGCATCCCGGCTGGTGTAACGGTTGATGGTATCCGCCGGGGTTTCATACCCGCGTTCGATGTCTACCATGTCGCGCACGTACAGGCCGCTCGACACCATGGCGGCGCCAAGCTCCTTTTCACTCGTGAATTCGCCGCTGGGGTCAAGAGCCACGCTGCGCTCATTGTATTCGGTGACACCGGCGCTGGGCACGATATTGCGCGCGCCCACCGCGTCCTGAATGCGCCAGGGTTGAACGCCGAGCGAGGCCAGCCGCTCTTGGGAATAGTCCAGGAACACGTTTTCCGGGCGCACCCCCCACCGGGAGACCTTCGCCACCTCGGGCACCCCCAGCAGCGTCCGCATGATGGTGTCGGTGAAGTTTTCCAGCTCCTTGAATCCGTATTTGTCCCCGGCCTGTTCCTCCATATCCGTATCGAGGTGGGCTGGATCAGCAAAAATAACCGGCGACCAAAGGTCCGGGTTGAGTTCCGACGCCCTGATGTTTTCCCGGGCAAATTGCATGAGGAGTGTACGGAAGGCCTCGGGCTTCATGTCCGTGACCACATCCACCACCGCCATGCCAGGCTCGGAGCCCAGATGGATATCGGACACCTCGGGGACGGTACGCAGATAATGCTCCAGGCGGTCCAGCTTGCGCTCAACCTGGGCCTGGGGGACGCCAGAGGGAATGACCAGGGCCATGCCCAGGCGGGAACCATCTGCTCCCTGGCGGAGCTTGGCGTCGATGCGCCGTGCCTGGGCGGCCCGCAAGGCGATCTCGACCTTCCCGGGCTTGGGCGAGGCCACCGTGAGCATGAGGGTGGCCGTATCCCCGAAGTCCTTGAGGAAGACGGGTGGCCCGGCCCCGTCCGGGAGCCCCTTGAGCGCGCTGACCTTCAAGTCCAGGTCGTCGAGGATTTCGTCCGTCCCTGAGACTTCATCACGCAGCTTCACCCGGACAACGGACATGCCGGTACTGGACACCGACTCCACCCGGTCGACCTTGCTGTTCTCGGCCAGGCGCTGTTCAATGGGCCGGGTAACCAGCTCCTCGACCTTCTCGGCGCGCACCCCGGGCCAGGAGCAGATGACTGCGGCCACCCGCACCGGAATATCGGGGTCCTTTCGTTGGGGCATCCGAATGTAGCCAAAGACGCCCCAGGCCAGCACCGCCACCAGCAGCACCCAGGAGATGTGGCGGTTCTCCACGAAAAAGCGGGCCATGTTGCGTTTGGCATGCAGGTCAGGACCAGGTGCACCTGGCCGTGGCGAATCATCAAGCGGTTGTGACACGATTTTCCTCAGCGTATCCAAGGGTGTTCGATGCGAAATCGAAGGCGGCGAGACGCGCGCGCCCGGCAGCGTCTTCGGGATCCTGGGGCGCGTCCGGGTAGCCTGATCGCGCGACCGTTGCGCCCTGCCGCTAACGGATGATCCGCACTTCCTGCCCGTCCTCGGCCAGGGTTGTCCCCCGGGTGATGACTTGATCGCCCGGCGTGAGTCCGTCCAGAACCGTGACCATATCCCCCACCACGCCACCCACGGCGACGGTGCGGGCCATGGCGTAGGTCTTGCCCTCGTTTGTCCGTAACAGGTGCACCACGAAGTGGCCGCCCACTCCGGGGCTGGCCAGTGCGTCCAGGGGGACGGCCGCGACGCTCGCACCCTGTGTCGCGGGATCGCGGCTGACCGAGGCGATCATGCCGTCCTTGAGGGCCAGATCATGGTTGGGGATGGTCACTTCCACATTAAAGGCCCGGCTCTTGGCATCGGCCGAGGGGGATACGGCTGTGACCACTCCGGGAAAGTGACGCCCGGGCATGGCGTCGGCAGTGATGTTCAAGGAATCACCCGCTTTGACCCGGGCCACTTCCTGGTCGGACATGGCGAAGACGGCCTTGACCGAGGAGAGGTCGGCCAGCACGAACGCAACGGCCCCTTCCTTCACCAGTGTGCCGCGCTCCACGTCCCGTCGCACCACGAGTCCGTCCATGGGCGAGGCCAGGATGGTATCGCGCAGATTGATTTCGTCTTGATCCATGGCCGCCCGGGCTTGCGCTGCCTTGGCCTGGGCCACTCCCAGTACTTCCTGAATGCGATCGAATTCACTGTGCGCGATCGCCCCGCTGGCGACGAGCTTGGCGTTTCGTTCCTGGTCGCGCCGGGCCAGGAGCAGGGAGGCGTTGACCTCGTCCAGGCTGGCTCTGGCTTGCGCGAGGCGGGCTTTGTAGTCGGCGTCCCGCAGCCTGACCAGCACCTCGCCCTTTGCGACGCGGCTGCCCATGTCCAGGGTCTTGGGGTTCAACTCCAACACGTAGCCCGGGACTTTGAACGCGAGGCTCAGCATCTCGCGCGGAGCAATGACGGCTGTATAGCGACTGGCCCGAGCCGCTTGCGTTCCAGACGCGGACATAATTTCGGCCACGGCGTGCACGGACACAGGCAAGGGGAGCTTGTCCTGCTGCGCGTGTTCCGGCACGCAAGCCGCCATGGCAACGGCCAGCGCCAGGATAAGCAGTCTCTTCATATGTGCCTCCGCGAATCCGTGCGCACAGCTTCCAGGCCGGCCAGGGAAAAACGGAAGGTGAGTTCGGCAAGCCGTTCTACGTGTTCTGGGGCGTAGGCGCTTTCCGGGTAGAGCTGGGTGATGACCGTGGTATTTTGGGCGTGGAAGAGCGTCTGCCCGCCGACGGCTCCAGCGCACAGGCGAAGCGTTTCCGGATCGAGCGGGCCGGTAATGTCCTGGATGACGGTTTCCAGGAGTTCCTTGATGGGACGCATGAACCGCTCCACCAGCGGCTGAAGCGCTTGGCTCGGGTTGGCCAGTTCCAGCCAGAAGAGCTTGCTGCGGCGGGCGTGCGTCTGGTCTTCGGGAAAGTTCAGGCGCAACAGGTTGATGATGAAGCGGCGCAGGCGTTCTTCGGGCGTGTCGGCCTCGTCGAGTCCTTCGGAGATGGGGTAGCTTGCATCGCAGGAGGCCATGATGCATTCGAGCGCGGCCGCGTACAGCGCTTCTTTCGAGCCGAAGTGGTAGTTCACGGCGGCCACGTTGGCCTGGGCGCGGGCGCAAATATCACGGATTGTGGCCAAATCGTATCCCTTTTCCAGAAAGACCTCGATTGAGGCTTCAATGATGCGTGTCCGGGTGTCGCCGTGATCCATGGTCTCCTCGCTTCAAACGTCGATTGAAACGATGTTTAAATTGGTGTTTAAAAATGCGCAAGTGAATTTTCCGAGCCAGGGGAAGGGGCTCAGGTGGCTGCGCAAAATCAGGAAAGTTGACTAGGGAGGTATGGTTACTCGTCGCCAGCCCAGGTCAGGGCAGGGCAGAAGGCGAATGTTGCCCGGGCGGCCCGAATTCCGGAAGGACTATCCACGAAACCCTACGCCGATCCACCGGTGCCAACAGCAGTCCGCGACCTCACGATAGGCGACGGCCTCTGAACACGCTAAGAGGATATCCGGCATAACTATTGCTTAGCCAAAACCCTCCTGAATACGATAATTGCACAAGCCAGTTTCACAAAGGCAATGAAGCTCGATAAGTAGTGGCAATATCTTGTTCGAATACCGCGAAAGCCCTTCAGCCAAGCGAATGTCCGTTCTACGACCCAGCGGCGAGCGGGATGAAGGCCTTCTTGCTTCTCAACTTTTTCTTCCCCCCGGGAACGAATATGTGGCTCAAACCCATATGTATACACTTCTTCGTACACGCGTTGATAATCATATCCTTTGTCCAGACATAGATGATGACTATCTGTGCAAACTTCAAATACTGAAACAAGATCACTATTTTTTTCAATCGTTAAGCCTACCAGCCGGCTGTCGTGAACATTTGCCCCAACGACAACGACTCCGAGGGGTATTCCTTCCTGGTCAACGTGCAAATGGATCTTTGTTCCAGAGCGCCCTCTGTCGTTTAAGAAATGGCTGGGCGATACCATCTTTGGGGTAACATACCAAATGCCAAGAAGTGCGACGGGGGGGAGGGCTGCAAACCAATAGAACTGAGCTCACTTCAATACAACCGGCTTTGGGCAACCCGTCATTACGATTGACGACTCCGTGTTCGGTTCATGCCGGTCCGTCACATTTTCCGGGAAAGTATGCTCTCCGCCAACGACGTGGACTCTACGCGGACAAGCGCCTACCCGGGCAGCTTGAACTTGCACATCTTGCGGTAGAGGGTCTTGCGGCCAATACCGAGCATCTTGGCAGCCACGGTCCGGTTTGAGTTCACATGATTAAGGACTCGCATAATGAGGTTGCGCTCACTTTGCTCCATGGTCGGGAAGGCCCCCCCGCCCTCGGCTCCGTCAAAGGACCTGACAATGTCCTGGGGCAGATTCGCCGTGGTGATCAAGTCGTTCTCGGACAGGATAATGGCCCGCTCGATGACGTTTCTCAGTTCTCTGACGTTGCCGGGCCAGTGGTAGGACTGGAAGCATTCCTCAACTTTCGGGGTGATCTTGTAGGGCGGCCGATCCGGATAGATGTGGCCAAGAAAATACTGCGTAAGGGCCGGGATATCCTCTTTTCGTTCCCGCAACGGCGGGATGTCGATGCGAAAAATATTCAGGCGGTGATAAAACGCCTCGTGGAAGCGTCCGGCCTCCACCTCCTTGGCGAGATCGCGGTTGGTGGCGAACAGGAAGCGGATGTTCACCTTGCACTCCTCGGTTTCACCCACTCTCCTGTAGGCATGGGACTCCAGCAGTCGGAGCAGCATGGACTGGAGTTCCAAAGACAGCTCTCCAACCTCGTCGAGAAAGAGTGAACTGTTATTAGCCAGAGAAAGCAGGCCTTCCCGGGATTCGGTTGCCCCCGTGAAGGCCCCTTTGCGGTAGCCGAAAAGCTCGCTGCGCAACAGCTCCTTGTTAAATGTGCCACAATTTTTGATGACCAGCGGCCTGTTCGCACAGGGACTCAGATCGTGAACGCTGTTGGCCACCACATCCTTGCCCACGCCACTTTCGCCGGTGATGAGCACCGGGGTCCAGGTTGGAGCCACCTTGCTGACGAGGTAGACGATCTGCTTGATGGCCAGCGAATGGCCGATGAGCTTGCACTCCGTCTTGGCAGGCCTCGTGCGTCGCAGGATACGGTTTTCCCTTTGCAGCACGGAGCGTTGGTAGGCTTTCTCGATCACCAGGCTGATCCTTTCCACGGAAAACGGCTTGGTGATGTAGTCGTAGGCCCCCATTTTCATGGCCTCGACTGCGGTCGACACCTCGGCATAGGCGGTAATCATGATTACCTCCACATCAGGGAGGCGCTCCCGGAAGCGTTCCAGCAGGCCAAGGCCGTTGCTGTCGGGCAGGCGGATGTCCAGGAGGACGACGTCGAAGTCTTGCTCATTGGTCAGGCGCATGGCCCTTTCGGCCGAGCCGGCCGTGGTTACCACCCGCCCTGGGCCGGCCAGGGCCTTTTGGGCGAGGCGGCAAATCGACGGCTCGTCATCGACCACCAAAATGTTGATGGCTCCGGTTGTATACATGCCGTTGGACCCTATTGCGACAGATAGGGCAGGATGACCTCAAAGACCGAGCCCTTGTTCGGTTCGCTTTCCACACTGATCTCCCCGCCGTGCTTCCTGATGATGTTGTAACAAGTGGACAGGCCGATGCCGGTGCCCTGCCCCGGAGGCTTGGTGGTAAAAAAAGGCTCGAAGAGCTTGTTGATGTGCTCCGGCAGGATGCCGTCGCCGGTGTCGGCCACCTCGATCACCACAAGGTTGTCCTTGACCCTGGTCCTGATCCTGATCGTGCCTGAGGTCCGCACGGCGTACAGAGCGTTGAGTACCAGGTTGAGCATAACCTGCATAAGCTCCCCCGGATGTCCGAGCACCACGGGTTCGTCCGCCCCCAGTTCCAGGGCGATGGTGTCCTTGGGCAACCGGCTGAGTTTTGGACCCAGCAGTTTGATGGAACTGACCACGAGCGCATTGAGGTTGACCGTGGACAGGCGAGTGATCTCGCGGTGGCCAAAGGCCAGGAGGTTTTGGACGATGTCCGAGCAGCGGCTGCATTCCTTGAGGATGGTGTCCAAAAACTCGTGAAAGTCCTCGAAAATGGCCGAGGCGTTCTCGCTTTTGGGGATCAGGGCCTCCAGCTCCCCCAGGCGCAGGACCAAGGTCTCGGCGAAACCGCTGATGCTGGTGAGGGGGTTGTTGATTTCATGGGCCACGCCCTCGGCCAAAATGCCCACGGTGGCCATGCGCTCGGCCAGGAAATACTTGGCCTGAAACTGCTTCTCCAGGGTCACGTCCCGCTGGAGAAGCAATATCCTGTCCGGCTTGTCCCCACTGTCCAGCATCACCGAGGCGGTGCACTCGATTTGTCGGTTCTCGCCGCGCCGGCTCAGGATTTGCAGACTGCGCGAAACCCGGGCCGGGCATTCCATGGCCAAGTCGATGGAACAGGGGGCGCAGGGCGCATCCTGGGCTTTGAAGACCTCGTGGCAGGCCAGGCCCATTGGCTCTATCCCCGGATACGTGTCGTAAAAGGACTTATTGACCGACAGCACCTTTTTATCCGGGGAAATGACGGCCATGACGTCGGGGATGCCGTCCAGGATGGCCTGAATGTCCCGCCGTTTCTGCTCCAGCTTCTGGTTTGAGGCCCTCAGCTCGCTGATCTTGCGCTGAACCTCCTTGAAAAAGCCGAGCTTGATCGTTTCGATCCCGCTTATATCCGCGAGATTGGCCGTAAGCGGCATCACCACGCTCCGTAGTAGAGGTTCAGGATGTCCTTCCAGGCGGCAGGACGGGGATTGGTGAGCAGGCAGATGTCGCTGGCGGCGTTGCGGCTCATCGTGGGGAGCATGGTGTTGTCGGGCAGGACCGAGCGCAGCTGCGCGGGCAGGCCGATCTCCTCCCGAAACCGTTCCAGGGCCTCGATGCCGGCCTCGGCCGTGGCCAGATCATCCTCCAGGCGTTTCCCGATGATGATCCGTCCGAGTACAGCCATTTTCTCTTGGCATACCGGCAGATTGTAACGCATGACGCTGGGCAGGAGCAGGGCATGGGAAATCCCGTGAACCACGTCATACATGCCGCCCAGGGCGTGGGCCAGGGCGTGCCCAAGGCCCACGCTGGCGTTGGTGAAGGCGATGCCGGAGGAAAGTCCGGCCACGGCCAACTGCTCCAGGTCGTCGGGCTCCAGCGTTGCCAGGGCCGGCCGGCTGTAGCGCCAGAGCAAGTCGAGCCCCTTCAGGCTTTGCACCTCGGTCAAGGGATTGGCCAAGGGCGAAAGGTAGGACTCCACCGCATGGGCCAAGGCGTCGAACAGAGGAGCGAGAAGCAGTTCACGGCTCAGCGTCCCCAGCAGGTTCGGGTCTGTGATGGAGACGTTCGGGACCAGGGTCCGACTGATGATGGTCATCTTGATGCGCCGGTCCACATCGGTGATCACCGCGAACTGGGAAATATTGGATTCGCTGCCCATGGTCGAGGGGATGAAGATCATGGGCGGCAGGGGGGTTTTGACTTGGTTGGCCCCCTCGTAGTCTTTGATCTCCCCCCCGTTGCTGGCCACCAGGGCGATGCCCTTGGCCGCGTCCATGGCGCTGCCCCCGCCCAGGGCCAGGACCACGTCCGCGCCGCTTTGGCGGTACAGTTCCACCCCGCTTTTGATCTGGTAGTCCTTGGGATTTTGGGCCACGTCGTTGAAATAGACGAAATCCAGGCCTTCGCGCCTGAGAATGGCCAGAAGTTGGTCCACCCAGCCGGCCGCTTCCACCCCAGGGTCGGAAACGACGAAAATCCTTGAGGCCCCGAGTTGTCTGGCGCACACGCCGGCGTATTCGAGGCTGCCGCGACCGAAAATGATCTCCGGGATAGTGAACTTGTAAATGCCCATGGTTCTCACGACCCTTGGCCTTATTGTACACGCCGTAAGGCCATCCTGAAGAGTTTCGTCGTCTTGGTTGATACGCGCTGGGCGGGCCACTCTGACCCACTCCGCCGGTTTTCCCTCAGAGCTTAACGCCCTGTGTCGTGCAACCGAACCCCGTCTTTCCAGACGCACGCAGCCTGGGCGTCACCTCGTGTGCACCGGAAGGGCCAACGGCGGCTTCTCGTCCAATTTTCTGAGAAATTGTTTGATATTACCTAGTTGTTCACCTCTTCTCTGTCAATGCCTGGGCGATCATATCACATTGACCCGCACGTTTCACGCCGATCGGGTCAGTCTGACCCGATCATTGCCCCAGTCCGGGGCTCGCCGTGATCGCATCCGCCTCCGGCGCGTTTCAGCCGTTTCAACACATGCTAAAAATAACCAATGATCACGCGGAGGTCTTCCCGAGGTGAAACGGTCGTGACCCGGCCCCCCGGGCCACGACCGGGCCTTGGTCTTCTTTTTGCTCAAGGGAAATGCAAACCCAAGCCGCAAGAGTCCCTAAGCCACAGGAGGCCATTGTGAGGAAGAATCTGTTGGATAGATTAAAAAAATCGTCGAAGGAACCTGCATGTTGCGACAAGCCTCTTGACGGCGCAGAGGGGCATGAATCCAGGCAAGAAGGCCTGATAAGCCGCAGAAAAATGTTGCAAGTCCTTGGCTTGCAGGTTGTTGCCGGGACAGTTGCCGTCAATGCCCTTGCCGCTCCAAAAAACTTCAATCCAAAACACTACAATCGCGAGATCACTCCTGACCAATTGCCAAACACCAGGGCTTGGCTGTCTACAAATCCCACTTTGTGCGTAGGCTGCCGCACCTGCGAGATCGTCTGCTCGCTGGCCCATGACGACCAATGCCAGCCTTCCCTCAGCCGCATCCACACGGACTACGACCCGACCAAGACGCTGTCCAAGCTGGCCGTCCTGGCCGACGTCTGCCGCCAATGCAACATGGCCGACTGTTACCTGGCCTGCGCCTACGATGCCCTGACTCTGGACAAGGAGACCGGGGCCAGGATCATTGATCCCAAGAAGTGTACCGGCTGCGGCGAGTGCCTAGCCGCCTGCCCCTGGAATATGATCGTCGAAAACAAAGAGAAGAACACCTTCAGCAAATGCGACTTGTGCGGTGGAGACCCGCAATGCGTCAAATACTGCCCGGCCAACGCGCTGGCCTTCGTCGATCTGCGATGACCCCTACCCCAGGAGCTACGATCATGAATGGTTGGATTGGAAAGATACTACGCGTTGATCTCAGCAACGGCAAGATCAGCACGGAAGAGACCGCCAAATACCTCGACTACACCGGAGGGATCGGTTTTGGTTTCAAAGTCGTTTTCGACGAGGCCCCCCTGGCCGACCCCTTCAGCCCGGACAATCGACTGGTTTTTGCCGTCGGCCCCCTGACCGGAACGCTGGCCCCCTCCACCGGCCGTTCCGAGGTCATCAGCATCTCACCGCACGTCTATGCCCCCCAGGCCAAACATCCGCTCGTCTCCAGAAGCGGCTTCGGCGGCTATTGGGGCGCCGAACTCAAGTTCGCCGGCTATGATGCCGTCATCATCCAGGGCAAGGCGCCAAGGCCGGTATTCATCAACATCACCGACGACAAGGTAACCATCGAGGACGCAGGCTTCATCTGGGGCCAGGACACCTTCGCAGCCCAGGACGCCATCAAGCAAAAGCTGGGTGACGAGAAGGTGCAGATAGCGATTATCGGGCCCTCGGGCGAGAAGCTGGTACGCATCTCCCCGATTATCCACCGCATCGGCAACGCCGCCGGCCAAGGCGGATTCGGGGCGGTGATGGGCTCGAAAAATCTCAAGGCCATCGCCGTGCGCGGCACGGGAGGTGTCAAGGTGGCCGACAAGGACGGGCTGATCAAGTACGTCAAAAGCGTCCGTGAATTCCAGCCCGGGCCGCTCGGGTCCACGCCCCTGTCCCATGGCCCGCTCAGTTGGACGGAGAAGCACATCGACCCCAAGGACATCAACAAGCAGGCTCTGCGTTTCGACCAGACCAAAAGCTGCGCCCCCTGGCTCGAAGAGTACCACATCAAGCCCCAATCCTGTTACGCCTGCCCTCAGGGCTGCTACGCCTACATGAACGTGCCGGGCATGGGCGGCGGCGCGGTGAGCTGCACCCAATGGTTCTATTCCTGGATCGGCAACCGGGACAAGGCCACGTTTTTGGCCAACCAGCTCGCCAACAAGCTCGGGGTGGACACCTTCGAGATGTTCCCCATGATCCAGTTCGTCTGGTTTCTCCAGGACGAGGTGGTGGACGGCAAGAGCCTGCTCAAGCATCTCCAGGACAAGAAACTGGTCACGGTCGAACTCGCCGCCGGCCTGGAGAAGGGCCACTATCCGCCCAAGGGTGACCTGGGCGCGGACGGCCTGGAGACCCTCATGAACATGATCGTCTACCGCCAAGGCTTTCTGGGCGACGCCCTGGCCGAGGGCTTCCGCCGGGCCATGGACATCGTCGCCGCCAAGTTCGAGTCCGTGGGCCTGCCTGCTGCGGCCAAGGCGGTCATGCGCTTCGAGAACATGGAAGGCATCATGGGTGGCGTGGTCGGCGGCAACGGCGGCTGGGGCATGTCCGCCCACTACGATCCCAGATCCTTCGGCTACTACTGGGCCGTGAACTTCGCCATGGAGAACCGGGACCCCAACCGCCACTCCATGACCAACCTGCTGGAATGGACCGGCCTCAAATTCGAGCAGGCCATGCCCGTGGCCAAGACCATCTGGGGAGAAGAGGTGGCCGTAAACGGCCTGAGCGACTTGGCTCGCAAGCGGGACGTACCCCTCACCTGGAACGGGGACAAATCGGCCATGGCCAACGCCACGATCAGCCGCTTTATCCACCTGCGCGGCTGTATCAAGGACAGCATCTCGGCCTGCGACTGGGTCTTCCCCATCATGACCAGCGGCCGCAAGGACAGGGCGTACACCGGGGACGTCTCCGTGGAGTACAAACTCTTCGAACTGGTCACCGGCGAAAAAATGAACCAGGACAAACTGGATGATCGAGCCGCCCGCATCTGGAACATGCACCGGCTGGTGACTGCCTTGGAGTGGGGCGGCGGCAAACCCGTAAACCTGCGAAAGGAGCATGACCAGTTGCCCGAGCACTTCTTCGCGCCGGTGGAAGGCCGCGTACTCCCTGTCTATCCCGAAGCCGAGCCTCCCCACCCGCCCCTTGACCACAAGCACTTCGAAGAGACCAAGACCGTCTACTACACGTACATGGGCTGGGATACGGAAACAGGTCTGCCTCGCCGCTCCACCCTGGAGAAACTGGGCATGAAGGACGTCGCTGCAGCCTTCGAGGCCAAAGGCTTCAGGCTGCCTGCGTAGCCCTGATCGTTCCTGCGAAACCTGCGGGAATGCCGTGAACCGGGACCCTGGAGGCGTCCTCCCCAGGGTCCTGGTTCCTGAGACACAAGGCTGGCGGCATCCTTTTTTTGCCGCCACAGCCCAAGCGAGACGACCATGAAAATTCTCCTGCTCACCCCGCCCGCCATGCGCCTCATGAATCCGGCCACCCTGGAGCCGGACCTTTTGCCCGCCAAATCCTGGGTGCCTCTGGGCATCGCCTATCTCGCGGCCGCCTTGCGGGCAAACGGCTTCGAGGTCGACCTACGCGACCTGCACGACGCCGACTGGGAAGAGGTGCATAACCTGCTGGCCGCCTCGCAAGCCGACATGGTGGGCATCAGTTGTTTCACCTTCGAACGCGTCAACGCCCTGCGCACCGCAGCCGTGGCGCGCCACGCGCTTCCCGCTGCCACCGTGGTCATGGGCGGCCCCCATGCAAGCTGCTTCCCCGAGCAAATCCTCGACCGTGGCGTCGTGGACATTGTGGTCCTGGGCGAGGCCGAGGAAACCATAGTCGCCTTGGCCACCTGCCTGGCCCGAAACGGCGACCTTCAAGACGTGGCGGGCCTCGCCTTCCGCCTGGGCGACGCAGTCCATACGACCAAGCCGCGCATCCACGGCGACACGCTGGATGCGCTCCCCTTTCCCGTATACGAGACATTCGATCTCACACAGTACAAATCTCAAGAGATTCCAGCTCAATACCGCGATCTGACCGGGACGCACGTCATCACCTCCCGGGGCTGCCCCTACGCCTGCCACTTCTGTTCCGTACATCATTTCTTTGGCGGGCGCTGGGCGTGGCGGTCTCCCGACAACGTGGCCGAGGAACTCGAACGACTGACGCAGGAACAGGGTGTGCGCCATGTGTACTTTTCCGACGACCTGTTCACCCTCAATCCGCAGCGGACCATAGACATCTGCCGGGAAATCCTGGAGCGCAAACTCAATCTCATCTGGATGGCCGAAACCCGTGTGGACTGCGTCACCGAAGAGGTGTTGCGCTGGATGCGCCAAGCCGGATGCTATAGAATTTACTATGGGGTGGAATCCGGCAGTCCGCGCATCCTCAAGGCCATCAACAAACGCTTCACCGTGTCGCAGGTAGCCAGGGCCTTTGCCCTGACGCGCAAGGCTGGGATGGAGCCGTGCTGTTTCCTGATGGTGGGAAACCCCGGCGAGACCCCCGAGACCATCGACGAAACCATTGTCCTGATCAAGGCCATCCGGCCTGCGACCATGCCGACCATCGGCATCACCACGATCCTCCCTGGCACACAGATCTACGAACGCTCAAAACGCCAGGGGCTGATCAGCGACGACTTCTGGTTCACGGATTCCCCTCCGCCGCTGTATACGGGTGAGCACGACCTTGACGACCTCATCGCATTGCAGTTCCAGCTCACCAAGGGCGTATGTCCGGAGATGTTCGAGCATTTGCGCGAAATGGGGTTTGACGAGGGTTTCTTGCAACTGCGACGGCTGCAGAGCAGGAACACAATATCCATGTGACAGCGCAGATTTTGTTGGCAAAAAAAGCAACCACTTTGCCTACCATTTCTACAAATTGTTGACCAACTGAATCAGAAGTATCCATGGGAAGGAGCAGAACGTTGAGACCTGCGTCCGGCCCGGGTTCGGCGGCGACCGCTGCCTTGACTCCATCGAGGACGACCTGCGGATTCGACCGTTACGGCAAGACCCTGATAATTTTCACTTTAACACTTGCTTGAGATCACGGCAGACCTACTCATTGCCTAAAGTTTCGGCACCCACCGGGGCGGATTCCGCCCGATCGGCTCAAGGACGAGACACATATCTTCTGAGACATCGGTCCCCAAGATTCGCCCCTTGATACGAATCTCTGCTAACCAGCCCAAGTGGCTGAGAATCTGGTACAGGAATCCATTGATCGCGGCAGGGCCACCCAATTGAACCATGTCTCACCTCCGAGCGCCCCTGCCTGTGGGGACTCTTTGAAAACACGGATTATATGAAACCAGGCACCGAAATGTAGGGCGAATCCGTAGGGCGGAACGAGAAAAGGGCCTACGATTTTCACCGTAAGCCCTTGAAATAACTGGTCGGGATGAGAGGATTTGAACCTCCGACCCCCTGAACCCCATGCAAGCACGTTTCTAGCTATCTGCTGTAATCATTGAATAAGCCGTTTGGCTTTACGACAAATGCAGGACGATTTTACGACGTTTCCCGGCATGATTGTCGTAAAGGGTGTTGTAAATGAAGGACCCCAGGTGGGCAGGGCCATGGTATGCCAGCTCTTACCGAGCGCATAAAAAAAGGAACCTGATGGTTCCATAATTTGTACGAGGCTACTTGCGTGTCAAGCAAGCGCTCTCCCCCTGAGCTACGGTCCTATAAACAGAATCAGGGAACAGGCCAAATGCCCCAAACTCGTCCCGAAGTCAACCCCAAATCTTTCGTTCCCAAGAAAAAGTTGAGGATCAAAACCGTTGGCTTCGTTGGCGCGTCGTTGGCTCGGGGTAAGTACGGATTTGACCTGGGGAGGTCAAGGGGTTTTTACTCGGGGGAGGAGGAGAAACGGGCGTTGGGGAGGATGGGAGAATGTAAATCGTGTGTTATTTCAGCATTTTAAGCAAATACACAAAAAGGAGATGAGCAGATGTCACTCCCAACTATCTAGATCATTTTAAGACCAATAGCTCAAGCCAACTAGGTACTCTAACTTCAAAAAAATTCAGCATCTCGAATTTTACGATAAATAATAACCGTAGTAATCAACAACAATATCGACACACGATTTAGTCATAAATAAAATATCAGCTATATCGATCTCAACAAGTTCACCTATTTTAGATGGCGGAGTTTTTGTTTTTACAGCAAAGCCCTCATCTATCACACCTAAAGAGTGAACAACAAGATGACGGACTTGAAATAAAAAAGAAAATTTTTCCCAATCATCGACAAAGCAATCAATAGGGAATCCGGCATTTCGAAGAGTTGAGGAGGCTTTATCAACACTTTGAAAAGATCGAATTGGGGGAGGTCCATTCACACCTAACACCAAATTATTCTGTATGTGAAATTTGTTCATACTGCGCATAACGCCATCAAAAATACTGATTATATATTCTAGTTCTTTTTCAAGAAAAACTCTCTTATCGGCAATCGCAAGCGCATTAAACTTAGCTAAGTCCACATGAACAGATGATGCTATTATATCACGGAAATTCGGAATACCACAGCACGGCCTATTTGACACCCTTCCCTTTACGAAATAATAGACAGAGCAAGAATGGCAAACATTCATGTTTTTAAAATTATCACTTTCCTGTAAAGCTACCAATCGTGGCTTAAATTCAGCAAAAGAATCATAATAACCACACCCACAAGGGCATGTAATAGAAAAATCTGGCGAAGAAAAGCACTTCTTTGGGAGTATGACTAAAGACTCAAGACTGCATCCCGGACATGTCAAATGAATTTGCTTGTCTGGTGCAAGATCTAATGATTCAAGCAATCTTATATATTCATGATTTTTTTGCTCAAGATATTCGAGCCATAGTTTTTTCTTATCCATAGTTTCCTACTCAGCCGAAAGGCGTGATAAAATATGCTTGTATTTTCCAATCAAAATTTGCGAAAGAGGAAGCCTTTCTTTAAATTCATCAAAGGAAATCAAGTTACGAGACGATGACAACCCAAGAGTAGAGAGATACCGTTTGACAACTTTCCCCGAAAGCCTCGATGTGGAAATCGAGATGCGTATCGATGAATTATTGTAGCTAATTATGTAACTTCCACTACTAGTCCTACAGGAACACCCCAGGGATTTGCATGACTCAATAAAATCATCAACAGACAACTCTCTCGGATCACTATTAATGTTTGAAGAGTTGCTCCTAATCAATGAAGAAATATACACTATTTGACCATCAAAGTCACGAGAACCTATACCGTTTGGATATTTATCGTCAGCAACACCTAGCACCAACTCGTAAAGTTTATCGTCCGAGATGTTTAAATAGTAACCATTAACATGAAGTGTATATATCAACGAGATAAGAGCAGTCCTCTTGTTCCCATTGTGGAAAGCATGATTCTTTGCAAGCGAATGAAATAGCACAGCTGCCTTCTCAAAAAGCCTTTTGTATTTATAGACATCACCTATACCAGTATCACACCGAGCAACAGCTGATTCCAAAAGGCCAATATTTTTTATTCCGGGAGGCGATATTGGATCATTATCTTTTGCAAACTCTTCCGTCAAACGTTCATGAAATGAACGCACCAGCTCTACGCTAGGGATAGTAATAAATTTCACATCATTTCCCCTAATTATGTCTGATCGAGGCAACAATTTTACCCCATCCAATTGCTACAGGATGAGGTGAGCCTATTTCGAAACCATTTCAAAAAATCACGCTTGTTCGTGATATTACCAGGAGACTTTCCCCGGCTTCAGGAGCAGAGGACTTGATTACACTTTCATCATAGCCGAACAATCTTTGGCATCTCAGAGTATGTTCTTCCATTTAGCAACCGGCCAGCTTTCTTTTTATTTTTCCCTCCCCACTGTTTAAAAAAGAAAGGCACCTTAGAATTCGCACATTGGGCTTGTAAAGATTCGACCCACTCCAATTGCATTGGTCGTGCTCCAGGACCAGATTCTCCTCCCACAATGACCCAGTCTATGTGGTTTAAGTTAATACCAGGCAATGGAGAAAGAAGAGGTTCTAGCGACAGGAAGCGTATAGCCGATGGTACAGTTCTAAGATGATCTATCCTTGACGTATATCCAGCCGACTCAACAGTTACCCCCATCCAAACATTGTCAGGCCATTTAAGTCTTGGAGCTAATTTTGATAAAATCTCTGCTCGTTTCGTCAAAATTTGAAATGTGTGCCATGAGGCTTGTCTCATAACATTAAATACTGCTTGAATGAAATGGAACGGCACTTTTTCATGAAAAAGGTCACTCATCGAATTGACGAAAACGAGCCGGGGTTTCTTCCATAAAAGAGGTTTCGTAAGCGTTTCTTGATGCAAAGAGACTTCAAATCCATTCACATAGTTACGGTTACCCATCGCCTTTAATCGTTTTGCCATTCGCAAAGCGTAACAGTTATTACACCCGATACTAATCGGAGTACACCCTGTTACCGGATTCCAAGTTGATTCTGTCCACTCAATCGGTGATACTTCTGACATAGCACTTACAGTTGTGGAAATTCTGCCACAACACTGTCTCCAAATGTATTTTTTCGATGCTTTCCAACTGCGATTTTACCATCGCGTTCAAGCTGCAAAAGGGCCTCTTTGTAATTTTTCCTTATATAAGGGGTGTCGACACTATGCTCCTCATAAATATCGTTCATTTTAATTTTGCGACCAGCAAAATCAACCATCAAACTATCACATAGGTCACCAATAGGACGAGTCAGCTTAAAAAGAAGTCCCTGTTTTATCCCAATTTTATCAACAGGATTATATTCAAATGACGCTACACCATCATCATGCGCCGAGGATTCTTTTGCCATTATTTCCTTCATTATATCATACCCTCGGAACGCCTTACTTACAAAAATCAAATGATGGCTAGTACGCTTTCCCCCTTGGGCTCTAAAACGGAATGGCAAAGTGAACTTGCCCCCCATTTCCTTTAGTGCTGAACAAAGTTCTTCTACAATTAAGCACTCCCGCTTTGCAGGAGCTGAGGCATCATCGAATTTCTCTCGGATAATTTTTGCGCGCTCCTCTCCGAACAAAGCATCGATATGCTCTTTTACATAATCATTTCCCAACCCCATATTAATTCTGTTGTAATTAAAGAAAAAGATGCAATCGCATCCCCAGTCTTTAAGAACCGAGTTTATCAAGCGTAACGATAGCCCTTTATACCCCCAAGGGTCAACAAAGAACAAGGTTGGAACGAGCTTCATTTCTTCAAACATTTTAACAATCTCAGTCCCTACCTCCTGATTGAAGATCGCAGGCGTATGATTTAATTTCTTAAACCCTGGCAGTTCCTTAATGACTTCCTCGAGGGAGCGTGTATTTTCTTCGTCTTTATCATTAAACATGCACACTAAGCGCTCACAGTAGACAGGCTTGCTGAGGGCTTTTTCTAAAACTTTAAGAGGCGTCGAGATGGTTCCATCTTTATATCTTCCTGGTCCTGCGAATAAATCGATGTAAGCTATTTTTTTATCACCGAACGAATGACGATCTTGAGTTGAAGTGATAACACCAGCCCATACATCAAAATACTTTGACACGATTTCAGATTTGACAAGAGACTGGTCTGTTTGTTCCTCAAAAAAAACGCCTGTGCTCATTGCACTCCCCCTAAGGAATGTCGCGTTACTTTTGCATTTTTATTTTGAGCAAACCTATTCGTGGCTCTGCTTAGCATCTCAAGAATTCAGAATCAGTTTTTTTATACCATCTCCTTCAAAACAAATAAAGACCCACGTCAACCAAATTTCCAGGACGACGTGGGCCTTTTCACAGAACTATCTGAAATTCTAGCTACTTTTTCTCCAGCACAATCTTCCCCTCTTCCAAGCAGGAGACTTTGAACTCGTCGCCCTGCTTGAAGCCGTAGTTGGCCAGGAGCGTCGGGGACAGACGGAGACCGTTCTTCGAGAACTTGGCAGCACCCGACACCGCACGCTCTTCCATCCCTTCGATCTTGTAAAATTTCTCGTCCATCTGCATCAACTTCAACAGGTGGGCTTTCAGGTTGTTTTTTTTGATGCCGAAGGCGTCAATGATCTGCTGAGCAGTTTTTCCCTCAGTGATCATGGTGCGAAGTATCATCGCGTCAAATTTCGATTCTTTTCCAGGTATGGGTGCCTCTCCTTTGTTTTGATGTCGAATTGTTCGAAATAAACCGTACCAAAAATACAAAAATTGTCAACAAAAGTTGCTTTAAAGCTGATCAATCTTTTTAAACAACAAAACTTGCTATAGCTTCGAACAGGAGAAACTTTGAGCAGTTAAAAAACGCGAGAAAACGCGCTATGAATAGCCTAGTTATTTGACACTGTTATACTGGCGCTGAGTGCTTGTCATCAAAGGGCAAGAGCATATGTGGTTACCACCACGTGCGGATGGGACCCTAGTCCCCACTAGAAATACGCGTAAAGGGCAACGAAGGG
>Ga0209639_1001456_pt1 | contig 23405 bp, 19 predicted proteins | sample EPASupsiteHSE605_FD_187268 | JGI IMG/M metagenome (GOLD analysis project Ga0209639, IMG submission 187268) | Bioremediated contaminated groundwater from EPA Superfund site, New Mexico - Sample HSE6-05 (SPAdes) (version 2) | ecosystem: Environmental > Aquatic > Deep subsurface > Groundwater >...
CCGATGCCGGTTCGTCCATCAGCAGTACTTCAGGCTGCACAGCCAGTAGACGCGCAATGACAAGACGCTGCTGCTGCCCGCCGGATAATTGGAGTCCTGAACGGTTCAGCCGGTCCTTGACTTCATCCCAGAGAGCTGCTTCCTTAAGGCTTTTCTCAACAATTTCGCTCAGTTTCTGCTTATCTTTCAGGCCATGGGCCCGCGGTCCATAGGCGACATTGTCAAAGATTGACATTGGGAACGGATTCGGCTTTTGAAAGACCATCCCAATCCGTTTACGGAGTGTCACCGGATCAATATCCGAGCTATAAATATCTTTATTGTCGAGATAAACATTTCCTTTGACGGTTGCTCCTTCGACCAGGTCGTTCATCCGATTTAGCGTTTTCAGAAAGCTGGACTTGCCGCACCCTGAGGGTCCAATCAGCGCAGTAACCTGGTTGGCAAGGATTGGCAAGCTTATCGCGTGTAAAGCGTGGAAGCTTCCATAATACAATTCCAGGTCTTTGGTTACCATTTTATTATTTGTTTCTGTTAAGTTAGCTAACATTGATTACCACCTCTCTCTGTCAGTGACTCTGGTTGGTTCGCCCTGCAAGCTTCCCCATAAGACTATTGGCCAGAAAATTTATGATAATGATCACGATAATGAGCACGGTAGCACTTGCATAGGCATTCTTGGTTGATATTCCTTCCGACGCTAAAATATAGAGATGAACGGAAAGCGTCCGGGTTGGTTCAAGTATTGAAGTTGGCAATCCTAAGGAACTGCCTGCGGTCAGGATGACTGCCGCTGTTTCTCCGATTGCCCTCCCTATTCCCAAGATAACACCGGTTGCAATTCCGGGAAGCGCCGAAGGCAAAACAACTTTTCGTATGGTATACCATTTGGTTGCACCAAGCGCAAGACTGCCTTCACGGTATGAGTCCGGCACTGTTTTGATGCCTTCTTCAGCAGCTCTGATAATGGTCGGCAGGACCATAAAAGCCAGTGTCAGCGCACCTGATAGAATGGACCACCCCATCTTCAGGGTAATGACGAAGAGGACAAAGCCAAACAAACCGAAAATAATTGAAGGTACAGCAGCCAGTGCTTCTGTGGCAAAACGGATGATTTGTACCAGCCGGCCCTTTTTTACGTACTCTGTCAGGTAGATGGCTGCACCAACTCCTATAGGTGTTGCCAGAACAATGCCTGCTACTGTCAGGTAAATGGTGCCGATAATGATGGAAAAAATTCCGCCTTCCTTGCCCATTCGCTTCGGTTCCTGGGTGATAAAATCCCAGCTTAGTCTGCTGATTCCGTTGATCAGAATATGCGCAATAATACTGAACAATACCAGAAGCGTACAGATTGCAAACAACCAAAGCAATAATTTCGCTATTTTTTCTTCCAGCCGGGCTGCTGCTTTCATTTTTGCCACCTGCCTTTTGCACCAAACTGTACGATCAGGTTTAAGATCATGATAAAGATAAACAGGATGATACCGGTGGCAAATAGCGCTTGTTGATGTTCACCTGAGGCATATCCCATTTCCATCACGATATTTCCTGTGAGCGTACGGATCGGGTCAAATAGAGTCCCGGGTATACGCGTCACGTTGCCTGTGACCATGATGACGGCCATGGTTTCCCCGATTGCCCTTGACATGCCAAGGACGACCCCTGTGATGATGCCCGAGCGGGCTACAGGCAGCGATATCCATTTGATAGTCTGCCAGTAATTGGCCCCCAGCGCATAGGATCCGTCTTTATATTCGCTGGGAACCGCGCGCAGCGCAGTCTCGGAGAGATTCAGGATGGTAGGCAGGATCATGATGGCCAGAATCAGGGATCCTGCCAAAATGCTAAAACCTGTTCCGCCAAAATGGTTCCGGATTAAAGGAACGATGACTGCCAGGCCATAAAAACCGTAGACAACCGATGGAATCCCGGCCAGCAGTTCGATTGCAGGTCTTATCAGCTTAGCAGCTTTAGGCGGGGCAATCTCAGCCATAAAGATGGCTCCTGCGACCCCGAAGGGAATTCCCAGAACAAGCGCTCCCAAGGTTACAAGTATGGACCCGACCACCATTGGCAGGATCCCATAAATACCATGAGTCGGATCCCATGTTGTTCCGAACACAAAATTGAAAAATCCTGTTTTCTGCAAAACAGGCCAACCCGAAATGATGACAAATACGGCGATCAGCGCAATGATAAAAATGGCAGCAACAGCGCTGAGAAGGAGTATTTTTTCAACGATGATTTCACTTTTTTTAAGGTGAATGCTTTTCTGCATGAATGGGTCTCCTCCGATGATTTTCCTAGTTATACAATAGCAATTATTTGTTGAGAAGACTTTGCGGAATTGTAACGATTTTGTAAATGTATGCTATCGAAATATCCCATTAAATAACAAGAGATGCCTTAATAATCAAGACACCTCTATTATTTATATTTATAGACTTATGGTTTTTTGGTCAGCATAAAATAGAATCGTGAGCCCCGCCCCAGCGTACTCTCCACTTGTATCCTCGTGCCATGGGTCTCCAGAATATGTTTGACAATCGCCAATCCGAGCCCCGTCCCCCCTTGTTTACGGTTCCTGCCTTTATCGACCCGGTAAAACCTTTCAAAAACCCGGGGTAAATCATGCTCCGGAATTCCTGGCCCGGAATCAATCACCTCAAACAGTATTCCGTCAGACTTTTCGGAAGCGACGATTTTGACCTTTTCCCTTATTGCGGAATATTTTATAGCATTGTCCGTCAAATTTGTCAGCACCTGCTCGATCATGCTGTAATCTCCCCAGGCATACGGCAACTTTTCTGAGCAAACGACAGTAAGTTCGATTTGCCTGGCTTCAAGCTGAGGCCTAAACTTTACCTCCAGTGAACGAAGTAAAGCACTCACATCAATTTTCTGCCATTCCACCAAATCTTTCCCGGATTCAATTCTGGATAATTCAAGCAGGTCATCAACGAGCATCCGCAGCCGTTCTGATTCTGTCAAGATGATTCTGACAAATTCTCTAGCCGTCTCAGTGTCATCAAGCGCACCATCGAGCAGTGTTTCCGCATATCCTTTGAGTGAGGTAACAGGCGTTTTTAATTCATGAGATACATTGGCGACAAAATCCCTGCGCATTGTTTCCAGTTTCCGGAAATCCGTAATATCATGAAGCACCATGACGGCTCCGATGTTGGTATTCCCCTTTCCAAGAATTGGCGTAATATTAACTTCAATATTTTTTTCGTGCGGGGATAATATTAATAAATCGTCCTTGGCGGCCTTGTGCGTTTTTAGTGCCGTATCAATCAGTGTACTTAATTGGTAATTGTTGATGATCTCAATCTGATGCCGATTGACATTTTTCGGTTCGATCTCCAGAATCTTCAGGGCTGCCGGATTAATCAAATCGATCTTACCATCTTCTCTGAGGAAAATAACGCCACTGACCATATTCGCTAAGACCGTTTCAAGCTTGCTTTTCCCGGTTGAGACCTCTTCAATCATTTCTTTCAGCTGCTGGGCCATTTGATTTAAGGCCTGCCCAAGTTTCCCGATCTCATCCTGACCGGTCGTGTAGGTACGCAGGCTGAAATCACCCCCAGCAATATTTTGAGCTGCGGCTGTCATTTCCTGAATCGGCTTTGTCAGACGCTGCGATAGCTTAAACCCTAAGATGCCGGCGATTACTGTAGCCATTAAGAGAGCTATGAACAGCATGCTCCATAGTTTGGATAGGGCCGTCGTAATTTCGGGCATCGGAAGCGCCAGTCGAACAAAGCCCTTAATTTCCCCATCTTTTTCAACAGGCAGCGCCAGATACATCATTTGCGTATTAAGCGTTGTACTTTCTCTCTCCGCTATCCCGACACCTTCGCTGATCGCCTGGTGGATTTCGGGACGCCCGAGATGGTTCTCCATAAGCGTCGGCAGCTGCTCAGAATCACCCAGAACAACGCCATTGGCATCGATCACCGTAACCCTGGTGCTAGTAACGTTTGCAAGATCACCGGTAATTTTTTCAATATCCGAGACCATATTCAGCGAACCAAATTCATCAATAACCATTTCTCTGACCAATTTCGCCTCAACCAAAAGTTTGGCCTGCAGATTTTCAATAAAATAGTTATCGAGCACCTTGATAAGATAAACGCCTGATACAAGCATTGAAAGCAGTGCTAGTGCAATAAAGCCAACTGTGAATTTCATTTTCAGACTTTTCAACATCAGCCTCGCTCCTTAAACCTGTATCCGACCCCGCGAACCGTCTGGATATAAGACGGATTTTTAGGGTCGGGCTCAATTTTTTCTCGAAGCCTGCTAATATGAACATCAACAATCCTGGTATCACCCGCGAAATCATAGTTCCATACTCTGTCTAACAGCTGATCCCGGCTTACTACTTTTCCTCGATGGCGGATTAAATATTCCAGCAGTTCAAACTCCTTTGGCGTAAGCGGTACAATCTGATCATTCACGCTGATTTCACGGCCGGAGAAATCAACGGCCAGCCTGTCGATCAAAAAAGTCTCGTGGTCAGGTGCTGCCTGAGTCGTTTGGGCCCGCCGCAATAAAGCGCGTACCCTGGCAACAAGCTCTCTCGGGCTGAATGGTTTGGTCAGATAGTCATCCCCGCCAAGTTCCAGACCAAGAATTTTATCCAGCTCATCATCTCTCGCCGACAACATAATAACAGGGAGAGAACTGTCTTCTTTCCTGACTGCCTGGCAAATTTCATAGCCGTCCATTCCAGGAAGCATAATATCGAGAATAAGCAAATCTGGTTTTTCTGATCGAATTTTCCCCAGTGCTTCAAGTCCATCTTCTGAAACCTGAACTTCAAATCCTTCTTTTTGAAGATTATAACTGATCAGGCGGGCAATCGCTTCTTCATCTTCCACAACCAAGATTCTTTTCCTCATATCGTCCTCCTCGATAAATGCTTCGCATTAAAACGTTTCATCAATAAGAATAAGCCCTATCTATTTCATATTATATAACAGCATAAAAGGTATTTCATCTCTATGAAAAGAACATGTATTCGTAACGGCGCAAAATGTCTGAATAAACGCTTCATCACTAAATGCAACTTTTGTTCTTTCCATCGGTGATCAATCCCCTATATTTAATCTTATTTGGCTAGCCCATTTTCATCAAAATATTTTTTAAGCGATATGAGCGATCGTGTAACCCGATGAGTGCTAATGGAGAAATCTTCGGGATAAACGTTTAACTGGGTCAGACAGGGTGAAATAATTACTCACCCTGTCTGACCCAAATTATCTTCATTTTATTGAGTATATGCTGCACTCTTTCTACGGATATAGCTGTTGCATTGGACGAATCTTGGGTCATTTCACCAATACAAGACCTTCTTTTTGAATGATGCTTTGTCCTTCATCCGACATGACAAAGTCAATATAGGTCTTCACTGCACCCGCAGGCGCTGCTTTGGTCAGATAGAGGAACGGACGCTGAATTTTGTACGATCCATTCAGGACATTCTCCGCATTGGCCTCAATACCTTCTACGGTTACTGCTTTCACCGTGTCATCAATGCTTGCCATCGAAATATAGGCAATCGCATTCACATCACCGGCTATAGAAGTTCTCGCAGCACCAGTGGAGTTCTGAACAATCGCTTTGTCACTGATCGGATTATCTTTGCCCATGACCAATTCTTCAAATGCACCACGTGTACCGGAACCTGCTTCTCTGGTAATCACATTGATCGTCTGGTTAGCTCCGCCAACTTCTTTCCAGTTGGTGATTTTGCCGCTATAAATCTTTTTAATCTGCTCGATGCTCAGATCTTTGACTACGTTTTTAGAATTGACTACGATAGCAACGCCATCCTTACAGATGACGGTTTCCGTCAGACCGGTCTCTTCAGGTTTCAGCTCGCGGGAAGAAGATCCGATATCCGCGGTGCCTTCCTGGGCAGCTTTGATTCCTGCTCCGGAACCGCCTCCCTGGACGTTAACTTTAATGTTCGGGTTTTTCGCCATGAATGCTTCTGTGAGTGCTTCAGAAATCGGCTGAACCGAGGTGGACCCTGCGATGGTAATTTCTGCGGACTCAGTCTGTGCCTGCTGTTGGTTGGATTGGGAAGTGCTGTCTTTGCTTCCGCAGCCGGTGAAAGCTAAAGCCAGAATACCTACCAATATAAGCGTAAACAGTTTTTTCATTTTCAATTCTTCCTCTCATTATTAATGTTTTCAGTATAAACTGATCTCCTCCAATGTTTTTGCTATATATACAATAACAATTTATTATTGCGTAGACTTTGCGTAATTGTAACGATTCTGTAAATATTGCATAAAAAAAATGCCTCCGATTTATTCTGAGTCATCTTACTATGTCCTATATTTATGTCCTATATTTATGTCTTATATTTATGTCTTATATTACTTCTCTCATTCTTTCCCGCTTTTTAGGGATTACCTTTACTGCCTGTCTGCCAGAATAATCCGAGGTTTTTCTCAATAGACTTGCTGTCTTTGATGTTTCTGCGCCGCATCCAGTGTTTTGGAAACAGCTTTATATATTTCTTGTTGCTGTACCGCTCGTCAATAAGCAAAACGGCACCGATATCGTTTTCGCTGCGAATCACCCTGCCGGCAGCCTGCATCACCTTGTTCATTCCGGGATACATATACGCATATTCATAGCCGAGACCGTTTTTGCTGTTAAAGTAATCCCGAATGATATTCTGCTGAACACTTAGCTGGGGCAGTCCCACGCTTACAATCGCCGTACCAATCAGCCTGCTTCCCTTCAGATCAATGCCTTCGGAGAATATTCCGCCGAGCACGCAGAAAGCTACATAGGTTTTCTCAGGATTCTCTTTGAAACTTAGCAGGAAACGTTCCCGTTCTTCTTCAGCCATTGAAGCTTCCTGGGCCACAGCGGTGATATCGGGACAGGCCGAAGCAAACTCGGCAAAAATATCGTTCATATATTTATACGATGGAAAATAAACAATGTAATTCCCCGTTTTCTGGGCGACAAAGGAACCAATCATCCGGGTAATCTGGTGAGCGCTTTGTTCTCTTTCTTTATACTTGGTCGAAACAGAGTCAGCCGTCAGCACGCAAAGCTTCCGATGATCAAATGGAGAATCGAGAGAGAGAATATGGTCTGCTTCACCTCCGCCAAGTACCTCCCGAAAATATTCCAGCGGAGACAGCGTCGCTGAAAACATCACCGCCGAACTGCCTCTTTTAAGAGCCTCTCCCAGCAAAAACGATGGATCAAGGCAGAAAAGCTTCACGGTTACCTCATCCCGCTTGGTTTCCACAAAAGTAACGTATCTTTCATCGTAAAATTCAGCGATTGCTGTAAAACCTAGCACATCAAAATAGAGCTGAAGAAAAGCACTATCCTCGCTTAAGCTTCTGTTTTCCTTAAGCATCAATTCACAAGTTCCGGTGTATTGCTGAAGAAGGCTCAGAAAATCCCCGGGAATTTCCGTCGTAATCAGATAGCCCTGCTCCCCGCATTGATGACGCAGGTCAATCATCTTTTTATTGATGCGGTTCAGGATTTTATCCAACGCTTTATTTCTACCCTTATACGCTTTTTTCACCTGGTAAAAAGCAGTTTTGTTAAGCTTTGCTGAGAACATTTCCCGCGCTCTGTCCACAAGGTTGTGGGCTTCATCGATCAGAAACACATAATCGCCGCTGTTGTCTGCAAAAAAGCGTCTGAGATGTGCCCTCGGATCAAAAACATAGTTGTAGTCACAAATGACGCAGTCCGCCAAAAGCGAAAGATCCAGGGAAAGTTCAAACGGACAGACTGTATGCTTCTGGGCGTATTTCTCGATTACACTTCTGGACAAATCATCAGACTCTTTGATCGCATCTAAAATGGCTGCATTAATTCGGTCGTAATGTCCTTTGGCATATTTACAATACTCGGGATGGCAGACCGACTTTTCACAAAAGCAGATTTTTTCTTTAGCAGTCAGCATCAAGGTCTTCATTTTCAGACCGCCTTGGCGCATTCTTTCGAATGCCTCTTCCGCAACCTGACGCGTTATCGTTTTGGCCGTCAAATAGAATAGTTTAGAGGTTTTCGCCTCTCTCATCGCTTTGATGGCTGGAAACAGCACCGAGATGGTTTTTCCGGTTCCTGTCGGGGCCTGCACAAACAGCTTCTTTCGGCCGGCTATGGCCCGGTAGGCCTGTACAGCCAGCTCCCGCTGCCCCTGCCGGTAGGCCGGGAAAGGAAACTGAAGCGTCTTGATCGAGAGGTCCCGAATCTCTGCCCAATCGGCAGAAAAGCTTGCCCATACCGAATACTTTTGAATAAGACTGCCGATAAATTCCGTCAGTTCACTGATTGCAAAAAAATTAAGCCATTGTTTGGTTTCATTGGTCTCCAGATTGAAATACGTCAGTTGAACGGCGGCTTCTGTCAGAGCGTTCTGGACAGCGTAAATATACGCATAGCACTTAGCCTGCGCCCAATGAGCGCCGCTGAAATCCTTGTCAATAGAATCCAATGGCAGCACCGTGGTTTTTATTTCTTCAATAACAATCCGGCCTTCACAGCTGAAAATGCCGTCAGCACGTCCCTCCAACGTATAATCAATGCCATTGTAACAATATGTTTCAGAAAGCGAAACTTCGCTTCGATAGTCCTCATAGATTTCACGGTTCCTCTTCTGCAGGATCCGGTGCGCTTTAGCCCCCTCCGCCATCCTGTCCTTGGAAGCATACCTGCTGTCAATGTCCCCGCAGCGCATTATTAATTCAACCAGCTGTCTGATCGGAAGCTTAATCATGGTTTCAGTCCATTCTCCCAGAAATAGGTGCGAATCCTATTTATTCATACTTAAAAACGGCAAACTTAATCTTGATCCCCTGACCTGTAAATTTTGTTTCGTATTCGGTCATGATATTTTCTTCAAAACCACTTTGATGCAAATCATATGTCCGGTATAATTCCTGGAAACCGGTCTCCTGAAAATACTGCAGGCTATCTTCAAAAAGTGGTCCATCGTCCGTTTTGAACCAAACCTCCGATCCTTTCTTTACAAAGGTCTGGTACTTCCTTAGAAAGTTCGGATGTGTCAGTCTGCGCTTATGGTGTCGCTTGCTGGGCCATGGATTACAGAAATTGATATAGATTTTATCAATTTCATCCTGTCCAAAAATACTGTCGGTATCTTCAATACGCATGGAAACCAGCCTGACGTTAGGCAGCTTGCTTTGATTAAGTTTCCTTAACACACAAACCAGCACTTCCGGGTAGGAATCAATTGCAATATAATTGATATTTTCAGTTTTGCCTGCAAGTGATGCGATAAAATCCCCCCGGCCGCAGCCCAGTTCCAAATGAACCGGATCATTATTGTCGAATACTTCATTCCACTTCCCTTTGCATTCTGCAGGGGCTAAAATGGTCTTGGTGTCTTTCTCTAGTTCGGGCTTTGCGCTCCGTTTTCTCCTAAGCCGCAATTATACACTGTCTCCTTCCAATGCTTATCAATCGAATAGAGGTCTTACCGTTCCTGCATTACCCTATAATCCTTATCAATAAGGGGACTTTCATAGGCCGGTCTGATGATTTTGTCTGCATTGACCAATTCTTCCAAACGGTGGGCACTCCACCCGACAATTCTGGCCATCGCAAACAACGGCGTATACAGTTCCAGCGGAATATCCAGCATACTGTAAACAAAGCCGCTGTAAAAATCCACATTGGCACTGACACCTTTATAGATTTTCCGTTCCTCAGCGATGACCTGAGGAGCGAGTCTCTCAATCATCGCATATAATTCAAAATCACTTCTTCGGTCTCTGTCATCCGCCAGCTTCTCGACAAAGCCTTTGAAGATTTGGGCCCTTGGGTCGGAAATCGAATAAACAGCATGTCCCATCCCATAAATGAGACCTCTCCGGTCAAACGCTTCCTTCTTCAAAATCTTCGTTAAATAGCTTTTGACCTCTTCTTCATCCTTAGGGTTGGCAACGTGGGATTTGATATCAGCCACCATCTCGACAACTTTGATATTTGCTCCGCCATGTTTTGGCCCTTTCAGAGAGGATAAGGCCGCCGCAATGACGGAATACGTATCCGAGCCGGAAGAAGAAACAACTCTGGTCGTAAACGTAGAATTATTTCCCCCGCCGTGTTCCATATGCAGTACAAGGGCAATATCCAGCACCTTGGCTTCAAGTTCCGTAAATTGTTTATCCGGTCTTAACATTTTCAGGATATTTTGAGCTGTGGAGAGCTGGTCATCAGGTCTGTGGATATAAAAGCTTTCGTTGCATTCATAATGATTGTAGGCATGATACCCGTACACGCACAGCATCGGAAAGATGCTGATCAGCATCAGACATTGCCGCAAAACATTATCTAAAGACACATCGTCTATGGTCTCATCATAGGATGCCAGGGTAAGAACACTCTTTGTCAGAGAATTCATGATGTCTCTGCTCGGTGCTTTCATAATGACATCACGCACAAAATTTTTAGGAAGATTTCTGCTTTCCACTAAAATGTCTTTAAAGTGGGCTAATTGTTCTTCATTAGGCAGTGATCCAAACAGAAGCAGATAAGTAATTTCTTCAAAGCCATATTGCTGATTATGTGCAAATCCTTTGACCAAATCGGTGATATTGTATCCCCGGTAAAGAAGTTTTCCGTCACAGGGAATCCGCTTTCCATCCATTTCGTCATGAGACTTGATTAAAGAGATATTGGTTAACCCGGCAAGTACCCCTTCCCCGTTCTTATCTCTTAAGCCGCGTTTTACGCCATACGCATTATAGAGGCTTGGATCAATCCAGCTGTTTTCCTGACAGATCTTGCTGTACTTATGTGTAAAAGAATCAATTGTTTCCTTTTTATTGCTTGTCATTTTCTCCTCCGATTCTTGGTTAATCCTGTTTCATTTACCCTATTTGATTGATTATCCTTAAAACATGATATTGCCGTTTTTTCAAACAACTTTATTATACTATCCGAGTTGTTTGTTGTAAATATCATTTATATTACCCTAACAAGAAGGCCAACAAAGAAAGAACCCCTCTCTTCGTCGGCCTTACATCATTTTTGATTCACACGGATAACTATTATTTAAAACCCAGGACCTGGTTTATAATATTGATTACCTTGTCTTCCTCAAAAGGTTTAATAATGTAATTCTTGGCGCCCAATTTAATTGCCTCGAAGACCCTGTCTTTTTGGTTAATTGCGCTTATCATGACCACCCTGGCATCAGGGTACCTGCCGAGCAATTTACCAAGCGCCTCGATGCCGTCGGACAGAGGCATCGTAATATCCATGGTTACAATATCCGGATGCAAATTCCCATATTCAGCCAAGGCCTGCATGCCATTGAGCGCTTCACCTATGACTTCGTGCCCGCCTCTCCCCATGATAGCAGCTAAATTTCTCCTCATAATTGCAGAGTCATCAACGATTAATACCCTAGCCATTTTTCCTCCTCAGTCGTAACTATGAGTGCCGGTTCCAATTGGCAGCAGAAAATTGAATTCTGTTCCAGTGTCAGGATTTGTAACAATATCCAAATGACCGCCTATTTTTTCAAGTTCTTGTTTAACGATCGCCATGCCGATGCCGCGTCCCGAAATCATCGATGCACTGTCTTTGCTGGAAAGCCCGTCTTCAAAAATAAGTGGGATAATATCTTTATCGTCCAGCTCTGCCAGTTGTTCTGCGGTAAATACCCCAAGCTCAAGCACTTTTTGTTTGATTCCTTCCAAGTCTAAGCCTTTGCCATCATCAGCGATCTTTAATAATATTTGATCTTGAACTAATTTCATTTTGCAGACAACGCGGCCCTTTTCTTCTTTTCCGGCTTTGATTCTGTCTTCCCTGTTTTCAATGCCATGATCTACGCAGTTCGCAAAAATATGAATCAGTGATTTGGTAAAGGCCTGGTACCTTTTTGTATCTACAGGGAACTCTCCGCCTTCTAGTTCAAGAGGATACAACGATTTCTCCAAGCCCCGAGCTAAGCCTTCTACAGTATTCGGGTAAGCAGCTAAAAGCTCTTTGAACGAGCGGTAACGCAATTGCCTGATTTTGGTAATCAGAATATTGGCTTCCTGCGATGGAATAAGCATCGCTATTTGATCTTCCAATTCAAGTAGTTTTTCTTCCGGGATCTCGATGATTTTATCTCTGACAATAAAATTCTCCCCTAAGGTTGACTGCAGAATACGCAAACCTTCATTCAGAACATGTTCAAGATTCAAATTTTGCAGGAGCATACCTAAACCAGTACTGGTTGCTGAATCCCTTTGTTCAAAAGATTTGATCTCTTCTTCAAGATGGTGAAGAGAACGAACCATATGTATCATCTCAAACTGGCCAAATTCCCCTTTAAAGGTATGAATCCTTCGTTTGACATCGACAATTACCCGCTGAAGCGGTTCTTTGCAAGTAACCAGCTGCGGTACGGTCATCTGGCAAAAACGCTGGTAATCTGAAATAAGTTCCAAAAGGTCATTACGGCTGATAACAGCCTTAACAATCATTTTAAGTGTTTTCCGTTCATTTTCCATTTGTTCCTGCAAAGCACGTTTCTCCGTAGCATCCGTTAAGATAACCATCAAAGCTTGTGTTTCTTCCTGACGCTTATCCGCGATAAACTTGTATTCGATTTTTATATAGTAGTTATTCAGGAAAATTGCATCCGGCAGAAAAGAAAGGAATACCTCCCTGCGCACCGGGTCATTCTCCTGAAAACATTCCAGAAGAACTTTGTTCACAAAGTCTCTTTGTTCCTGATCCTTCGGATAAATTAAGTCCGGGAAGTTACGTTTATCTAAGTCAGGACCCAATAATCTCTGGCATTCAATGCTGTATTCAGGTTCAATACACAGGTCTGATCCAAAAGACAGGAAGCCCTGCCCGGCATTATTGAGTAAATTTTTCACAGACTGCATACTTTGTTTAAGATTTTTTTCGACGACGCGCCGTCTTCGTATTTCTTCACTGAGCGTGACGTAAATAAGCAAGCCGAAGAGAACGACCATGGCTGCTGTATAAAGAATGATCTGCCCGACGCGTTTGGCCAGTTCCTGATAAATATATTGGATATCTACATCTGTTCCGACTGCGCCTATGACCTGACCGTCGGCATTGACCAATGGTGCATAGCCGGTAATCAAAGTACCCCAAAGCGTTGAAGTCTGAGCTCTCGTGTGAAAAGCTTTGGTATGCGTATGTGCTGCCGGTGTAGACAGTTCATCGGTCTCACCTAAAGAATCCTTCTCCGAATCGAAAATGTATTCAATTTGGCTGGGTGATATTTGATGTTCGACATAAACATACTTCACTCCGGTTTCAGCTTGAATACGCTGAAAATATGCCTGCATCTCTCTAAAATAATCATTAGGCTCTTTCTCCGCAAGTAACTTTTCATATTCAGTAATATTAATACTGTCAGCGACAACCCGAGAAATGGTCATCGCGTTGATGCCGATATCATCAAGGGTCTTATTATACCAGGACCTGATCAAGAGAATTTGAATTAATACCAGCAAAGCAAGAATAAGAACGTTAACCGTTCTTGCCAGCCTACTCCGATTATTTTCCAATTAATATCCCTACTTATAAAAATTGTTTCTGAGAAAATTCTACATAAATCTACAAAATACCTTTTTCCATTATATCAAATAAAAAAGCAGACTTAAACTGTCTACTTTTTTCGCAATATTTCGTATTTCCGCTAAGTGGAATCTTTTATTTGTCGTTCGCTCACTATACTATTCTTAGAGCTGATTACTGCAGTTTAAGACATTAGCAATCTTATGCTTAACCATATTTTTGATGGCTTCTCTAGCCGGTTTTAGATACTGACGGGGGTCAAAATCAGCAGGACTATTCGCCAAATACTCGCGGATTGAAGCCGTCATGGCAAGGCGCAGATCGGTATCAATATTTATTTTGCAGACTCCCATGGTCCCAGCCTTGTGAAGCATATCTTCGGGGACACCCTGCGCTCCCTTGATATCTCCTCCATATTCGTTGCATTTTGCCACAAATTCCGGCAGTACCGTGGACGCGCCGTGTAAAACTAATGGGAAGCCAGGAAGCAGAGAGGCTATCTTTTCAAGACGCTCGAAATCAAGCATCGCTTCTCCCTTGAACTTATACGCTCCGTGACTGGTGCCAATCGCAACAGCCAGGGAATCACAACCAGTTTTATGAACAAATTCGGCAGCCTGCTCCGGATCCGTATAGCTGCTGTCCTTAACGCTGACATTTACTGCATCTTCAATGCCGGCAAGTCTGCCTAATTCGGCTTCCACGACGACGCCTTTGGCATGGGCGTACTCTACAACCTTTTTGGTAACGGCAATATTTTCGGCAAAAGACAGCTTAGAACCATCGATCATCACCGAAGTGAAGCCGCCGTCAACACAGGCCTTACAAATCTCAAAGTCTTCCCCGTGATCCAAATGCAGGCAGATCGGCAAGCCGGTATCCTCCACTGCAGCCTCTACCAGCTTCATTAAGTAAATATGTTTGGCATATTTCCGGGCACCCGCAGAAACCTGTAAAATCAAAGGTGCATTTTCTTCCTTCGCCGCATCAACAATTCCCTGAATAATTTCCATATTGTTAACGTTAAATGCTCCGACAGCACATTTCCCATAGACTTTTTTAAACATTTCAGCAGAAGTTACCAGTGGCATATTAATTCCCTCCAGATATTTTTTATATGTATGCTTTTGCATAGTATTACCCAGTTGAAAATTATTTTTACCGTTTTAGTGACGGCTTAAGTTTATATTAATTGCCTGCAAACTTCAATAGTCCTTATAAACTTACTTATTCATTCGACATCATTTACCTACATTTTCATTATATCGATATGTCATACCATGCTTAAAGGTATCGTTCCCAATGATCGGCATATTGAATTTGATCCAAAACAGCCGGCACTCATCGTCTGAATATGTGTTTAGATGCTTTTGATTTTTTCGAATAATCCATTTTGACAGATTCCCTTTTGACATCTCTTGACACTGTTTTGCTTGATCAATTATAGTATGTTTGAATGTAGAAAGTTATGTTCTGTTTTTCTTGTGCTGTTCAGTCAGACATCCATAAGGAGAATGCTCAAGGAGGACCTGCAAATACCATGAAGAAACATGATATTATCCTAGTTGGCATCATAATCTTACTCGTGCTCATCGGTTTAGGCAGTATAAAATTCCATCAATCCCAAAATGAAAAAGACCTCAGGTTTGCCGAAATCACACAGAATAACGTGCTTATCGAACGTATTGATTTAAATGCGGTCCAGGAACCGCGGGAAATTACCCTTCCGGGCAAGTACCACGAGATTGTTCTGGTAGAAAAAGGCCGCATCAGATTTAAAGAAACCAACTGTCCCGACCAGATTTGTGTCCGGACAGGCTGGCTGGAAAACCCAGGGGATTATGCTGTTTGTCTGCCCAATAAAGCCATTGTCAATATTACCGAGATTAAGAAATAGACTTGTGTTCATTTACCAAAATAAATGCTGCAACAAAACAGGGCGCTTCATTTCATAGAGGCGTCTTTTCTCTTTCTAGGGTATTGCAGACAGAGAGGGCGCATCGAAACTATAGTCGTTGCGCCTACATGATTTGGATCGGAACTATTAATTGAAATAACGGATGCCGCCCTCAAAAATGGGCTGGTATTTGTTGCCGGGAACGTTTACAGCAACACCGGTTCCGGTCCGTTCGGAATGCGCCATTTTACCCAATACCCGTCCGTCAGGACTGGTGATCCCTTCGATGGCTTCAAAGGAACCATTCGGATTATCCTTGATATCGTTACTTACCGTTCCATTCAGATCGACATATTGGGTAGCGATCTGCCCATTCTGAATGAGCTTGCTGATGACTTCCTGACTCGCGACAAATCTTCCTTCGCCGTGTGAAACTGCAATCGTGTGAATCTCTCCCAATTCAACACCGCTAAACCAGGGGGAAAGTGTGGAAACAACCTTGGTCCGGGCCATGCAGGAAACGTGGCGTCCGATCTTGTTATAGGTCAACGTAGGATCTTCTGCGTTTATTTCTTTGATTTCCCCGTAGGGGACAAGTCCCAGCTTGATCAAAGCCTGGAAGCCGTTGCATATTCCGAGCATCAGACCGTCCCGCTGTTTCAGAAGGTTCATGACGGCATCTTTGATGCGTGGGTTGTTAAACAAGGTGGCAATAAATTTGCCCGATCCGTCCGGTTCGTCTCCAGCGCTAAAACCGCCTGAAAGCATGATGATCTGGGAGTTATCGATGATTTTCACCATTTCTTTGATCGAGCTTTCAATATCTGCAGGGCTGAGATTTCGAATGACCATGGTTTCGACCAGACCACCGGCTTTCGTGAAAGCTTTGGCAGAATCATATTCACAGTTTGTCCCCGGAAAAACAGGGATAAATACCCGTGGTTTTGCTGCTTTAATCGCCGGTCTAAAAGTGCTGCGCTTGTCAAAACTGACTGCCCGAGGTTTTTCGGTATTTTCGTCATTCTCAACCTTGCTTGGAAAGATTTTTTCCAGCGGCATTTCCCATTGGCCCAGCATATCCGTCAACAGCAATTCAACTCCGTTGACAGCGATTACTGGTTTTTCCTGCGTGCATCCGAGCAATTCGTATTCGACACTGCTAAACAGAGCAGGCAGATCAGCCTTGTCATCCAATTCCAACAGAATCGAACCATAATCTGTCCGAAACAGGTCTGAAGACTCTATTTGTTTGCTGAAATGAAAACCAATCATATTGCCGAAAGCCATCTCGCTGACAGCACCGGCAATCCCGCCTATTCTGACCGAACGCGATGAGAGCACACAGCCTGACTGAATCAAGTCCGAGACTTTTACAAAGTTTTTCGCCGCCATGGTAAAGTCAGGGATTTCCTGTTCGTCCCTGGCCAGTTTCAGCAGGATAACGTTGCTTCCGGCCTGTTTGAATTCCTGAGATACAACTTTGCGGGCATCTGCCGTACAAACGGCAAATGCGACCAGGGTGGGCGGGACATTCAGCTCCATAAAGCTGCCCGACATACTGTCTTTTCCGCCTATAGCGGGAATACCCAGCTGCTTTTGAGCATAATAAGCGCCCAATAAAGCACTGAAAGGTTGCCCCCATTTGCCGGCGTCGTTGAGTTTGCCAAAATACTCCTGTAAGGTAAGGCGTATCTTGCGGTAATCTCCGCCTATCGCCACCGCTTTCGTAACGGCATCCAGCACCGCATATAAAGCCCCGTGAAACGGGCTCCATTTGGCTAGTTGCGGGTTATAGCCATACGTCATGATCGTAGCTGTCGTCGTATCACCTTCAAGTACCGGCAGTTTGGCGACCATGCCTTCAGCCGGAGTCAGCTGGTATTTTCCGCCTAACGGCATGAGTACCGATGCCGCGCCGATCGTACTGTCAAATCTCTCGATCAGTCCCTTTTTACTGCAGACATTCAAATCGCCTAAATTAGCATTCCAGGCTTTACGTAAATCCGGCAGTTCCCGGGCCACTGGGCTGGGGATAGCGTTAAAGTAATTTTGCGTTTCCAGCGGTGCTGCCACTTCAACCTTCGTCTTTTGTTTGACCCCGTTGGTATTCAGAAAGTCACGGCTGAGATCTAAGATCGTCTTGCTCCGCCAGGACATTTTAAGCCGATGATCGCCAGTTACCCGGGCAATAATGGTTGCTTCAAGATTTTCTTCGGTTGCCAGACATTTGAATTTGTCCCAATCCTCAGCTGCCAGGACGACAGCCATGCGTTCCTGGGATTCGGAAATCGCCAGTTCTGTCCCATCCAGACTTTCGTATTTTTTTGGCACGGCATCCAGACAGATATCAAGGCCGTCAGTCAGTTCCCCCACGGCAACAGAGACACCACCGGCGCCAAAATCGTTGCATTTTTTAATAAGCGTACTGGCCTCCGGATTGCGGAACAGCCGCTGAATCTTTCTTTCATTCGGCGGATTGCCCTTCTGGACTTCGGCACCGCAGCTGATCAACGATTCCAACGTATGTTCTTTGGAAGAACCCGTCGCTCCGCCGCAGCCATCCCGGCCTGTCCTGCCGCCAACCAGTACAATCACGTCACCCTCTTCAGGCGGTTTGCGAATGATATTTTTTCTGGGGGCAGCACCGATGACCGCACCGATCTCCATTCTTTTAGCGATAAAGCCTTCGTCATAGACTTCGGCAACTTGACCTGTCGCCAGTCCGATTTGATTGCCGTAAGAACTATATCCGGCTGCAGCAACGGTGGTAATCTTTCTTTGAGGCAGTTTACCGGATAAGGTATCTTCGACCTTTACCCGCGGATCGCCGCTGCCGGTGACCCGCATCGCCTGATAGACATAGGTCCGGCCTGACAATGGGTCTCGGATCGCACCGCCCAGACAGGTGGCAGCACCGCCAAACGGTTCGATTTCTGTCGGGTGATTATGCGTTTCGTTTTTAAACATCACCAGCCATTCTTCTTCCTGGCCGTTCACCTCGGCAGTCACAACAATACTGCAGGCATTGATTTCATCAGATTCATCGAGATCATTAAGCAGACCTGCCATTTTGAGCTCTTTCATCCCCATTGTAGCGATATCCATCAGACAAATGTCCTTAGTGGGCAGCTTGTCCTGATATACCTTAGCCCTGGAAGCCCTATAGCAATCGAAAGCCGTTTTGATAGGCCCGGAAAAATTTCCATCCTTGATATCGACTTCTTCAATTTCAGTCTGAAATGTCGTGTGCCGGCAGTGATCGGACCAGTAAGTGTCAATCGTTTTAATTTCGGTCATGGTCGGGTTTCTTTTTTCCGTATCCCGGAAATAGGACTGACAGAACAGCAAGTCTTCGACACTCATGGCGAGATTCATGCGCTGCTGCATCACAGTGATTTCTTCCGGTGTTTTAGTGATAAATTCTTCCATAATTTCTACGTCAGCCGGTTCTGCTGCTTCAAATTCCAGACTCTGCGGTTTTGCCAGCGAAGCTTCCCGCGATTCGACCGGGTTGATGCAGTATTGTTTGATTCTTGCAAAGTCCTGATCAGATAGTTTTCCTTCCAGGATAATCACTTTGGCTGAAGCAATCAGCGGACGCTCTTTCTGGGTCAGCATCTGGATACATTGGGCTGCCGAATCCGCCCGTTGATCATACTGGCCCGGCAGATACTCCATCGCAAAAACCCTGTCCCCTGACGAGATGTCCAGCGTTTCCTCGTAAAGGATATCCAAGGGAAGTTCGGCAAAAATAATTGTACGAGATTTCTCATATTTTTCATCGGTAATCCCGGAAATATCATAGCGGTTGATCGTTCTGACCCCCTGCAGTCCTGCAATGCTTAAATTATCCCGAAGATCTGCAAAAAGTCCCTGAGCTTCGATATTGAACCCCTGTTTTTTCTCGACATACAATCTTTTTACAGCTTGTAACAAAATATAGTACCTCCATTTCTGGTGTGCAACATAATTCTAACTTCTGTCTTGTACATTTTACGCTCATGCAGCCCATATCACAATACCTGTTTTATTGGTAGACCCACTGCGTCGATTTTGTGATCCGCAGCACAAATACCGAATGGCTGCGCATATTGAGTCGAATATATTCGTTAAGTATTAGTATAATTCGAAAAGACTGGCCGTCAAGGGAAAACAGAATGTTCTGCAGTTATAAAGTTACCTATTCGGAATAGTTCTTTTACATGTATTTTATAGTAGAATTGACTAAGACAGCGGCCAATGCTATGGTAGCTTAATCTGGAGTCGGCTATTCCCATCGGGCTCTACCCTGATCTTCCTAGGGACAGATCTATCCCAGTAGGAGACGTGTACGAGTCTATGCTGAGAAATGTATACCTTTCAAACACTCTCTGTTTTCTATGATAAGCTTGATCGATTTTTATGGACAATTATTAACATAATTTATGGACAAAACATATAACTATATTGGATATAATTTCCATAAATAGGAGGTGCAAAAATGGCTTACGAAGGTTTTATCCCTGAAAAACGTGAAAGATTCGAAGGAATTGCTATTGTTGTTATTATCATTCTTCTGTTAATTGCATTAGGCATTGTTTTCTAGGTTCTAATCACTTTTTACTTTTAAGAAAGGACGGTGAAAATTATGCCTTATGGAACTTTTCTTCAGGATGGAAAAGCAGGTGCTGCAATTATTGCTATTGCCATCTTGATTCTTATCGCATTAGGTGTAATTTTTTAATCTAACGGCTAGATTGATTAGCTTTCTATAATATAGAACTAGGGGCTGTCGCATAACGAACTTAAATAGTTCGGTTGCAACAGCTCCTTTTGGTTCTTTCAATACCCAGGGATGCTTCAGTCTCATTACAATTCAAACACAATCTTGATTGGGTTAAAATCAAGATCCTATCATGTTATCCATTATGAGCAACTTGTCACCCTAGTCCAACATTGATAATATGTCCACAATTTTTCCATTTGGACAACTTATAAAGGTTCCAATCAGAATTATTTTTACATAACTTGTGATTGGATATATTTTCCAAGGGAGGGAGGCTATTTAAATGGCAATTGGCGCTTTAGGCGGTGTAGATGGGTTTCCAAGAAGCAATTGTCTTTGCGGCATCGCAATTGTTGTTGTTATCATTCTTCTGTTGATAGCGATGGGTATCGTTTTCTAAATTAAAAATTAATTAAATGAGAGGAGGGAAATTCTTATGTTAGGTAGAGGTGGCTGCTGCTGCAGAACAGTATCCCCGACAATGGCATACCCCATGCCCATGATGGGCTACGACGGTCGTGGAGCTGGCGTTGGTATTATTGCTATCGCCATTTTAATTCTTATTGCTCTAGGTGTTATTTTCTAAACGAATATTTGAATATCAATTAAGGGGAGAGTTAACGAACTCTTCCCTTCTTACGCGAGCAAGGACGGAAAAGAAATATCCGGGAATGATCTAGAATAACTGATCCTAGAAATATTCTAATGTGTTATAACTGTAAATCCCGTTTTAACCTGTTTAATATTCTTAGGTAATGATTAGCTTCTCTCAATACATGATCTGCTAAGAGTGGAATGATTATTGATTTTATCTTACACGTTAGTATCCCTTCTGTACCGGCTGCTTTAAAATCTCTAAATGCTCGGGTCGCCGTAATCGTTGACCGTGTTAAACCGCTAATATCTGTTTTAGTTAAGGATGCTTCCGGTACCTTTTGTTCAAGTGTATTGAATTGCTTGTCAAAGCCTTCTGCTTTAACAATTAGGCCAGATTCAGTTGGATCTAATAATTGACGAATAAACTGTGCGTGTTCCGCCATTTGCCTGTTCCAGAACTTTTCTTCTTCAATAGCCTCCTGAATAAAATCAACCGCCATGTGCCTTTGCAATCGCTCTAAATGATTTATGTAAAATAATGCTTCTCTTCGGATATGGATTATTAATAAAGGAAAATTAAAAGTGAACAATTTACATTGAAGCATTCCATTAAGTATGTTGGTTTTAAACTGGACCAAAGCATTGGTCAAACCAATGGCTTTCTGATTTAAGGCAGTGACTTGTGCCTCAAGTTGTGCTGGATTTACTCCGCCATTTGGGGTTAGTCCGAATTCTTCATTTGTAATAACTGATTCGATAGTGATCCCAGATAGCTCCTCTGTAATTTGTTCAGCTCGTAGCGTTTTATCCGTTATTGATTCCCCTGATCTTAATGTTTCTTCGCTGACAACCCCGTTTGCCAAAAATACAGTCTCCCTTAATACTTCAGCAAATTGGGTCTTAAACATATCTGCTTGTTGCGCAAATGCTGCATCCTTCGTCACAAAACCAGCTTCGAGAAATATGGAATGCTCCTTCATAATTCGTCCAAAAAACAGGTGTAATTCCAAGGACTCCCGAACAAAATCTCCAGGCAGTAATATTGCTTTCAATTAAATCCCTCCTTCGTTAACTCTTACGCTAAAACGTATTTTTAAAATAACTCATTTATTCCATTATTTCTAGAAATCTACTCACGTCTCCAGCATCCACAAAAATCAAAACCACTAAATGCTGTTAACATAGCATTTAGTGGTTATTAAAATGCTCAATCATTTAATCAACGTAGGTCAACGGGCAGGCGAGCCGATGCCGATAACAGTAGCGTCGTTAGTGACTCCGGCGGGAAACCTGGCTTGGTTCGGATCGTTCTTTTCCGCCAGGACAATCGGGCAATTGTTCTGGGCAGCCAACGGCGCAACCATCAGAGCTGCGGCCAAAGAGTAACCGTCAGCAAAGTAAACCTTGCTGGTATTAAGTCCCATCTTCTCGTTAAAATCCTGGTTGGTCACGTAGCGATCCACGCCGGACATGCGGCGGAATCCGCTTGTATCCTGGACTCTGGACGTGCCGCCCAAGATAACCAAATTACTGGTGTCTAGTCCAGCCTTTAGTAAACTCCAAGCTTCGGGATGATAGATGCCGGCTCCGTCCGTTATGCGGATAAGCCATCCGTTGGCCGCCGCGTAGGGCCCGGCGCTCACGGCGTCGGCCAGAGCATCAAAACCTACGAGGAATACCCCATGTGGATCAGCAATTTCGTCTCCTACCAGGTTCGCCGTCTCCGCGCGCCCTTCCCCCTGCAGCACTTTTGCCTCGAGATTAGGGATGGCTGCTTTCAATTTCTCAGACACGACATCCGCTTGGAAGCCGATGCAGTAAGCTCTTTTTGCTCCCAGCCGTTTTATCTCACTAATCACTTCGGCCGTCGGGACGCCACCTTCCACCATAAGGATCGGCGCCTGCTCCTGGCCGGCCAAGGGTGCTGCTGCCAGGGCGTCGATCAAATGGTTGTTTTCTCCGGGGACGACGACCACTGAGTCGGCCTTTAGCCATCCTTCTTGGGACACTTTTACCGAGGTAACCGGCGTACTACCCCCGTCAATGGTTCTGTCCGCAGTGATTCCACTCGCCGGCATGGCCGGCTCGGAAACTTTCAGTCGTACGACGGCGATGATATTGGAGAGCTGGCGCCCAGCGGGCGTTATTGTCCTGCCGCCCAGCCACAGGGCGCTGGAGGCGCCGCCGTCTAAATTCATAGCGTCTGTCAGGTTATACACCTGGGCAACCTGGGCCAAATTTTTGATCGTAAGGCCTGGCGTAGTACCGAAAACCAATTGTTTGTCGGCCGTCAGCCCGATGAACGAGCGATTGCCGGCAGCCGTGGTGAGTTTTGGGGCGTTCCAGCCCTCACCGGCTGGATCGGCAGTCACCTGGCCATCCAAGATGAGGCTCGGGCCGCAGCCGGTGATGTTGGTCAAATTTATCCAATCGGCCGTATCATCTGTATTGGTGCGGCTATTCCATACTTGCCGCACCAAATCAATGGTCGATCCAACATGGAATAGCTGGCGGTAGGCGCTGTCAGTCGGCATCAGCAACAAAAATCCATCAGCCGGA
>Ga0209639_1001457_pt1 | contig 23405 bp, 21 predicted proteins | sample EPASupsiteHSE605_FD_187268 | JGI IMG/M metagenome (GOLD analysis project Ga0209639, IMG submission 187268) | Bioremediated contaminated groundwater from EPA Superfund site, New Mexico - Sample HSE6-05 (SPAdes) (version 2) | ecosystem: Environmental > Aquatic > Deep subsurface > Groundwater >...
TTCTAGCGAGAATAGCAAATAAGATGTGTTGATAAAGGAAAGTTAATCGATTCTTGTCGAAAAGAAAGAAGTATTGAAATGAGAGATTACCCAATTGTAGAATTCAAAATGGTTTTGAGACAGCCTGTCATAATCGACTTATATATTATTTCAGATAAGGTTATATATTCATTAATCATATTCCTGTCAAAAGAAAATTATACTGTAGGCACTATATTCTGATACTATTAAATCTAATATATTTTAATATGTTTATATCTCCATAAATCTTCAAAGTGAATAACATGAATCAAGAGTGTATCTCTCTAAGTACTGATCAAATAACCCAAAATAAGCCCTTTAATGGCTGTTATGAAGCTTTGGGACAATTCGATTAACTAGTGAGAGTATGAAAAACAATATCATCTGATGCCAGTTTAAAAATTAATTCTAAAAAAATTATATCGAAAAATAATGCAAATTAACGCATATTATTTAATTATACGATGTTTAAAATATATTTAATAATATTTTTACTATATACTTATGCCCTTTACCACTATATTCCAAAATGCGGGGTACCTGATATGTACTTAATAAGATATTTTAAAACACATGTCCATACATTTCATCACTCTATTCCAAAATCCATTGATCAATGTAAAGCTAAAAATCAGGTAGTAGAACTGGTTATTACAAGTTGTAAGCAGAATAATAGCTCTCAAATTTTTCGAAACGTGAGAAATGCGCTCGTTTTTTCAGACTTTACAAATGGATCATTCAAATGTCTCAAAATAATTGAGTGTTGGTATAAAGTCGTTACGGCAACAATTTCACTAAATTCTGAGGGGGACATATTAGTTGCATTCAAGACAAGGACCGCTTGTTAGATACTCAAATTCTGAAATCCAAAAAGAATCGGATATTGAAAATGTGGTCAAAAAACATCTCGAAATGATAGTACTTTCTATAATCAGAACGCAGCCAATGTGCGGGCGAGATATTGTAAAAGAGGTCTTCAGGCAATACCAGGTATTTATTAGCCAGAGCTCCGTATATACGGTTCTGTATTCTCTTAAAGAAAAAAATATTCTAGAAGCAAGCACTATCAAAGGTGATATGAGGTCAAAGGTGTATATTCCAACGGAAAAGGGAAGTGAGATGATTAATGCAATGCTGGATGAATTTGTTTCCTCAATTGAATATTTGCTTATAGCCCTAAAAGAAGACATTAATAGTAAGAAAAGGCCGTGATGCGAAACTTTATAAATTGAAGTCACAATTTGTGGATAATGTTTGATAATCAGCTCTACATACCATGAATTTTAGCTATACCACGTTGGATGTTCTTGAATTTACTAAGTTTAGGTAAACTGCCGTCTTGTTAGCAAGAGTAGTCAAAAGAGTAGTTAATTTAGAGTTACCGATTTGTTTCTATAGTGTGAGATCATGCGAAAACTTGTATACATTAGGATTGTTCATACTGCAGCAGATATGGGGTCTTTGAGCGAAAAGCTCCAAGAAGAAATAATTTCCAAAATCGGAAGAGATAAGTGGGAAGAGAATCAGAGTAGGATCCGGGAGTTTTGGGATGAGCTTGAAAAAGAGCTCTTCGGACTTAAACTTGACTTTGAAAATACAAAAATCTATCAGGATGGGCTTCCATGTGGAGGAGAAATAGGAATGAAAATCGTGCATACCACCGCAAAACTCGGAAGCCAGAACTACAAGCTTATAGAGAAACTTGTGGAAAATAAAGCGGAGATCGTTGCTACTGAAAACCCAGAACTTCTGATTGAGGAGCGAAACCTACTGATGGATATCTATAATAGTTCGACTCAGGAGGAAAGAGAAAAGGCAATACAAAGGTACGAAGTAAGAAAGAAAACTCTGTTGCAGGAAAGAGATGAGTACATAGCTTCCAGGATTAACAGTACCTTAAAGGCTGGAGAAACCGGAATCCTGTTTATAGGTGCCGAACACAATGTGATTCCCGGTCTTTCGAAGGATATAGAAGTTATTGATCTGGTAAAAAAAGAATGAATTCGGATCGATAGGCATTCGAATCTCAATATTGTCTATCAAAGTTTCAATTACTTGCTATACTCACCGTGTTTTTTAAATTAAAATTTTTTCCTGAAAATATGGTTCGGTACACAAAAAAATTCAAAAAAATAAATGCCATCGGGTATTTGGATATTTGAAATGTAGGTGAGATTTACTTACTTGAAGTGCAAAACCAGGTAAATTAGACGTTGTGATTAGATTTATGTTTTAGAAAGTTGAAGGTTTGATATTGAGCTTATCCTAAAACCCACTTACTGTTATGCATTACAACTAAATACATATTCATGGATATCTTGTTTTTGTTTGCTATTTGCACTCTTCTGCAGTTATTTAGGGTAAATTACTACCCATTTTTTCGTACAAGAGCTTTCTGAACTTTTTTATTCAGGCTGGTTTCCTGCCACTCAAGGCAATCTTAACAGTTTTCTTATTTTGCTTTTTTATCTGTTATACAAAGGCCAGTTTCAGATAATTCAACACAATTATGACAAGTGCTCCGAAAATGCCTCCTATTGCGCAGATAAGGATTGCTATCCATGTAATTGCGATTTCAAGACCGAGTATAAACTTTGCCGCGATCAGCACTAAGACTCCAAGTACCGCATTTATTGCAAGGCTGGTGGCGGTTTTGAGGATTTTATATAGCACGAAGGCTACTATAATTGCCAGAATCAATACCGAAATTTCTGCAATTCCAACTACCATAAGTCATAATTAGGAGTTCAACTTATTTATAATTATCATTGAGTTTTATAACACCGTGATGAACCTTCAAATATTTCGTTATTCATGCTTGAGGAAGGCATTTAATACTTTTTCTTTCAGAAATCTACTCTTTTCTGGCTTTTCCTCAGAGAGCCCTGATAAATTCAATAATAATTTTTTTAAGTGCTGCTTCGTTCGTATAGTCCCGTGCCTCAAGTAAGGGGTCCGAATTTCCCAGTACCATTGCCGAGACTGTCGCATCCGGCCTGTGCAGGCAGAGCACAGGAATTCCCTGGACAAGTGCTCTGCATATTTCGTAACCCACACCTGTGGAAGGTACTGTAACTTCGGCAATCAGGGCGTCGCTTCTTACAAGCAAACCTATATCTCTGGCATAAATTTCATCTTCTGTCATTCTCGATTCTACTTTTTCCAGCTCAGGGTCTGCAACGTGCCAGCTGAGCACTTCAGCTCCTGCTTCTTCCAGGGTATCGTACATCAACCGATATGTCTCAAGCAGCTGCCTTCCTCCACGGATCGAGCCCGACAGGAAAATTTTCGGGCTCCACTGTTCCGAAACCATCATTTTCTCCGTGACCTCCATCTTTTCATCCTTCCATACTTTTTTCGATATTTCCACCCTTTTTACTGCACACCCCTGAAATAATGTCCTGTGGTAAAGCCCTTTCCCTGGCTCTCACACTTTTCTTTCCCCGGCTTTCCGATTTCAAAATATGCATCAATCGCATTCCTGTATGCCCTGGTTACTTTCCTTACCTCTTCAGCGTTTTCCATTCCGAGGGTTTCAATCCTGAGGCTTGAGACTCCGCTTTCTATAAATTCAGGAATATATTCAAGCATGCAGAGAGATCTTGAGTTAAGGAGATGCATCCTGCATTGATAATCCATGAGCAGAGGAAAGTTGTAATTTTTCTCATCTACCAGTGTGAAGCTTCCTGACCTGCACGGTGCACTGCATTGTTCCTTATCCTTTCCAAGCAGCCCGCCTGCAAGACAATGTTCGGACTCCATCAGTTCCAGGCGTCCGTGGACTATACATTCCGAAGCCCCATGAGAAGCAATTTTTTTTAGTTCTTCAAGTGTCAGCTCCGGAGAGGTTACAGCCATCTGAGCTCCTTCTTGTAAAAGGAGGGTAAAAGTGTGACTGTTAAAAATATTAAGAGGACTGTCTGCAATAAAAGGAATTTTCTCTGCTTTTGCGAGGTTAATTATCCCAAAATTTGAAGCAAGGATGCCGTCAGCTCCCATTTTCCTTACATCGGAGAAGATTTTTTCGACTGATTCCATTTCGGAGTCTTTCACAATTTTTGGGGTACTGAAATAGATTTTCCTGCCTGAAGCTCGTGCTTCCATGACAGCTTTTTCAAAAATAAGGTCAAGATTCGCAGTAGAACTTTCTTTTTGTCCTGCTGGTTCCGGTTTTCTGAAAAGCCCTTCTCCGAAATAGATGCAATCTGCTCCGCCTGCAAGAGCTCCTTCAAGCCCTTCAAGGGAATACACTGAAACTGAAAGCAGAGGACGTATTGGAAGGTTTTCTGGAACAGTTTTTTCTTCTCTATATTTCGTTTTTTCTTCCGGTTCAGGAAACTTCAGGTTCTGAAGGGATTTCCGATCCCACTTTGATATCCGCAGGTTCTCAAGCTGCAGGATTGCTCTTGTCCTCAGGTCGTTCAGCTGCCCCATGGGGATGAAAATATCTCCTTCCATAATCACATGAAGTTCAACTGCTTCAAAAAGCGTGTTTCCAAGCTTTGAGAGCTGTTTTTCGATCTGGGATCTTGAAGTGGGCTGTTTTTCTGCCTTCTCGACAAGATATTCGGATTCAATTGTTACTTTGTTTGAATCCCTATCTTTTATCTCAAGTTTCACAGGCTTTCCTGATGTAACGGTTGCTGTGAGGGATACGGGAATTTTGGGCCTAAGATTTCCTGAGTCGCTTTCTTTTTTCAGGGAATCCATAAGCTTTTTGTCATGTGTCCTGTACACCGTGCTCCCTGATGGCGCCCTTGAGTCAAAGGGAATCTCTACTATGTCCCCCTTCCCTGCGCTGTATACGGGGCCCTTTTCGGTATACATTGAGGATATGATTTTTCCTTTGTCTTCGGACCTGGTTTCGGCATTTTCGACCATTATCCCGTCTCCCAGCCGAAGAGGACGTGAAAGTTTTACACTGATACGATTTGAACGCCTGTCGTACCCAACAACCTTGCCTGCCGGAATCCCTCGGTTATGGGGGTTCGCTCTGCTCATGAGCTCCCCACGCGGGTTTTCAAAAAAATAACCTTCAGTAAAATCTCTGTTAAAAAGTTGGGTTAGTGTTTCCTGCTCTTCTTCGGAAACAGAGTACCCTGCAGGATTTTCAGCATATCTGTCAATAAGGCAGCGGTAGATCCTGACAACCCCTGCAACATACTCAGGCCTCTTCATTCTACCTTCTATTTTGAAAGACTCGATTTCGGCTTCTATAAGGGCTCCCAGGCCTGAACTTGTGTTAAGGTCTTTTGGGCTTAAGAGATAATTCCCGTTTGTTTTGATCTGTTTTCCTTCGCAGTACAGCCTGTACTTTTTGCGGCACGGCTGAGCACAGTATCCTCTGTTTCCACTTCTCCCCCCTATAAGGCTGCTCAGGAGGCACTGGCCGGAATAAGAGATGCAGAGGGCTCCATGTATGAATACCTCTATTTCAGTTCCCGTTTTTTCTTTTATCCGCTTTATATCTTCAAGCGAAGACTCCCTCGAGAGCACGACTCTTTCGATTCCTAAATTCTTTACAAACTCAACCCCTTCGCTGTTATGCAGGGTCATCTGCGTGCTTGCATGCAGCGGAAGGTCAGGAAGATATTTTCTGGAAAGGGAAATAAGCCCAAGGTCCTGGATGATTATAGCGTCTGTTCCCATTTCTCTCAGGCGAGAAAGCAGTTCAAGGGCGCTTGCCATTTCCTCTTCCTTAAGTAGAGTATTTACAGTTACGTATACTTTCACGCCTCTTAGGTGAGCATAATCAATGGCTTCTTCAAGCTCTTTTTCCGAGAAATTCGATGCATACCCCCGCGCACTGAAAGTCCGGGCTCCAAGGTACACAGCGTCTGCTCCGTTTTCTACGGCTGCAACAAGGGCCTCCATGCCGCCGGCTGGCGCCAGCAGTTCCGGTTTTTCATGCTTCATCAGATGGGATTACATAGCCTGCTCTTAATTAAGCTTTGGCATCTTTGCCCGGTGCAGAGAACTCAAATATCTTGAAGATAAATGGCCGTAAAATAATTTCATGTAGGAGTGGTCCAGAACTTCCTGTAAGAGAGGTCCTGCCTGAAATTATACCTATGGCAATCAGTTAACTCTTCTAAAACAATAGATTTGCAGTATCTACTTTATAAAAAATAATAAAAGAAGTAAACTATTGAAAGTCTACCTAACAGGGCGGATCTGTCAGTTGGCTTCTAGGTTTATGCTTTCGGCCCGATGATCCAGGTTACGATTCTTTCATCCTTCTTGTCTTTCGAGGTCTCACAAAGCATCTTTCCATCGTGCATATGGCATTCACAGGAATAGCTAACTTTGTCTGTCTTCCCCGTGTATTTGAAATGCATCTTGCAGTATCCTTCCGAGCACCCTATCCCGTATTTCACCCAACCCTCAATATCAGATCCGCCTTCGCAGCTTCCTTCGCACGCAATGAGTTCAAATCCTTTTTCTTCATAGGCTCCTATTTTCGGTGGAGCCTGTTGGCCCTTTTTGAATTTCCCTTTCTCAATTTTCTCAGCCTGAAGCACAAGGTCCTCACCAGTATTGTTCAGGATCTTCAACTGCAAACTCTCTAAAAATTCCATAGTTTCCGCTTCTGACATCTTCGATTACCCCGATGAATAAAGAATCCAGATAAGAATTCCGAATATGATATTGCCTCTAAGAAATAAAAAAGTATCTCAAAATATGGGAGGTGTATGTAAAAAGAGAATTCCTGAAAATCAGATTTTTCTGACTATGAAATTTTTTTTGTTTGCCGTACTCTGTGAATGAAGATTTAATCAGTGCAGATGCAGGGCTTTTTCCTGCAGGTAGGGCATACGCCAGGATACTTTTTCAGGAATGCTTCTTCAAGATCCACTCCATAGAGGTTGGCAAGTGCCCCTATCCAGGCGAAGCAGTCTGCAAGTTCCTCTTCTATATTTTCGGGTTCTTCTCTGCGGATAGCTTCGGCAAGTTCTCCAATTTCTTCAACCAGCCAGAGCATGGTAGCCTTTCCTCCCCTTCTCCTGTCATTGTGGGCATAGAGTTCGCACATCTGTTTCTGAAATTCCGAGATCTCCATTTTTCTTCCCGCTCCGCAACTATCTTTTTAGTCTCTATTTTAATCTCTTTAATATTGTTTTCCTGAATATCATATTCCTGGCTTTTTTTCCTGAACTTATATTCTTACAGGAATTTTTCTCTCTCTAAGATACTCTTTGACCTCTTTTATTGAGTACTCACTGAAGTGGAAGATACTTGCTGCAAGGGCCGCATCTGCTTTTCCTATGAAGAAGCCTTCGTAGATGTGCTGGGGTTTTCCGACTCCTCCTGAAGCTATAATCGGGACATCCAGTTCTTCAGAGAGTTTCCTTGTAATAGGCAGATCGTAACCGGCACAGGTTCCATCTCTATCCATGCTGGTAAGCAGGATTTCTCCGGAACCCAGCTCTTCTGCCTTTCTGGCCCACTGTACTGCATCAATTTCTGTGGCTTCCCTGCCTCCATAGATTACTACCTCGTACCAGACAGGTGTTCCGTCTTCAAGTTCCAGAATGGTCTTGTCAGGGTTATTCTTTACATCATAATTTCGCCTGCAGTCAATAGCAGTAACAATACATTGGGCTCCGAATATGTCTGAGGACTCTTTGATAAATTCAGGGTTCTTAACTGCTGAGGTGTTGACAGAAACCTTATCTGCTCCGGCCCTGAGAATCTGGCGGATGGCATCAATGGAACTGATCCCGCCTCCAACCGTGAGAGGAATGAAAACCTCGTCTGCAGTCCTTTCAATCACATTGATCATGGTTTCCCTTCCATGAGCAGAAGCTGTGATATCCAGGAAAACAAGTTCATCTGCGCCCTCTTCATTATAGCGTTTGGCAAGTTCTACAGGGTCTCCGGCCTCTTTCAGGTCCACAAACTCCACACCCTTAACAACACAGCCGCCTGCTCTGTCAAGGGTCACATCAAGGCATGGTATGATTCTTTTGGTGAGCATCTAAGGGATAATAAATTTAATTGCTATTAAAAGCTTATCTAAATTAAGCCGGTAGCAATCTATGAGGTTTAACTTTTTTAAAGAGGTTTATCTGTTAAATGAACAGAAAATAGCAAAACGAATTCAAAAAATAGCTCCCCGTAGGCATGAGAGGAATCAAAGTTATCGGGGTTGAAGTTTTCGGGCTCCAAATAACAGAATAATGAGAGTTTTAACCGAAAATGTTCATCACATGTGCACCTTCAAGTCTGGACATCTCCACTTCTGAACTTTCCAGCACCTTTTTCCTAATCCTTATTGGAGCTCCCACACGGAGGGCAAGGGCGATGCAGTCGCTTGGTCTTGCATCGAACTGCATAATACTATTGTCCTTTCTTATCAGAAGGCGGGCGTAGTAGATTTTGTCTACTTTGTCATCTATCAGTACACCCTCTATTTTTATCTCCAGTCGTTCGAAAATATTGACCATAAGGTCATGGGCCATGGGACGAGGAGGAGATATGTTTTTAAGCACATTGCCTATTGAAAGGGCTTCAAGATGGCCTATGTATATGGGAAGCATATTCCCTTTCATATCCTCAAGGAGTACTACAGGTGTAGGGTCTGTGAAAAAATCGACTATATAGACATCTTTGACGCGAATTTCTTCAAAATCCTCATAGATATCGATGTCCATACTTAGTATTTAATTTCACACTTATTAATACCTTATTTAATTCTTTCATATTTATTAAAAAAGAAGCCTATTGCCTTGCTTCAGGCTTTTTTCTTCTCTGAACTTTTTGCGCTCTCAGCTTTTTCGGAAGCCACATTTGCCAATCAAAGGTACGAAAATAACTTCACCTTTTTTCTTCTTGTGTATGTTACCCTTACTGTCTTTTTTTACTCTAAAAAGCTCCTGGGAATAACTTCCTACGGGAATGACCATTATACCTCCAGGCTTCAACTGTTCCAGCAGAGGCTCAGGAATATAGGGAGTTGCGCATGTTACGGCTATTCTATCATAAGGTGCATACTCGGGATAACCCATTGATCCATTTTCAAGTAATACCGTGACGTTATCGTATCCTATTTCCTCCAAATTCTTCCTTGCAAAATTTACAAGGGGCTCTATGCGTTCCACAGTGTATACATGTCCGCTTTTTCCTACGAGTTCTGCCATCACCGCAGCATTATATCCTGAACCTGCCCCTACTTCCAGGACTTTATGCCCCTCAGATAACTCCAGGATTTCACACATGATAGCAACCATATGAGGGGCAGATATTGTTTGCCCGTAGCCGATTTCCAGAGGTCTGTCCGTATAAGCTGCCCTTTGCTCATACTCCGGAACAAATTTATGCCTGGGAACGCGGAGCATGGCCTTGAGTACTTTCTCTTCAATTATAGTATCCTCAAGTTTCTCTACAAGGCGCTTGCGCAGTTCTTCGAATTCTTTTTCCTCTTCTGTTTTCTTTTTATGAATTTCTTCACCACGGTCCTCTTCGGATGTCACGCTGACCTGAACCTTCCCATTTCTTTCTGGCGTAAATCCGTTTTACGTATTTTGCAAGCACAACATCGCCTTTTCTGGACCTGAATACCCCATCCCTTACCTTGATTTTGTGGATGAAAAGGCGCTTATTTCCAACTTTTTCTTCTGCTCCTACAACAAACTCATAATCTCCAGGAACTTTCTTTTCGATAACTTCTGTTTTTTCAGTTCCTGACTGTGCAGAAAATTTTACAGTTACCTCATCTATGGCTCTACCCCATATTGTCTCGATGTTTTCTGCCTTAGCCGATTTAACCCTTTTTCCTCCTGCATCAAGGGCAGTAATCAGGATAGGGCATACTACTCCTGTTTCCTCATCATCTACAACCAGTTCGCCATCTACTTCAAGGACAGTTTCGGAATCCAGTTCAGTTTTGTAGGTATTCGAAATATCCATCTTGCTGACTATAACTTTCAAACTGACAGCTTTCGGGGTTTTTATCTTCGCTACATGCACCTGTCCGCACTCAAGACAGCGGACTAGAGGACTCTGTCCTTCTTTCAGAACTTCATGCCCTACTTCTTCTTCCGGAGAACATGAGGGACACTCAACTTCAATTTCTCTCATCATGGTCTAATCAATAGATGGATTCAAAATACTAAATACTTAACTTCTCCGGTGGTGTTTTTCCAGGAAGTATCCTGCAGAAGGAATTGGCGCAAAAAAGAGACCTCAGTGAAATGAAAATGGAAAAAATGTTCAAGTGAAATGAAAATGGAAAAAATGTTCAAGTGAAATGAAAATGGAAAAAATGTTCAAGTGAAATGAAAATGGAAAAAATGTTCAAGTGAAATGAAAATGGAAAAAATGTTCAAGTGAATTGAAAATGGAAATAATGTTCAAGTGAAATGAAAATGGAAATAATGTTCGAGTGAATTGAAAATGGAAATAATGTTCCAGGAAGTTGGAAATATACTAAGTGCCCGCAACGAAATAACCTATGCAACTTTATTATTCATTGAAACTTTGATTGGCTACCTTGATCTTGAAAATCAAGACGTTCAATCGAAAATATGCAGAGGTTGTTTTGTGACGAGTCCTAAAGTAAAAATTTCAGGCTGTCTCAAAACTAAACTCAATTCTACAATTGGGGCAAAATTTTCTACTATAAGGTCATTTTGTATCTGAATTTCTGAAAAATTTCTTCTCTGAATTTAAAGCCAACATTGCTCATTATCCAATTGTAGAAATGGCTTGAGTTTTGAGACAGCCTGATTTGCAGAATTTTTAGATAGCCATTTTGAAAATCAGTTGTCCTGCATTACCTGTAGATCATTTGAAGAAGTAGAGATTCCGATAACAGGCCTTATATTCTCAGAGCATACTGGATGTTTTTGCCTTATTTTCTTTTTCTTCCCAAAGGTAATCTCATTAAGAGGCCTTGCCCAGATAGTATCGAGTTCCTCAGCAAGAGCTGAAGGCACGCGCCTGACTCCTACCTGCAGGGAGGTTATAACAAACGGATTGTCATTTGTGGCTTTTCCGGCATCCAGAACTATTTCCTCATCTTCGGAAAGAACTTCTCCTGCGTTCAGTTTTACCCAGCGAGTGAAAGGATGTTCTATCCTGTTTACAAAAACCCTTACGCTTATTTTCTTAGGTATGTCCACACTTGAGGCAACGTACATGAGCCCGCATTGCAGGCAGTGAATTAAGGGGTTTTTTCCAAGTTTTACCAGTTCATGAGATACTTTCTCCTCAGGAGAACATGAGGGGCACTCTATATTGATATGTTGTGTCATTGCAAGTCTATTCTCAAAATCTCTTTTATTCTATTTAATAATTTTGTAAAGCTTTTTATATCTATATTAGGAATACTCTTTCCTTTTTCCTTCTTCTTTTCTGGCTATCAAAAGTTTTATTATAACGAAATGCATAATCTAACATCTCATTATTGAGATGCATCTCAAAATTAAGATGGGTGCCGACAGTGCCTGACATTGAACACCTGAAGAAACTTGCCCTTATAGGAGCAGTAAATAAAACCATTAAGGTCTCTTCGAGTGAGTTTCAAAAGCATACCGGGGCAAGCTCCAAAACTGCAGCAAGAAAGCTAAAGCAGCTGGAAGAAGAGGGACTGATCGAAAGGAAGATCGTTCCCGGTGGCCAGTTGATAAAAATGACAGAAAAAGGAATTGAAATTCTTAAGAGTGAATATCTGGAGTACAGCAGTATCTTTTCTCCGGAGTCTGATATCTTAGAACTTGAAGGAAACGTGCTTAAGGGCCTTGGTGAAGGCCAGTATTATGTAAACATCCCAGGGTATAAGAAACAATTTGAGGAAAAATTGCATTTCGTACCTTTTCCCGGAACTCTAAATGTGAAGCTTTCCGAAAACAGTTCAGCCCTTCGAAGTCTACTACGGGAAATGCCAGCTATCAAGATAGAAGGCTTCAATGACGGAGAACGCACTTTCGGAGGCGGAAACTGCTATTTGGTTAATATCGGCGGTATAGAGGCTGCCGTGGTAGCCCCTGAAAGGACACACTACCCTTCAGATTTGATTGAGATCATTGCACCGGTAAAATTAAGAGATACCCTGAAATTGGAAGATGGAGACAGAGTTGTGATACAGGTAAAAAAACAGGGTATGGAGAGCCAAGAATGAGTGGAAGTACGGTATATGAGTGTCTTACGTACAGAAATGAGAATATCAACCGGGCGCTAGAAGCTCTGCGGGCCGGAAAAATGATCCAGATTTATGATTCGGACTCCAGAGAAGGGGAAACCGACCTTGTAATCCCTGCAAAAGTAGTGACCTACAAAGATGTGAAGTGGATGCGAAAAGATGCAGGAGGCCTTATTTGCGTAGCAGTGGACCCTGTGGCATCAAGACAACTCAAGCTGCCTTTTATAGCAGAGCTTGTCCGAGAAGCCAGCAAAACCAGCGACGTTCTCGGTGAAGTTGTGGAGAAAGATGGGGACCTTAAGTACGATTCGCATTCTTCCTTTTCTCTCTGGGTCAATCACAGGGATACCAGAACCGGTATCCCTGATAATGAAAGAGCTCTTACTATCCGGAAAATCGGGGAGATTACAGAAAAAAAACTAGCAGGAGACGGGGTCCACTTCGGAGACGAGTTCAGAACTCCGGGACACGTGGCTCTCCTGAGAGCTGCCGACGGACTTCTAGATGAGCGTAAGGGACAGACCGAGCTTTCAGTTGCCCTTGCCCGCATGGCTGGAATCACCCCTGCAATGGTGGTCTGCGAAATGCTGGACGATGAAAACGGGAAGGCCCTTTCCAAAGAAATGGCAAAAGAGTACGGTAAAGAACACGAGCTTGTATTTCTGGAAGGGCAAGAAATAATGGAAGCTTATATGACCTGGACAGGTTCAGAATAACAATTCACTTTTCCTTTTTTCTTCTTTTTTTAATTCTTTTTTGCTTTCACTCTTGATTTTTTTCTTTTTCAAAACGCAGAATTTTATATAAAGCTGAGTTAGTATATATTTAATAGTTTTTTGATAGCTTCTAACTGCATTAAGTCTTTTTTATTTACTGCTTTATATTCAGGTTTCATACAGTTCGATACATCGGAGGTTCAGATTACGTTACGGAAACTCAGAAAAATCCAGCAAGTTCTTGTCTATGTACTATTTCTGAACCTTGCAGTTGCGTTTGCCAAAATCATTTACGGAACTCTAACCAGCACACTAAGCATGGTTGCAGACGGCTATCATTCTCTTTTTGACGGAGTTTCTAACATTATAGGATTGGCTGGAAGTTTTATTGCAGCCCGCCCTCCGGACAGTGATCACCCTTATGGGCACCAGAAATATGAAACCGTAGCCTCTGTTTTTATCGCCTTACTACTGATCTTTGTGGGCGTTGAAATCTTCCAGAACGCTCTCAATCGTTTCCTTATTCGAAGCACGCCAGAGGTCACAGTTGTAAGTTTTCTCGTAGTGTTCGGGACAATGTGTATTAACTATCTGGTCACACGATATGAATATAGACAGGGTGTATCCCTAAGGAGTCAGGTGCTTATAGCAGACTCCATGCATACGAAAAGTGATATTTATGTTTCCCTCTCGGTCATAGTAAGCCTGGCTGCCATAAAGCTAGGTTTCCCTCTTATGGACCCTCTAATCGCTTTAGTGATTTCTTTTCTGATTTTCAGGGCAGGATTCAGAATTATTAAAGAGAGCTCAAGGTCCCTTCTGGATATGTCCAGGATTGAGGAGAAAGAAATCTGTGAACTGGTTATGGGAGTCGAAGGGGTAAAGGGCTGTCATAAGATCCGGACCCGTGGAAGCATTGGGGACATCAGGGTCGACATGCACCTGCTTGTTAGGCCTGATATACCTCTTGAGGATGCACACCTTATCTCTCACAGGGTCAGCAAAAAACTGAAAGGGGAATATAAAGATATTTCGGATGTAGTTGTACATATCGAGCCCTTCATACCACAACCCGAAGAATCAAATAGCAAAAAAACCAGTTAAGATGCATGGCTGGAAACGTTTTCGGGCAGATGTTTCAAATCACCACCTGGGGCGAGTCCCACGGTAGGGCTGTAGGTGTTGTGGTAGATGGATTGCCTGCAGGGCTTCCTTTCTCCGAAACTGACATTCAGAAAGAGCTGGACAGAAGGCGTCCAGGGCAGAGTGAGGTTTCCACTCCCCGACGCGAGGCTGACAGGGTGGAGATACTTTCTGGAGTTTTCGAAGGAATGAGCACAGGCACTCCTGTTTCTATGCTAGTCTGGAACTCGGATGCCAGGTCATCGGCTTATGATGCTATAAAAGATACTCCTCGCCCGGGACATGCCGATTTTACCTACATGGCCCGTTACGGAATGAGGGATCACCGTGGGGGGGGCAGGTCTTCAGCCCGCGAAACAATAGGCAGAGTTGCAGGCGGAGCCCTTGCAAAACTCCTGCTTTCCAGATTCGGAATCCAAATTGCCGGACATGTGCTCGAACTAGGCGGAATTCGGGCAAAAACACTTTCTTTTGAAGAAATCCTTGAAAATGTGGAAAAAACCCCGGTTCGCTGTGCAGACCTCGAGGCTGCTGAAAAAATGCTTGAAAAAGTTGCAGCCCTGCGGCAGGAAGGAGACAGCGTCGGAGGCATTGTCGAGCTTATTGTAAGAGGCGTGCCTGCAGGCTTAGGAGAGCCTGTATTTGATCGGCTGGATGCAGACCTTGCAAAGGCCCTTATGAGTATTCCTGCAGTCAAAGGCTTTGAAATCGGAGCCGGGTTTGAAGCTGCCCGCTTGCGCGGAAGTGAAATGAACGATCCTTTCCGTATTGAAGATGGAAAAATAACCTGTTCGAGCAATAATGCCGGCGGCATCCTTGGAGGAATTTCAACAGGTCTGGATATCGTCTGCAGGGCAGCAGTAAAACCTACTCCTTCCATAGGAAAAGTCCAGCAAACTGTTGACCTCAAATCCCGAGAAAACACCGAAATCGCGATCAAAGGACGGCATGACCCCACGATCCCTCCGCGTATGGTGCCGGTTGCCGAAGCCATGGTTGCCCTTGTACTTGCCGATCACATGCTGAGGAGCGGATTTATCAATCCAAGAACTTTGCTGGAATGAAGGAAATAATGTTCAATAGTGGAGTAACTCACCAGAGTAGTAGCCCTGTAAACTAATAACATACTGTCACAAATAGACTCATCAGACAAAGACAGATGCCTTACCCATGTTGATTTGCGGCTTCTCTTCCCCAATTCATTCCAATCATAAACACTTTCCGCCGCAAATTACTTTCTTTTAATTCCTAAAAAACGATGTGATTCGACTCAGATAACTTCTACTTTTTTGCCAATTTTTATTAATAGTCAGACAATTTGAGACGTAACAATCTATATTTCGGATGCGCTGGCTGAAACTCCGGCGTAAGGGACTTTAGAGTCTCGCACATTTCTTTTTTATTTATCCTTTGGAAAATACTTGCGGCAGGTATGATCATATAAACTTTATGTCCAAAGTCTCTAACAATCAGAAATTGGAAGTCTATTATAGACTCGAAAACAGACATGAGAGGAGTATGAAAACTATCAGTTTGACGATCTAACTAGGAAAACTTATAAAGAGTTGATCAAAAGTAGTTTATAGAGTTTAAATGTACTTTTCAGGATTATTTGAACTCCACGTTCCCGAAGGCATAATAGTCTTGTTTCATTGATGCGATCCAAGTTTGACAGAAGTATAAATATTGAGATATTGAGATATTGAGATTTTTTTCAATAGTCTCTATGCTTCTGTTTTCCTACTTATGATTAAAATTTTTTTAATAAGTGGACGAACTACAGTGTTTATTTAATTTTTTTTAATTTTTTTATAAATTTGCCTGCTAAACAAAAATCAAAATGTGAGGGATTCTACTTGAAAATAAGGGCAATGATAGTTATCTGCCTGCTGGCAGCGTCACTGATATTCGGATCAGGCTGCATTGATAGCAGCGAGCCGGTTAAAGAAACCAAACTGGAGGAAGTAACAGACAATCAGAATAGTTCTTTTTCCAAATCCTACAGTAAAGAAAATCTGCAATTCGAAGCAAAAGTTTCTCCTTATTCTCTACCTCTGGAAGCTTCCGAAATAGCAAATTATGATAGTTTCACTCAGGAAGTTCCCCTGACGAATGAAGGCAGGGATTTACTATACAAAAATGGATTTGTTGTAATTGAAAATTTATTTGATGCAGAGCTAATAAACGAAACTTACAGGGATCTGAAAGTAGCTGACGTTCCGATCTTTATCACATCGGATTCCCTTCTTCACCTTTACCACATTCAGTTTGATGAGACCTTAAAAAGGGTCGAAGAAAAGGAGTTTTACGACGACCTTTGGAAACTTGACAAAGCTTTGCTTGAAGCTTCCATAGAGGATTATAACGAGGCAAAAGAAAATAATTCTTCATCTGAAGAAGTAACGGAAGCTGCAAGAAGAAATGTTGCATACTTTGCCGTGGCTTTGAGTCTTCTTGAACCGAAACCTGATCAGATAGGGCAATCATGGGAAGATTCAGAGAAAATTGTACTCTTCGATTCTGAGGACGCGAAACAGTACAGTGCCGAAGTTCCTTCGTTTGTAAAAAATGACGTCGAAGCCGAGCTGGCCCTTATAGAGGCTAATGAAGGCTTTGAGATCTCTCCTATTTTCAAGTACGATGAAGATTACTCTCAGTACATCCCACGGGGGCACTATACATATTCTGAGAAATTAAAGAACTACTTTAAGGCCATGATGTGGCACGGTAGAATAAGTATGCTGCTCCAGCCGGACATGATTTCTGCAGAAGAATCAACGACAGAAGGCTCAGCTGCAGAAGAATCAACGGCAGAAGAATCCGTATTGGAAGTATCAGAAAATGAAGCAAGCATTCAGACTATACAGGCCCTTTTAATTTCTGACCATTTTGACAGGGACAAAGACCTCCGGACCGGATGGGACAGAATCTATGATGTGACGGCTTTCTATGTCGGTTTTTCCGACTACCTCGGGCCCTATGAATATGCAAAAGCTCTGGATACTGTTTTTGGAAACGATAGAAAAGAAATAAGCTTCGATAACGAAAACCTTACTGCGCTAAAAGCGGAATTGGCAAGATACGAAAGCCCGAAAATCTACGGCGGAACAGGGGAAATAATTTCGGCAGGCTCAGAGACTGAAAACGAAACTCTTGAAGCCACAAAAGGGTTCAGGTTCATGGGTCAGAGATACACGCCAGACTCGTATATCCTCCAGAAGCTCAGTCCTCCTGCCCTGAATATCATGGATCTTCTCGGTTCTGGAAGAGCCAGAGAACACCTAAAAAATATGGGTATCTCCGAAAATGAAGAATATAAGGAACGCCACGTATCTCTGGAAAATGAATTTGGAGCTTTTGATGAAGAGGACTGGAATGAAAACCTCTATTGGGCTCAACTGTACGCTTTAAAGCCTCTTCTTGTAAGCTACCCAGAAGGTTATCCTACTTTCATGCAGACCGAAGCCTGGGAAGATAAGCAGCTTAACACGGCCCTTGCTTCCTGGACCGAGCTCAGGCATGATACTATTCTCTATGTAAAGCAGGCTTACTTCACAGGTCCGCCCTATAATCCGGAGGAAAAACGTGTAGAAGGATATGTGGAGCCGGTGCCTGAATTCTATGCCAGGATGCTTGCCCTTACAAAAATGGCACATAACGGGCTGGCCGAAATGGAAGTGCTTGACGAACAATCGGATAGAGATTTCACAATTCTTGAAAGAACTCTTGAAAAATTGCTGGAAATCTCTATTAAAGAGCTCGAAAATGAAGAGTTGACAGATCAAGAATACAAATTTATCAGAAATTTCGGACAAAACATAGCTCCAATGCTTGAGAATGTTGATAGGAAGTCCCAAACTTCTATTCTGGTTGCGGATGTCTATACAGACATGGGAGGGAGAGCTTTGGAAGAAGGAACCGGAAAACTGGACTTGATTGTAGTAGCATATAAACAGCCCGACGGCAGGATTGTGCTCGGGGCAGGTCCTGTAATGAGTTATTATGAATTCTGGCAGCCCTCAGGGGAACGGTTGACTGATGAAGAATGGGAAGATATGCTAGAAACTAATCCTCCTGAAAGGCCGGAATGGGTTGAGTCTTTCAAGGTGTAAAGGATGTTATCCTGAGTACATGTTTACCCTCTTCTTTTTTTTCTTTTTAAGAATCCATTCCACTTATTAAAGAACTTGCCGGGGCTTCAAGGAGAGGATAATAAAAATGCAGATCCCTTAATCTATTTAACTCCCTGTTAACACGTATTAAAAGAATTTACTTACATTTTATGGATCTATTTCAATTTTATGGCCAAATCATCAAACTATCAATCTAATATCCCGATAAATCTTCAAACAAACTCTAACCTAGACTTGAATATACTTTCAGTTTGATGATTTGGCCATAAATTAGTTATAGGAGTAAATTAGTGAAAAAATGAGCATCGAAAAGATGTTCGGTGGAGTTCAAATAGACTTTCCAGAGCGAACTTGAACTCCACGTTGCCCGAAGACAACAACTATTAGCCCAGAAAAAGCAGCAATGTACCAAATTTCTATATAGAAAAAATAAGGTGCAGAACATTTAAGATGCTAGTGATCAAGAAGGAATAATTTTGGACGGAAGTAAGTGGTCTTCGTTGATGATTGTCGTGCTTCTCTCGGCAATTTTTCTTTTATCTCTCTTTGAATCTGGCGATTTGTCTTGGGGTACGGATGATATTGATAACTGCGGCGAAACAAATAGACTAGATGCCTCCGAAACAATGCGTAGAATATATGCGAATGATAGCGACTTTCAAAACCTGACAAAAGGGAACTATGCAGGTGCAGGTACAGCAATCTTCAATGAAACAGGGGAATCTGTAGTATACGTCCGGATTAATGGCTCGTATATTCACGAAGTTACTTTTGAGATGCAAAACGGTACAATAAAAACCATTGGACCGTCCGACTCCCTAGAAGATCTTTACAGGGAAGCTGATTCACTGAACGGGTCCGTAGTATCCATTGATTCACAAATCACCGGTGGAGAGCTCTATATGATAACTATCGACACGCCGAATGAAACAGTGGCATCTATTAAAAAAGTGAATGAGTCTGAGTTGCCTGAATGGGGTAGAGATCCTATAATTGTTTCAGAGTATGAACCTGCTGATAAAGAAGAGGCGATTTCCAAACTTCTGGAAACAAGTGAGTATTCAAGAGAAGAGTTGTTCGGTCCTGATAATCCGTTTGGTAATAATTCAAGTAAAAAAGAGGAGTCTCTCTCCTGAAGTGTAGTTATGAAGCACGATTTTCAAGAAAGATACTATCTGTAAAATTTCTCAAATTTAGATCTATCTGCCAAGTCCGGGACGTAACAGTCAAGCTTCCAGCTAGTTATTGGAATTTCATGTAGAGGATTGTAATGCCCCATAGGTGCCATTTTTATTTCGTTGAAACAACGCACTTGCCGCAGGTATGGCCATATAAGCTTTCTGTGTAAAGTCTCAAACAATCAGAGATTGTGAAATAATCGTGTGCTTGAGAAGATTGTGAAAGCAGTCAATTTGAGAACTTGTTCAGGAAATCTTATAAAGAGAAAACTAAAATTTAGTAATAGAGTTAACTTTCTATTTTTCTATAAACTTGCTAATCTTTGAATTGTATTTATTATTGCAGCTTTGAAGGGATCTTACTTGAGAATGAGGGTATTGATAGTTATCTGCCTGATGGCAGTATCACTGATGTTTGGATCAGGCTGTGTTGACAGCAGTAGTGAACCAGTCAAAGAATCCAAACTGGATGAAGTAACAGATAATCAGGACAGTTTATCTAATGCTACAGTTGAAACTGCTCATGAGGAAAACTTCTCCGAAAAGAGCAATTTTTTCAATGCTACAGTAGAAACCGTTCCTGTAGAAAATTTCTCCGAAAAGGGCAATACCCTCGAACTTGAAAAACAAAGCTCCTTTTCCGGATATTACAGTAAAAAAGACCTGCAGTTTGAGGCCGAAGTTCCCGCTTATTCTCTGCCTCTAAAGGCTTCCGAAATTGCGAATTATGATAATTTCACCCAGAAAATTCCCCTGACGAACGAGAGCAGAGATTTACTGTACAAAAATGGGTTTGTTGTGATTGAAAATGGAACTGAAAATCTATTTACTGCAGGGCAGATACTGGTAAATTATACTTACAGGGATCTGAAAGCAGCTGATGTTCCTATCTTCATCACATCTGATGCTCTTCTTCACCTTTATCATATTCAGTTTGATGAGACGCTAAAAAGGGTAGAAGCTGAGGAATTTTACGATGAGCTCTGGAAACTTGACAAAGCTCTGCTTGAGGCCTCCATAGAGGATTATGACAGTGCATCAGGGCGAGAAAAGGAAGCCGCAAGAAGAAACGTAGCCTATTTTGCGGTTGCTTTGAGCCTGCTCCAGCCAGAAGAAGATCAGATAAAGTATCAGCTTAAGGCTCCTTCGTTTGTAAAAAATGACGTCGAAGCCGAGCTGGCTCTTATAGAAGCTCATGAAGGTTTTGAGACCTCTCCGATTTTCCTTTATAAAGAAGACTATTCTCAGTATCTGCCTAGGGGACATTACACTCACTCTGAACTCCTGGAGAAATACTTCAAGGCCATGATGTGGCACGGCAGAATAAGTATGCTGCTCCAGCCGGACATGATTGCCGCAGAAGACCCGGAAAATGAAGCAAAAATTCAAACAATCCAAGCTTCTTTAATTTCTGATCACTTTGACAGGGACAAAGACCTCCGTGACAGATGGGACAGAATTTACGAGGTGACGGCTTTCTATGTTGGTTTTTCCGACGACCTAGGGCCCTATGAATATGCAAAAGCTCTGGATACCGTCTTTGGAAATGATAGATACGGAGTGAATTTCGATAACGAAAGCCTCACAGCGCTGAAAATGGAATTGGCAAGATATGAAGGCCCGAAAATCTACGGCGGAACAGGGGAAATAATTCCGGCAGGCTCAGAGACTGAAAATGAAACTCTTGAAGCCACAAAAGGGTTCAGGTTCATGGGTCAGAGATACACACCAGATTCGTATATCCTCCAGAAGCTCAGTCCTCCTGCCCTGAACATCATGGATCTTCTTGGTTCTGAAAGAGCAAAGGAACATCTGAAAAACCTGAATATTTCCGAAAACGAAGTGTACAAAACGCGCCACCTATCCCTGGAAAGTGAATTCGGAGTTTTTGACGAAGAGGACTGGAATAAAAATCTCTACTGGGCTCAACTATACGCCTTAAAGCCCCTCCTTGTAAGTTATCCAGAGGGTTATCCCACCTTCATGCAGACAGAAGCCTGGGAAGATAAGCAACTCAACACGGCCCTTGCCTCCTGGACTGAGCTCAGGCATGATACCATCCTCTATACAAAGCAGGCCTACCTCATGGGTGCTCCCCATATTCCGGAAGAAAAGCCTGTTCAAGGATATGTGGAGCCAGTACCTGAATTTTATGTAAGGATGCTTGCTCTTACAAAAATGGCACACAGTGGACTGGCTGAAATGAAAGCACTTGATGAGCAGTCGGATAAAGATTTTACAACTCTTGAAAACACACTTGAAAAGCTGCTGGAAATTTCGGTTAAAGAGCTTGAAAACAAAGAACTGACAGATGAAGAGTATGAGTTCATCAGAAATTTCGGTCAAAATATATCTCCAATGCTTGAGAATGTTGATATAAAGTCCCAGAACTCCATTCTGGTTGCGGATGTTTATACATCTTCTGGCGAAGTTCTGGAAGAAGGAACCGGAAAACTGGATCTTATAGTTGTAGCCTACAAACAACCCGATGGCAGGATTGTGCTCGGAGCAGGCCCTGTAATGAGTTATTATGAGTTCTGGCAGCCCTCAGGGGAACGGTTGACTGATGAAGAATGGGAAGATATGCTAGAAAATAACCCTCCTGAAAGGCCGGAATGGGTTGAGTCCTTTAGGGGATAAAAGATGCTATTCTGAATACTGAATAGTCTGTTTTTCCCTCATTTTTTTCTTTTCATGATAGCTTGCATAGCCAAGAAAAAAGCATTAATATACGGTCTCTGTAACTCGAAAAACAAAATGTAGAGTATTTAAAGACAATGGAGGTAAGGGAGGAATTATTCTGGACGGAAGTAAATTGTCTTCGCTGGTGATTATCATTTTTCTCTCGGCAATTTTTCTTTTATCCCTCTATGAATCCGGAAATCTGGCATGGGGTACGAATAATATTAATAATTGCGGAGGGATAAACAGAGAGCCGGGGTCGGAAATATTAAGGAAAATATATGTGAATGACAGCGACTTTCAAAACCTGACAAAAAGGAACTATTCAGGTGCAGGTGCAATTTTCAATGAAACCGGGGAATCCATAGTATAATATCAGGATTAACGGCTGGTATATCCACGAAGTAACTGTTGAAATGCAAAACGATACATTAAAAACCATCGGACCGGATGACTCTCTGGAAGATCTCTATAGAGAAGCTGATTCTCTGAACGGGTCTGTAACATCCACTTATTCGCAAATGACCGGTGGAGAATTTTACATGATAACTGTTGACACTCCAAACGGGACGGTGAAATCTATTGAAAAAGTGGCCGAGTTACCTGAATGGACTACAGAAACTGTAATTAAAGAAATTTCTGAAGATGACCTTTAAGGCGTGATCCAAAGTGCGGTTTTCAGGAGAAAAGCCATCTATAAATCTCAAAGTGCTTTTTTCTCTCCTCTAAAACACTGACAGTAGCCACAGATACACCCTGCTTCTATCCGAGTATTACACAATCTGTCATATGAAGTATTACTATTGAAATACGCAGTCATAAATTAAGCATGAATTGCCCGATAATCCGACTAAAAACTTTATAATTTATATAGAGTATGTTAGAAAAACAGTTTATATAACCCAAACGACCTCCAGAGTATGTTTTGATCCATATCTTGTCCGAGGTATGGGTTTATGTTAACTTTGCGAATAGTTAAAACTTGCCTGATCAGGCTGTCTCAAAACTAAAATCAATTCTACAATTGGGGCAAAATTTTCTACGATAAGGTCATTTTATATCTGAATTTCTGAAAAATTTCTTCTCTGAATTTAAAGCCAACATTGCTCATTATCCAATTGTAGAAATTGCTTGAGTTTTGAGACAGCCTGTGATCCTCGCTTTCCAGGAAAAAGTTAGAAGTGAAATAGGTAAATAGTAAAGGGTTTGGAGTAGGAGTACTCCTTTTGGCGATTTTGAAGGAGATATCAAATCTTCTTCTATCTTGACTTTGTCACATTTTCTTTTCACGTCTACCGTGAAGTATATTTTTATCCCTATAAATTTGAGATCGTGAAACAAATAACAGAAGACTTCATCAAGTCAAATAATATTTCTGTAGAAAAATACC